>Ga0224527_1000982_pt1 | contig 15811 bp, 19 predicted proteins | sample CBST0metaG_FD_179882 | JGI IMG/M metagenome (GOLD analysis project Ga0224527, IMG submission 179882) | Peat soil microbial communities from Stordalen Mire, Sweden - C.B.S.T0 | ecosystem: Environmental > Terrestrial > Soil > Wetlands > Peat | place: Sweden: Norrbotten County, Stordalen Mire... | reverse complement strand
CTGGTTTGACGATCAGCAACGCGCGTTTCTCGTCGAGCGGATCGCCAATCCCGACGGACCGGAAGGCGTGAAGCGGGTATTCCTCTTCCAATACAAGGGAAAGCGGAACCTGACATTTGAAGACATGAGTATTCCAGCTACACTCGAATGCTCATAACCCCGAGGAGAAGTCACTGCGCAAGCCGTGGCTTCTCCTTTCTTTTTTGCGCCGAGGAGGCCGCTATGAAGACGCTCATGTCATTGATATTTGTTGTTGCAGTCGCCGCGGCGGAGGCACAGACCACCGGCCAAGGCCAGACCCAGCATGTAAAGACTTCGATGAACCATCTCACGGTTCTCGAATTCGGTGAGCCGGTAACCACGCTTGCCGTTGGCGATGCAGACAGCTTTCAGATCGAACGTCATGAAGACAAGGTCTTCATCAAGCCTCTCCAGCAGGGTGTTGCGACCAATCTCTTTGTGTGGACGGCGTCACGGGAGGTGAGCTATGAACTCGATCCTGCTGGATCACTCGCCTCCATGGACGTTTCAATCCACACCGATCCCGCTCCCAATCCACGCGCGAATGTGCAGTCGAATGCGGAGTTTTCGGAAGAGAAGATCCACAACATTGCGACCCTTGTTCTCACGCAGACGCTCGCGGGAGCGGAAGACATTGTGCAGGATTCGACCAAGACAGAGCGCAATCGCGTACAAGTTGCGATTGAGCAGATCTACCGCTCTGGAGACCAAATCTATCTCCGGTATTCGATAACGAATCGAACCGAGGCGCCATTTCGTGTCACAACACCGGCTGTCTGCGCCCAGACACCAAGTCAAAATACTGTCGCACTGGCGAGCCTTCACGACCACCAACTCAAGCGCAAAACATACGTATCTTTGAAAGCGCATCGCGGGGTTGCGCTGGATGTCGCGCAGACAGAGTCCAACCCACGCGATCTAGCTCCAGGGGAGAAAGCGACCGGCGTCATTGCCATCAAGGGCACGGACGGAAATCAATCGCGACTTTATCAGTTGAACTTCGGCCTCATAAATTCGGGACCAGGCCGGAACCGTCCGGTTACGGCCGAGGCGGTGCTTTAGTCATGGATGCCGCGGGTTATGTCACGCCGGAAGAGGTGTGCCTGGCGCTTCGAAGGTTGTACTTTGAGGACATTGAGACGAATCCTGAGAAGGCATTGCGCCAAGCGTTTGCAGACGATCTGAAACCCGTCGATGAGCGGGGACGCTGGAAGCCAAGCTCGCTGGTGATTCTCATTGGCTTCCTGATCTGTGCATTGCTGGGCGTATTCCTCTACTTCTCGCTGGGTCGAAGCCAATGAGTACTTACTATGACCAGCCCGGATACAGGCGAACAGGACCGGAAGATGTTGCCGGTGTCGTTGTTCTGCTTGGCTGCGCCGTGTTCGGATTTCTCTGGTATATCGCTGTCTCTCGTCTGCATCTGCGCAACAACCAATGCTTGGAGATATTCTTCGACTGCGCCGTTTTGTTCTTTGGCGGAGGCCTGATCGTCGCCCACTTTGCTGGTCGAAGACAGAAGCGCGAGGAGAACTGGCCACATCCTGCTGTTGTCGTGCCCACAGCCATGGATGCACGAAACGCCACGGATGCGCACAATAATGGTGCTACACTGCTCGGCTACAACGTGCACAAAAAGCCATGGATCTGGCCGGATGCCGTGCGAATCAAGCACGGCGTGATTGTCGGCGGCACCGGCGCCGGCAAGTCCACCTTCCTTGAAAACATCATTGCCCAGGATCTTACGCGCCGCTTTGGCGAGCGCAAGATGCCGATGATCATCTTCGATGGCAAGGGTGAGCGCGAGTTTCTGGATCATCTTCTACCGCACATTGCCGCGGCGGGACGCTCGCAGGATTTGCGGATTCTCGACCCAACACACCCCGTGGAATCCTGCCGCTACAACCCCTTCTACTCGCTCGATGACGCCTATCAGGAGCACGTGAACTTCATTTTCCGTTCCTTCGGCCTGCGCGAGGACTTCTTCAAAGGTCACCAGGAAGCCTACCTCTCCGATCTTGTCCGTGTTTTGCAGTACACCGGAAAACTCTTCAACGTCTATGACGTGCTGGTTATGGCGCTTGATGAGGATGTACTCCAGGACCAGATCAAAGCGGCGAAGGCGCGCATCGCGACACTCACTGGCCTTTCAATGCAGAAGCGGCTTAACTTCGAGATGTCGGTCAAGATGCTCCAGCGGTCGCTCCAGGACCGCGAGCGCGTGGAGAAGATTCAGGGGCTTTTGAATGAACTGTTGAGCTTCCTCGAAGACGAATTGTCAGTCGTTACCGGTTCTTACCAGGATTTACTGACACTCGACGATGTGCTTGAAAACGATCTGATATTGTTTGTTTCGTTGAATTCGAATCGCAATCAGCGCGCCGTCGAAGCGCTAGGAAAGATCCTTCTCCAGAACATTCAACTGATGGTCGGCAAGCGGTATTCGCAGACAACCGCATCGCGATCCAAGGATGAGCCGATGCTTTCCGTGATCCTGGACGAGTTTGCGCCGTTTGCTTATCCGGGATTCACACAGGTATTGCAAACAGCGCGCGGCGCAAAGGTGTCGTTCCTGTTTTCCTTTCAGAGCCTGCCGCAGTTGCAACGCGTCAGCCAATCCTTCTCCGATGAGGTTTCCTCAGCGCCCGGGACCAAGATGATCATGAACGTCTCCGAGGAGAATACTGCGCAGTGGTTTCTGAAAGCGTCGGCGAGAATTGCAACGAAGCGGCGCAGCTTATCGGTGCGTCGGACCGGCATCTTCACACCCAAGTACACCGAGACCGGCATGGGAAGCGAGAGCGAAGCGAAAGAAACCAGAGCCCGCGAGGACCACATCAAGAACCTTCCCGTGGGGCAGATGGAGATTCTGATGACAGATCCGCGTGAGGGAACTCTCCACTCCCATCTCCATGTCCGCCGCGCGCCCAGCTATCACTTGGACGGAATCGACCAGTATCTCTATCCCAAGATGCACAGCCGGTTGAATTCAGAGATCGGCGTCAATCTCCGTTTCAAGGACGCCGTTAATCGCCGCCAGCGGCGCAGACGGATCGCAGGAATTTCGCTCGACACCCCTCACGGAGGTTAAAGATGCGACGCTTGTCTGCCATTCAATTGCCCGGAATACTTCTGCTCATTTGTGCAGTTGTGCCGGCCCTGATCGCCCAAACGCAAACCATTCAGCCGGAAAAGAGCGGACAAACCCTACGCCAACGGCAGGGATTCTTCGACTATGCTCTTGGCAAGATCAACCCCTCGAACACCGACTATGGCGCGACGTTGGCAGAGGGACGAAGCGATCTTGTCGGTCATACAGTCGACGATCTCTACTTCTGGTCGAACGTGATAACACTCTGCCTGCTCTTTTGTGCTGCGGGGATTATCTATTTCGAGTGGCGTTCGGCGGCAAAGAAGGAGATCATTGCCGCCACCATTATCGCTGAACTTTGGAATGGCCGCGCCAGCGACAGAGTCGAAATCCTACACCGTACCGAGCAGTTCAATCAACTGGTCGAACTGCATAACGCCGAAGTCGAGCGCGCCCTGATAGAGAAGCAGCAGCCAAATCAAGCGGCCGAGCCGGACACATCGGATTTCAAACGCACGGTTCAAGTCCTCGAACAGAAAGCTAAGACAGGCGCCAAGGACATTGCCAAGAATTCGTCAATTGTACACGATACAAGTTTTGTTGTGCCTTCACCAGTTGGGAATAGCTCAATGAGTTCGCAACAACAGACGCTGCTTCTTCAGCGCCGTCTGGAGGCGACGCAAAACAGCGAACATAATCTGCGGGAGCGGCTTAACCAGGTGAACACGCAACTGGACGAGGAGCGGAGACGCAATCGGACTCTCAAAGGAGCCAATGGGTAAAGCGATGATAGACAAGTTGAAGATCAAATCGTCCAAAGATTTCGCCGATCCAAGGGACTGGCGTGATTATGTTCGCGCATTCGTTCCGGATGAGGACGTTGACTATGTGCGGGCATTCGAGCGTGCGCAACTCTTTCTGTGCTTCTACAAACTGCGTGAAATGAAACCGCCTACTGAAGTTAAGGCGGAACTCCAACGCATCGCAAAGCTCAACGAACCAGAGCGAACCGAAGCCCTCGAAGCGCTCAATGATTTGCTGCTTGCAACGGCAACCATGCAACTCATGTCGGAATGTAAATCCAACACTGTTGCTGACAACCCGCCCGGTGTGCCAATTGATCCACGTGAACAGATCGACACACTGCTCGAACACCTCGGGCGAACGAATCCTTGCTATAGGTTCTGGCGTCACTATACAGGATCTGCTGATTCCGCTGGGCGACTGCCCTGGGAGGAGCTTGTCACCACACTGCATAGCCTGGATTTGTCTAAGAACGCGAAAAGCGAGGAGGAGTACGAGGTACTGATAGGGCAGTTGGGGCAGTTGCTCGCGCATTATCGCGACAATAATCGCCCTCTGCCGCCACTCTCGTTTGAACGAATCTGGTTCCTCGACCGGTTGCGCGGCCCTGAAAGGAATCTCCAGGCGCGCGCCGTAGTGCAGGGACTGATTGAGGCCATGAAGCCGTGCGCGTCCGCATAATTGGTTTCGGTACCAATTGGTGGGCCGCGCACTCGCGCGACCTGAATGACCCATTCTGCTTCCGCCGGAACGCGGCATGGTTCAACTCGGCCGGCCTCAAGTACGGGCGTAGGCTGCGCATGTGCTGGGCATTCCCCGGACAAATCCGCTTCAATCTGACGAGCAACTTCGATCCCGATCACCCCTTGCGATCAATCGGCAGGACATTCGAGTGCTCGGAGCTAAATTATTTTGACGGCAGGATGCACCTTCTCATTCGTCTTCCTGCCAACTGCGATGCGCCCGATCACTTTCTGGTAACGCTCAACGAGCGCACGCATGGACGCATTTCGTTTGCAACTGGCGCATGGAGATCGGGCGGTGTTGAGCCTATCTCGGTCAGCGTGCGCGGCGCTCGCTACGAAGCGATGGTGCTGCTCGGCGCCACAGATTGGGTCGAAACAGAATTCGGCAGGTGGATTCTGTCGGCAGATGGCAGACAGATTGAGCTTGAAACCGGAACTACGGTGCGCATGGCATGAGATACCGGCGCGGCTTCATCGCACTCTCGGATGATCGGGACATTCCGATGCTCCTGACGATCCGCAATGCTCGCGCCATTACCTGCGACCAAATTTGCGCGCTATTGCTCAACAATGGACCAGAGACCTGCCGGCGTTCAGTGCTCTGGCGGCTCGACAGATTGGAGCGGAACAGCCTCGTCGAGCGCGTCGATTTTGGCCGGTTGCTTCCAGAACCGGTCTTTGCAATTACGCGCTCTGGACTTGAATTGCTCGAACTGCGCGGTCACGCGCTGGTCTCACTGCCATCGACAGTCAAGGACATTGTGCGCAGATCGCAGGTACTTCACTCGGTCGAGTTGGCAGGAATCTGCGCAGCGCTGGCCACTGCTCATGTGCTGACATCGTGGCAGTGGGAGCTTGAAGTCCTCTCGCAGAACCTTGTTTATGGCGGCAGATGCGCGAAAGATTTCGACGCTTTGGCAGAAGTTTCTGACGACAATCGTGTAAGGAGTTTCGCAATTGAGTTCGAGCGGACTGCCAAAGGCTCGGCCCGCTACGGTGATCTGCGCAAGGTGCTCAGCGCGGACAACAGCGTCGATACCATCCTCTATCTGACGCCGGACCCGTCCATTCTCTACCTTCTAGCCGCAGAGTTGCGAGCAGTTGATAAGCGAATCGGCTTTGCTTTAAGCCGGGCGTTTCGATCCGGCTTGCTTTCGACCAACGTCCTTACCAACGCATCGGCCAATGATGTCGTCACCTTCCGCGAGTTTCTCTTTGGATGAGATGGCCTGTTTCGCACGCAGAGCCGCCGACGGAGCATCTTTGGCGCGTCAATTGCAGTGGAATCGGCATTGAATACCTATTGCCTTCCGATTGTCTTCCGTTTTCCTTCCTATTGAACAGATCCACAGGGTCGCATCTTGCGCCGGATCAGGAAGATGCATTCTGACTATCCCCTTGTTTGTCGATGTTTTTGGTGGTGGTTGGAATTGAGTGTTGTGAGAAGGGGAAAGATGACCAGTTGGAGCGCATGTGAGTCGATCACTGGCCAGGATTTACTTCCCCTTTTCGGTTCTTGGCGAGAAAGTGGGAAAGCATTCGTTTTACGCGGCTTTCTGAAAAGCGACGAATTCGGTTCTCGTGGCCGCCAACCGCTGCGCTTTGAGCAGCAGGTAGTTGAGGTTGCGATAGCCGCGTCCGCGACGTAGTAGGGCTTTGATATTGCCGTTGACCGCCTCTACCACTCCCAGCCTCACCTTTGTCCGGCAGTAGTTCAAGATTCCATCTAAATGACGAAGCAGCATATCCGCCAGCTTCTCCATTGGCTTGAGTCGCTGCCAACGCAGTTGATCGATCCAGTTCTTCAGGTAGCGCAACATTGCTCCTTCATATCTGTAGCTCCACAGCCGGTCCAGGCTTTCCTTGAGCAGATACGCCTTCATTACGCGCCGGTTCAGCGCAAACAGAGCATTGAGTTGCTGCTTCTTCTGCGTGTTCAGATTCACCCAGCGTGACAGTAGCAACCAGCGTTTGCCCTTCACCACCTCACGTGCCGAGCCTCCTTTGCGAAAGAACTCGGCTCGCCGCACTTCATCCACGGCCGCGTTGGCATGCTGCATGATGTGGAACTTGTCATAGATGATTCGGCACTTGGGCAGCCACTGCTCGATGCTCTGGCGGAACGGATCCCACATATCCACGCATGCGGCCTGAATCGCGCTGCGCTGAAAGGGGCTCAACCGCTTCTCAAAGAACTCATCCAGAGTGTCTTTCTTCCGATCCTGTCCAAACCATAACGGCTCCGCAGCATCCAGATTGCTCACCACGGTGATGAACTTCTGCTTCTTGCCCATGTGAATCTCGTCCACGCCCATATTGCGCAATGCCGGCTTCTTGCGGCTCTGGGACCAGCGTTGAAGATACCGCAGATCGATGGCCCGCACGGTGTTCGTCGACAGCCCAAACTGCTGAGCAACGCGCCGGGCTGCAGCACTCTCGCAGGCCAGCCCCACAGCATCCTCAAAGCGCTTGCTGAAAGGAGCTTTACTCGGCAACAGCGGAACCTTCTCCACCTTCACGCCGCAGTCTGGGCAACGCAACCGATACAGCTCAATCACCACTGTGGTCAGGTACTCGAAACAGGGCAGGTCACGAACTTCACGCTCGTAGGACTCAGCAATCACATTTACCAACTGGCCGCAGCCTGAACAGATCAGTTGCTTGTTGCCGCGTTTGCGACGCACCCAAAGCTTCAACCGTTTGCCCCGCTCATCAATCTCGGCCCGGTACACCTTATAGCCAGGCCAGCCCAGTACTCTCGTCCAGTCACTCTCCCTCATGGGAATGAGTGTACCCGGACTCACTGAATCTCAAAATCCCCGCCAAATGATCGATTTTCCAGTTTCTTGCGCAGAGCCCCCTTCTCCCAGCCGGTTTACGCAGCGATGTTAAGACGGCGGGCGGAGACCGGGCGGCCCGCGTCCAGCATTCGGTTGAGGATGGCCACTCCGACAACCGCTTCGGCCTTCTGGCCAGAGAAGCTTCGCGCTCGCAGGCAAGGACCGATGATGGCCTTGTATCGGCCCATCGCGGTTTTAACCAGAGCGCGTTGTCCGTAGTCGGTCTCTTCTTGCCAGCCCAGCCTTCCTCGAGCTGCAATCGAAAGAATGTGCTGGTCTCGCTGCGATGGGTTGTGTTCGGCCTCGGCACTGAGGACCGCTGTCACATGGGGCGGGATAATCACTCGAACATCTTCGCCGTGACCGGCCACAACGTCGTAGGTCGGCATCCCAGCATAAGCGCCGTCGGCTGTGACTCTGGCGATTGTCGCCTCTATCTGATCCAGCAGCGGTGCCACTTGCGAGGGATCCCCAACATCGTTCCCGGTCAGGGTCGAGGCCATGATCATTCCGGTGTCGGCATCCACGGCCAGGTGTAGTTTTTTCCAAGTGCGACGCGCTTTTGCGCCATGCTTTTCCTGAAGCCACTCACCGGCTCCGAAGACTTTCAGCCCCGTGCTGTCGATCAACAAGTGGATCGGCCCATCAGGTAGGACACAGCCCTTGGAGATTGACTCCATGGTCCTTGCCCTTCGGCTCAAAGTGCTGTGGTCAGGCGTGCTCAGCAACACACCCAGCAGGCCGAAGATGGAGGCCATCAGCCCCTCGGTTTGTCGCAACGCTAGGTGAAATGCCAGGCGCAGCATCATGCCCGTCTCGATTGCAAGCTCGGAGTAGACGGACTGCCCGCCAGGGTCGTCCGGCGTGCCGCCTGCCAGCCGTTCAGTACTTCTGGAGTGACCCATAACGTCAGGCTGCCTCGACGCCGAAGACCTGCATCGTACTCCGCCCAATTCTTCACCCGGAACTTCATCTTGGGGATGTGGTGGCGGCGCGAGGCGTTGTGCTTGTTCGGCATTGATGGGGCAGACTTTCAGTAATCTGTCCCAGACTAGCCGATCTCGATCCTTATCCGTGCAACAACGCCGCGGGAATGCCTGCTACCACCTGCAAAGCGACTCCCTTGTCATAAGTGTGGCTGGTCTTGCCGCGCATCTCTCGATAACGCTTCCAATCTGGCCAATTGCCCAGCAGCAAACCATGCTCATTGCCGGTGCGGATCAGATCGCCAAAAGGCATGGCGTCAAACTCCGCAGGCGAGGCAAAGGTCAGTGCAAGATAGCGTTTGAGCATCTTATGGCTGATCTCGTAGGTAAACTCGAATCGCTGCACCAAGCCGTCGCGAATCAGCGTACGATCGGGGTTTCCTTGATACTCGCCCAATCCCTCGGCCAACCGCTCGACCGCGTTGGCAAGTGGGGTAAAATCCAATTCGTTGCTCACGCTATCTCCTCCTCAATATGCTACAGGTTTCGCAGTTCTTGTTAGATGCATATCCCACACACTCCCAGCTTTTCGCACAATCCCGCTACCGCTTTCATCGTGCCGCCCTTGACTTTCACTGAGCATCCCCTTTGCGCAGGCGCTTGGGGCTGGTCGCGCTCAGCTTCTTGACTTCCTCGACCGTCCGGTCGAAGTCGTTGGCGTCGGCCTCCAGGCGGCGCTGCTCGTCGAAGATCGCAAACTGCGCATAGGTGTGTTCTTCAGCCAGGGCATGGGAGATTTTGCCCGCTCCCAAGAGAATCTCGCGGTCGCTCAGGCGGAGAAAGCTGTCGAGCTTGGCGATCCAATCGCGCATGTGCATGGGCTTGTGGCCGCGCGCCTGCAACTCGGCAAAATCCAGATATGCAGAGATGATCAGGTTCAGACTATCCAACTCCTCCTTGCTCAGATAGTTCTTGGCAATGGAGACATCAGCCTTGCGCACGGCTCCGTGTGGCGAGTTCTTCCAGGATGTAAGCCCCATGTGCGGTTGCGCGGCGTCGGCGCGCAACCGCACCACTTCTGCCGCCGTGTGATCATGAGCTGTCCCGTGCAGCTTGTTTCGAAGCGTCTTGAAAAACACCTCGGTCAACTCCGCATTGCGGTCGTAATCGATGCTGGTGGCATAGATGTCGGTGATCTTCTGGTAGAAGAGCCGCTCGCTGGAGCGAATGTCCCGGATACGGGCCAGCAGTTCGTCGAAATAATCCTGCCCCAGCGTCCGCCCGGCCTTGATGCGCTCGTCGTCCAGCGTGAACCCTTTGACCAGCAGCTCGCTCAGCCGCGCCGTGGCCCACTGGCGGAACTCGGTGCCGCGCAGCGAGCGGACCCGGTAGCCAACGGCCAGAATCATCTCCAGGTTGTAGTGCTTGAGGCTGCGCTGGACCTGTCGCTCCCCCTCCTGTTGAACTAGTAAGTAATCCTTACCAGTTGCCTCCGGGGCCAGCCCATTCTCGGCGTAAATGCTTTGAATGTGCATGGTTATATTTTGTGGGGTGGTCTGGAACAGTTCCGCTATCTGAACGCGGGAAAGCCAGACAGTCTGCCCATCCAGCCGTCCCTGAAGGTTGAGTCCTGCATCCTGGCAGATGAGAATCTGCCCCGGCGCTGAATCGGTGGGGGAAGTGGATTTGCGGCTCTTGCTAGATGCCATAGCCCAATGCCCCTAATTTCTGTCGGATCACGGCATCCAGTTCCGCGCCCCTGGCCATCTGCTCGGCCAGTTGTGCGGTGAGCCGTTCCATCTTTTCGGCAAAGGCTTCGTCGTCATCCTCGACGGCTTCCGCGCCAACATAGCGACCGGGGGTGAGCACGTAGCCGTGCTCCTGAATCTCTTCGAGCTTCACCGACCGGCAGAACCCCGGCACATCGGCGTAGTCGCCCGTGGCCTCGCCAACCTGCCGCCAGCGGTGGGCGTATCGGCAATCAGGGCGATGTCGGCCTCAGAGAAGACGCGATGCACCCGCGTCTCCATCTGCCCCAGCTTGCGCGCATCGATAAAGAGGAATTCTCTGCGGCGGTCGCGGCCATGGGCCGTCTTGTCGCAGGTGAGAAACCAGAGGCAGGCGGGAATCTGAGTATTGAGGAAGAGCTGCGGCGGCAGCGCCACCATGCACTCCACCACGTCGCCCTCGACCATGCGGCGGCGAATCTCGCCTTCATTGTTCTGGCTGGAACTCATAGAGCCGTTGGCCAGCACCACGCCAGCGTGGCCCGTGGGCTTGAGGTGCTAGAGAATGTGCTGAAGCCACGCATAGTTGGCGTTGCCTGCTGGCGGCGTTCCGAAGGCCCAGCGTTTATCGCCTTCCAGTTTGGCGCTCCCCCCGTCCGAGACGTTGAAGGGCGGATTGGCCAGCACGTAATCGGCCTTGAGGTCCGGATGTTGGTCCTGTGTGAAAGTGTCGTCTGGCTGCTTGCCGAGATTGAATCCATACCCTCGAATGGCTAGGTTCATGGCAACAAGACGCCATGTCGTCGGGTTCGATTCCTGCCCGTAGATGGATACGTCATCCGACTTTCCGCCGTGCGACTCAAGAAACTTTTCCGACTGTACAAACATGCCGCCGGAGCCGCAGCAGGGATCGTAGATGCGTCCCTGCTGCGGCGAAAGCATGGCCACCAGCACCCGCACCACGGACCCCGGCGTGTAGAACTGTCCGCCCTTTTTGCCCTCTGCCGTGGCGAACTGGCCAAGAAAATACTCGTAGACCTCGCCCAGCATATCCTTGGCTTTGTCCTCGGCGGTGAAGCCGATCTTGGAAATCAGGTCGATCAACTGCCCCAGCCGGGACGGCTCAATCTGCGTCCGAGCAAACCGTTTGTCCAGAATGTTTTTGAGTGACGGATTCACGTCCTCGATGGCCACCAGCGCATCATCGAGCAGGCGGCCGATCTCCGGCTGTTTGGCCTGATTGCGCAGCGTCTCCCACCGCGCTACCTGCGGAACCCAAAACACATTGGCGGAGGAATAGTAGTACCGGTCCTCCAGCGCCTTGGCCTGCTCCGCTGCGTCGTCCGAGAAAAACAGTTCCGAAACCGGGTCGGCCAGCAGCTTGGCCACCTCCCGCCGCCGCTCATCGAACGCATCGGAGACGTACTTGAGGAAGATCAGGCCCAGCACCAGGTGCTTGTACTCCGCCGCGTCCATCTGGCACGTAGCTTGTCCGCCGCCTCCCAGAGTGTTTTCTTCGTTTCCTGACTGGTCATGGCTCCGCTTTTCCGTCTAATACCGCGTTAATGCCGGGTTGGTAATAGAACCAATGTGTTCCTCTCCACGAGGGGCATACAAATCAGAAGAGTATCCTCTGGCAATGGCTCATACGCGGCAACTTGGCCGAATGAGCACTTTTCTGGACAGTGCCAAGTTCTCCCGGTTCAGGTTCGATCTCGTTTAATCCGCAGGTTGGATAGTTCGGTGGCAAGTTCAACCCAACGATCCACGAGCAGCTTCATTCTTTCGTAGTTCTTCAGTTGCTTGCGGATGGCGGGCAGATATTCCTTGCGAACGAACTTGGTGCTGCTCTTGCCCTTGCGGCTGAAGCTGACCTGATAGTACGGGCCATGCTTCTCGGGCGGCGTGGCTTTGCAGCGGCATCCAGGTGATCCGCATACGTTGTACTGCGTCGAAAGACTCCCTGGCCGCAGGTCTCCCAGAGCGGCAAGGTCCCGCTTTACCTTCTCGATCTGACGTTCGATTTCAGTTTCTCGTTTGGCATCCATCGAGGAAAGTATACCTCTTTACTTGGATAGCCGATAGCTGTCTCATGCTACCGGCTATCACGAGGGTATCTCTCCATGGTTATGTGGTTTGCATGGATGCAAGCGGTTCGATCTCTGCGGCCAGCATGCCACAGATCAAGCACCTTTCTGTGGATGGTCCTGACCTTGATGGGACTCTGTTGCCACCGCGATCAGGCCGGTGTTACCAGCTATGTCCGCGTGCTGAACTTTGGCGGCCAGGCATACCACCGCTTCCTTCATCTGTTCCACAGCAAGGGACTCGATCTGGACAAACTCACCGCCTGCTGGGTGCGGCTCTCTCTCGTGCTTTTTCAGCCCATGCTGGTGGGCTCCCACATCGTCTGTCTGGCCGACGGCATCAAGGCTCCCAAGGAGGGCAAGCGCATGCCCGCCGTCAAGATGCTGCACCAGCAATCGGAGAGTAACACCAAGCCGGAATACATCATGGGCCACTCGTTTCAGGCCATTTCGCTGCTCGTCCAGGGAGCTTCCGGGCATGTGGCCGCTGTGCCACTGACCTCGCGCATTTATGAAGGACTTGTCTTTTCCAACCGCGATTCCAGGACCTTGCTCGATAAGCTGGCGGCTTTGCTGTTCTCCATTGCCAACGTCATGGATCACAAGGTTCTACTCGTGGCCGATGTCTATTACGCCAGCGGAAGGCTCATTGGTCAGTTACTCGTCAACGGGCATCAACTCGTAACCCGCGCCAAAAGCAACGCGGTTGCTTATCTCCCGGTAGACGCGCCTGCCCTTCGTCAACGAGGCAGGCCAAGGGTCTACGGAGAAAAAATCCGTCTCAAGGAACTCGCCCAGGACGATGCGGCATCTAATTCCGCACCCAGCCCTGTATACGGTGAAAGCAATGTGACCCTGCGCTACCGCTCCATGGATCTGATCTGGCGTCCGGCGGCGCGGATCGTGCGCTTCGTCATCGTATGCCATCCTCAGCGCGGAACTATCTTCCTGCTTTCTATCGACCTCACTCTCGATCCCTTCGCTATACTCCTACTTTATGGCTATAGGTTCAGAATCGAGTTGGGCTTCCGCCAAGCCGTTCACGTCCTCGGATCCTACGCGTATCACTTCTGGATGAGGGGAATGAAGCCGCTCCGCCGGGGAGACGGTAACCAGCATCTGCACCGCACAACGGATGCCTACCGTGCCGCAGTGCGCCGCAAACTGGCGGCTCTCCACCTCCATGTCCAACTGGGATGCATCGCACAAGGGCTGCTGCAACACCTGGCCATCAACCATACCGCCGAAGTTTGGCGCTCGTTCAGAAGCTGGCTCCGCACCATGAACCCGGCGCTCCCGCCATCGGAACTGGTCACCGCAAATGCCCTGCGTACGGCCATCGCTGCATTTTTCACGTCTACGGAATTCAACCCAGACCTCAAGAAATTCATCGACAAATACACCCTCCCCGATATTGATTGGGTTTCAGGAAAGAGGGCGGCATGATCGATAGATAGAACTCAGCACTGTCCAGCGCATCACAAAACCGCATAATAGGCGCCCTTGAGCGAGAACCGACTTTGAGACCGGCACCACGGCAGGAACCGCATCCGCGAGGACTCCGAATGCGGCGTCCATCTGCCACTCGCGCGAGAAACTGCCGGAATTAGTCACTTACGCCACGGGCTGTTCGAGGCATGCCTCCGCTTTCTTCCTGTGACCTGAGTATTCCGGGGTACTTCTTCCTCACGGCCTATTATTCAGCACCAATTTCGCGCCCTTTAGCGGGGTGCTCTCCGCTCCGAAACGCTTGTAGTCTTAGTCCCGCTCGTAATAGCGCTGACGGAAGGTCTTGACCACCAGTAGGCGGGCTTGCACGGCTCCTTGGCCGCCAGTCGGGAGCTATACTTCACCGTTCACAGGCTCCTGATCGAAATGGAAGCTGGATCCATTTTCGATGCTTGCAACCAAGCCGCCGGCGACGTGGAAATCGTCGTTGAAGCTCACGTCTAGAGCAATATCATGCTAGCTGTACCCAATTCTGACAAGTTCTGAACCAGGCCGTGGCGTTTTCTGTGGAGATTTGCGGTAGCGCATTTCTGATGGCTTGGTAGAGTTCGTGGCTGGTCTGAGTTTTGGCTGCACGCAATATTTCTTTCAGCTTCGACCAGGCCTTTTCGATTGGATTCAAATCCGGCGAATAGGGCGGCAGATAGAGCAACTCCGCCCCTTTTGCATGGAGGCGTTCACTTACACCCTGAACCTTGTGGCTGCTCAGATTATCCATCACCACCACATCGCCCGGCGCAAGCACTGGGCAGAGTACATGGTCCAGATAGGCCAGGAAGATATCCGTGTCGGTTGCGGCTTCGATCGTCATGGTGGCGATCATGCCCTTCAAACTCATCGCTCCGATGACCGTCAGGATTCGCCAGTGGCTCTCTGGCGTGGCCTCGTGAATACGACGACCACCCAGGCAGCGGCCGCGCCGCTGCGTCATGCCCACCACGACTCCGCTTTCGTCCAAGAAAATCAACCGTTCCGGCGCAATAGTCAAGATGCGCTGATGAAACTCGGCACGTCTTAGACGGTTGGCTTCTGTGTCTCGCTCGACGGCATGGATCGACTTTTTTTGAGACGCAGGCCGAGTCGCTTGACCCAGTTTTGCGTGAGAGTCTAACTGATCGCCACGCCTTTTTCCGCGAGAATCTTATCGCGCAACTCGGCGATGGTGATATCCGCCTGCGCTTCGACCAAAGCCAGCATATGAGCACGAACTTCGTCCGTAACACGCGTTCGAACGCCGAATCGCGACTGCGTCAAACGCCTTCTGTTTCCATTGCGAATCAATTGCTGGCGCACCTTGCGCACATACTCCCAACTGACGCCAAAACGGTTCGCGAGAACGCGGCAACTACCTTCGCTGCGCTCCGAGGCTTCCAATATTCTGACCCGCAGATCGTCCGAATATGCTCGTCCCATCGGCTTCACGTCGCGGTGACTTCACCAGAGTACTCAAGCATAAAAGACGACCACATTCCTTGGGTATATCTATCCTGATACTGCTCTAAATGGGTGACCTGGCGGTCGGCTTCATCGATCCATATGGTTCCTTGAAGTTGCTTTGAGGTTTCCTCGGCGAGACTGTGGGTTTTGGCATCCTTGCGGCCCGCAAAGTCGAAGACGATGGTCGGTCGATTGTGCCAGTTCACTCGCCGCGGATTGCGCACCTACATAATCGCCAGCATTCGGATGATGATCTCCGGAATGCGGCTGATGTTAGTGTTCAGTCCCTCCAGTGGCTGGACAGGCGACGTCTTCTTCGCCTTCTCAACCAGTCTGTTTACTCGTTCGGTTTCGTTTTTCTGGTCGTAGTCATCGAGCAGCTTTCCGTTCTTCTTAACGGTACGTTCAATCACATGGCTGTTGACGAAGATGTTCTGGTTCTCCATGGTTTCGGTCTTCTTGACTTGACCGTTGGCGTCGATGTCCTGAGTGGTCTTTAGCCCGGATTATGCGTGAAGGCTTAAAAAGCGAAAGCCATTTGTGCTACAAACATGTTGTCAAGACAGTGTTTATGGCATCAAGAGAGGCTTTCGCTTGCCTGATTCTACCTCGACACAGTGTTT
>Ga0224527_1000981_pt1 | contig 15818 bp, 18 predicted proteins | sample CBST0metaG_FD_179882 | JGI IMG/M metagenome (GOLD analysis project Ga0224527, IMG submission 179882) | Peat soil microbial communities from Stordalen Mire, Sweden - C.B.S.T0 | ecosystem: Environmental > Terrestrial > Soil > Wetlands > Peat | place: Sweden: Norrbotten County, Stordalen Mire... | reverse complement strand
GGGCGTTCCTCACCAAAGCATTTTCCAACACGACTTGGGAACAGGCTGTAATTTCCACTCTGAACGTCGTGGGCCCGCTCATTGAGAGCATCGTGGCGTTCTCTGCCGGAAGCGCGGCTGAGGCCATCGTCAAGGACGTGATCGATGAGATTTCCCGCGACCTGTCTACCCTGATGGGCCTCGTGCAGGCCTATCAGGTGGGTGACCACTCCACGATCACGGCTCGCATTGAGGCCATCGTCGGGGAAGTTAAGACGAACCTCGGAACCCTGCTCGCTGATGCGCACATCAAAGATGCGGGCTTGACGTCCAAGGTTACGGGTGTCGTGACGGTCGTGAGCGGCGAGCTGGACGCGATCCTGAAGAGCGTTCCTGCTCCCACGGTTGCCTCTGCCACGATCACCGCAACCGCTTAACCAATCGCTGGACCGCCAACCGAAGCGGGGAAGGTCGGTCAGCCGGGTGCGATGCCCGGAGTTATTTCCAAGCCAGAGTGACGCTCTGCCGTAGTTGCTCTTGTCGAGCCTTCACGAACGGTGAATAGTGCTTTTCCGTGATCTTCACCGACGAATGGCCGAGCAGCTTTGAGACTTGATCCAGCGGTACGCCAACCAGTAGGAGTTCGACCGCAAAGGTATCGCGGAACATGTGCGGGTGAGCGGCCTTCTTTAGTTTCGCCAGCTTGAACACCTTCTCAAGGTGTCGCTGAAATGGATCCGCTGCATTGTCTTTCTTGCTTTGTCCGCTCCACAGGAAGTACAGCTCATTCGAGTTGGACAGTTTCTCCAGTAGCGACGTGACATTGGGCGGCAAGGGGCAGAACACCGGAGTTCCAGTCTTCGCTGTGTACAGCAGAATCTCTCCATTCACCAGACGCGCACGTTCCAGCCTGACGGCATCCCCAATTCTTAATCCGGACCATCGCATGAGCAGGATTAACGCCGTGAGCTTTTCGCGGGTGGCTGCATCGGTGTCGTACTTGCCGACCGCTCCAAGAACCTTTCTCATTTCCTCGGGAGTGAAATAGTCCGTGGGCTTATCGTCCACCTTGATGTTTGAGAGTGACCTCGAAGGGTTCTTCTCAATCCATCCGTGACGGTCACAATAGAGAAAGAACGACCGCATCCGCTCCTGACGTTTGCGACGGGTGACTGGGCCTTCTGTCCAAGTGCTTCGGAATTCCTCCAGCAGTTCAAGGGTCCAGTGACGCATACCTGGAACTGGTTTGAGCTTGGCCCATGTTCCAAGTTCCCCGAGCTCACGCTTCAGCTTCGCCTGATAGTTGTCGCTGAGGTTGCGCGATGCCACATCCGAGATGTAGGCTTTAACTGCATCTTCGACCGTCCGTACGTTCAGGTCAGGAACAGTATCCCCGGCCTCAAGTTTTCGGGCGCGTGCTTCAGCTTCGTCCCATGATCGGGTTTTGGCAGATCGTTGTTTGGGACGCCACGAAGATGAGTAATGCCACTTGGGACATTTGCATCGTTTCCACTGGCGGTTTTCGAAATGTTTGCAGCCTTCGGCATGGTAGGTGAAGACAGAAACGCGCATAGGGTTTTTATTTACGATTCATTTACTCGATACCTATACTACCTGATTTCTTGGATTTGTTGAACATATAGAATCAGTAAGTTACAGACAGTGCAAGAGGCCTAAAGGTTCAACTCCCTCCCTGGCCACCATTCCATATCATTTTAAAAAATCAAAAACTTCGAGCGGCTGTTTTGGATTGCCCACACGCTTACGCTGCAGATTTATGAGCCAACGTCTTCGCGAGGAAACTTCTCATGGCGACTGCGATTTCTTCTACATGCGTTTCCAGCGCGAAGTGTCCTGTGTCGAGGAATTGAACCGTTGCGTTCGGGATATCACGGCGGAAAGCTTCGGCGCCGGCAGGGATGAAGTAGGGATCGTTCTTTCCCCAGATTGCCAACAGGGACGGCCTGGCTTTTCTGAAGTATTCGTGAAAGGCAGGATAGAGTTTGACGTTGTTGGCGTAGTCGAGGAAGAGGTCGAGTTGGATGTCAGTATTGCCGGGGCGGGCCAGCAGTGCGGCATCCAAGGTGTAACCCTCTGGTTTGATTAGTTCGAGGTTATCGATGCCGGAGCCGTACTCATGGCGCATGCTCTCGGCGTTGAGTCCTTTGCGTATGGCTTCGCGATTCTCGAGAGTCGGTTGGCTCCAATAACGGCGAATGGGTGCCCAGGCATCGCCCAACCCTTCTTCATAAGCGTTGCCATTCTGCGAAACGATAGCCGTTACTCTTTCCGGCCGAGCCATTGCAAGTCGAAATCCCGTGGGCGCTCCGTAGTCGAAAACGTAGAGCGCATAGTGCTTGAGGTGTAAGGCGTCGGTGAATGCAAGGATTGTCTGCGCGAGCGCGTCGAACGTGTACTTATAATTGCGCGCTGTGGGAGCCTCGGTGAATCCAAAACCGGGAAGATCGGGAGCTATGACTCGGTATCTGTCAGCGAGTCGCGGAATTAATTCCCGGTACTGGAACGAGGAAGTTGGGAAGCCGTGCAGCAACAACACGACTGGGGCATCCGCGGAGCCCGCCTCTCGGTAAAAGACCTGAACACCGTCCGCCTCGATTCGATGGATCGAGGTTAGAGGAATAAGTGGATTCTGATTCATTTTGCTCTCTCCTTATCTGGACCCCACTCCGCGGTATGCGACGGCGCCGGGGTGGATGCCGCGAGTCCAGGTCACTGGCCGAAATAACACCAATGACTAAACTCTCTTAGCAAGCATTGAGGCATTGGCAGCCGCCCTCGCCTGAGCACGCGGCGTTCAAGTGTCTATATCCATATCAAGCTCTTGGACCTTCTATGTTCATGCCGCTTTCCCTATGGTCGCGGAGTTGGCGGCTTCGGCGATAAACTCAGAGCTGTCAGGAGTAGAAAACCATCCTCAATTGGCTGGATTTCGCCGAATAAGGGCGTTGGTTCGTACGGTTGCGCCATGCGCCGTGTACTAGCACTACATTCTTGATCCGCGTGTTGGATGTCCCTTCAGATTGAAATTTGGTTGCGGAAACTCAAGGTAGGATGACTGTCGTCGAGGAAAGGATCAAACAACTTTTCAGTTATGTCCGGTGATGGACGTCTCAGTTTTGCGAGTAGCTAGGTTTGTATGCTGAATAGATTCGAATATTTGGCCGTTCCGGAATTGCACTATGATTTAGACAGGCGTGGGTCCCACGAGACCTCGAAGAGGTCATGGGCGATGATTCGCACGAACTCCGGAAGCGCGGGATTTATTAGGATGTTCCGCTCGCGTCCGCCGGTCACGATACTGGGCACGAGGAGTACGGCAGTCCTGCGCTCCCTAACCCACTGATCGCCGAAGGCCCGGCTTTTTTTCTGATCGATCGAGAGAGACGTGACAGTTTCAGTTGTGAGGTCGTCAGGAATGATGATTTCGACGCAGGCGTGGGTTTTGGGAAGACGACCGAGGTTCGAATGGACCAATACTTCGAGGATCGCACCGGCGAACGTTTCGCTCGCATAGATCACTTCCATGCCTGGCGAGTTCCAGCGACCACCCAATTTGCGGGCTCCGGTGCCGTCGAAAATCGGGTGGCGTCGGTCCGCGATGCGGAAAGCCTTCATCAGGCCGGAATTCCGTAGACAAGTCGATCCAGAAGTTCTTCCACCTGACGGGCTCCAAGTTCCGACGAGCCTGTCTCCAGTGGTGTTTTTTGGCCCAATTCAGGGTGAGGCTTAGTCAACCATTCGCGGGCGTCCGCTCGATCAGACCAGGCGTATTCGGCCGCCGCGATCACTCTTGCCAAGCGTTCGGTGCGCTCGCTCTCGCTCGAGGATAGACGCGTTCGGCGTTTGTAGGTTGCTTCGGGAACGATTCGGAACATAGCTTTTCGAGCATCGCCTGCTGACAAGAACACTCGCTCTGCGGTAACTCTCAAAGCGCGCTTAGGCAGACCGGCAGCAACCAGTGTCTCCAGATCGGATACCGAGCGAACTCGACGCAGCAACACTGCTTTCCCACCCATGATTTGGGCAATCTGATCTGCACGGATCATAAAAACACCCCCCTCGTATAGAGATCATTATAACCCTAAAGATAGATCAAATGAGCTATCAATGATAAGGCGTCAACTAGCCTCGGGGAGCGCATCAATTGTGGATGCCACTCGTTCAACTTTCATCCTCTATTTCGATGGCGTTGACGAGTGCGTAGTTGGTGGTGGGGGCGAAGTAGAGATCGATGAGGTCTTGGGAGGTCGGCTTTACGTGGTGAAAAGTGGCCTTGGCAATTCCGTTCTTTTGTTGCTGGAAGATATCAAAGCTGTTCAATAATGTAGTGCCGTCGCCGTAGACTTCAAATACACGACTCTCGACGCCGCCGGGAGCACCGTTAGGAGCACCGAACCAAGCTTCGGTGAAATAGATCGTGACAGTGTATTCACGTTTTGCTGCGACGGGGATGCTGTAATGGAAGTGGCCGTAGCGCTCCCACTGGAACAAGGCCGCATCTCGATGTCCGGCGAGTACTTCTGCGTGGAATACTCGTCGTCCTCCTGAGAAGAAAGAATCAGGGGACCAGACGTTTCCAGAACTGTCTCGAAAAGCAACGGGACCAGCGTGCAACCGGATGGGAAGCATACGGTTCGACGGAGCGGGAAGCAACTCCACGGAGTTGCCGAAGGAACCTTCGCCCTCAAAGTCCAGGTGGATGGTGCCGTCTGCGGAGGGATGTATCCCGGCATAAACCCTTTCGGTTGCAATGTCGTTTCCACCAGCCAGATCCACTACATCGAGCGTTTGGGGAGGTCCACCGTTAATAGTGAGTGCGACCTGCCGCATAGCTTCTTCTTTGCCCTCTGTGTCCGCAAACAAAATGCGCGACTCGTAAGATCCGTTCGGAACTGGAATTCGACAATGGATGCTACCGTTGCGTCCACCTCGAAAAAGTTCGTCTTCTCCTGTGCCCTGTATGTGATGGTCGTTGGGAGGGATGCTGGTTCCACCTTTACAGAACTGGTCTGCCATCCACGTTTGCCCACTCTGGTCGGTATAGGGGTGATGGTTCTCTCCTACGAGAAAACGAACAACCGCTTCGGGTGGGACCGGGGGAGTGGTCGCGGGGGCGACACGAAGAGAGTTGCCATCTGCGCGAATGGGTTTCGTCCGATATGTTTGGTATGCGAAAGGCGCGGCTACGACAACTGCGAGCAACAGCAGTGCGGCCAACGCACAGTGGAGCTTTCGGCGAGTGTTCGTGGCAATGGCTAGGAGGGCGGTTTCAGGTTTGTCCGGATGAGAGTAGGGCGAATGCTCCTGACTGTGATGCACGAATCGAAGCAGATATCTGCCGGAAGGCAGTTCAACACGGGTGGGGTGATCAGACCCTTCGCGGGAGTAATACTGGGCTAAACGCTTTCGGCGCGAGTGGGCCGTGACGCGGACTATGGTATCGGACTGAGGGTTGAAATCAGTGGGACGGTTGAGCGCTTCAACTGCGATTTGATATTCCTTTACTTCCTCGGCCTCGCCTGCGAAATACTTCTCTGCAACGTATTCGAGAAAACGCTGCAGATTTGGCGCCTTCATGAAAATTCCGGACTCCAATAAGGTCTGAAGCTCCTGGCGCTCTTCCTCTTGCGCTTGCGTAACTGGGTGCATAGCTTGTCCCCATAGTGATAGCAAAGGTGTAGCCGCAGCACGTGACGTTGTAGCCAGCTTACCGGAGCGCAGCAATAACAATGTAAGTGCAGGACTAACGTTCTTGGTTCCAGGGGAATTCCTTCATAAGTAAGGAAAACCACTTTCATGACTGCAGCGTCACGCGTGCGATGGGGGAGTCTCCGTCAGGTGGTCCATCTTGTTGATGATGAATATCCTTAAGAGTTGTTGACGCTGGAATAGCGCGGCTTGATTTCGCCTCTAACATTGACGGTTAACGGTTATTTTGATCCGTGTGGTTCGCGTGGTTTTTGGCCCGTGATTGATTTGCAATCGCTCAAAAGGGAAGTGTCTGATTCAGTTCGAAACGCGCTTCGTTTTCTGAGAGTTTCAGGGAATTTGTGAGTTGGCAAACATAATGCGCTGTGTGGTGCGATTGGCAATCGAACGTGGGAACGGAAGACGAAGGCAAGTTGTGTTCCGGATTCATAACAGTAAACTCACCCATACTAACTTTCCAGTGTAGAAATCCTCCTTCAGAGTTCTCCGTGACCAAGGGAGCATAGAAGTTTGGGTTGTGAGGCAGTCGCCTTGTGGCCGAATGGTTCATTTCTTCCGCACTTTACGTGTGGAACTGTCGGAGGACGAAATGTTCAAGTTATTTCTTAAAGGGACTTTCTTAGCATCGTTGTTCGTCGCATTGTCCTTATCGCTTTTTGCCCAGACTACCGGCACCATCACCGGAACCGTAACAGATCAGTCGGGCGAGTGGTTCAGTAATGACGCAGGATTCTTCTCCTTCACCGCGCTTCCGCCAGCAACATACAGCGTCAAGATTGAATCGGCGGGTTTTCGGGGATGGGAACAGAAGGCAATTGTTCTCGAAGCCATGGATCGCAAAAGCGTCCTGGGCATCGCCCTGCAGATTAGCCAGTCGACAGACACCACTACAGTACAGGCTGTCGCATCGGCCGTTGAAGTTGTGGATTCTGGCGATCGCAGTGCCACGCTGACGGCGCATGAGATTCAGAACCTTGCATTGCAAGGGCGCGATGTTACGGAATTGGTTAAGACCTTCCCGGGTTTCAATAACTTTACGGGGAATGGAAGCGTCAACAACATTGCCGGCTTTGATCCCACGATTACCACCATCACCTCTCCAATTGGAAACGGCTACTCTGGAAACGGCGCTCCCTCGGGTGGCGCGATTTCACTGACCGCCGACGGGGCGAATGTTCTCGATCCTGGATGCAATTGCAAAGGCACGCAGACCATCAATGCCGAGAACATACAGGAACTGAAGGTCACCACGGCTGCTTAAGGCGCAGATAATGCGCACGGTCCAGTTCAAATACAGGCGATCGGGAAGTCTGGCAGCTCCGAATTCCATGGCAGCCTCTATATGCATGCCAGGAACGCCGTAATGAATGCTAATGACTGGGACGCGAAAGAAAACGCCGAAGCGCGTCCTGATGCCCGCTACCATTATCCGGGCGCTTCGATTGGTGGGCCGGTTCTTATACCGGGAACCGACTTCAACAAAAATAAAGAAGCTGCTGTTCTTTGCTCAGTATGAGTATTACAACCAACGAACTACATGTCATTCTGGTCGCTCGGTTTTTATGGACAGGATGTATGGAAGATCAACAGGCACTTCACCCTCACCTATGGCTTGCGCGTGAACCACGATACTCCGTGCGCGGATACTACGGGCAAAGGAGGCGGTGCTGTTTGGATGGGAGATGACGCTTACAAAGCCGACTACGCTGTCAGTTCCGTCGACCCAGGCGTACGCTGGCATGGACCATTTGCTTGTATGGCCCATTCGTTCCCATCGGACCGAGCGTGAGTTGATTGCTCAGGTGTTGGCTGCAAAAAAGAACGTGATCGTGGTTCTAAATGCTGGCGGCAACTTAGACATGACGCCATTTCTCGACAAGGCTAGTGCGGTGCTACATGCCTGGTTTCCGGGGCAGGCCGGGGGGACAGCAATTGCCGAAATCCTGCTGGGTAGGGTGAATCCATCTGGAAAGCTCCCGGCTTCGTTCGAGCGTCGGTGGGAGGACAATCCCGTATACAACAGCTATTACGACACGGACAATAGTTGGCGGGTGAGCTATAGCGAGGGACCGTTTCTTGGTTATCGCTATTATGACGAGTCGGCGATCAAACCTCAGTTTCCGTTCGGTTACGGGCCGAGCTACACGACATTTAGGTATCAAGACCTGAAAGTGACGTCTATGGACAAGGATAGGTTTTCGGTATCCTTCGCTCTAACCAATACGGGCAGACGCGACGGTGCAGGGGTGGCTCAGGTTTACGTCGGCGATGGACACGCGAAGGTTCAGCGTCCAGTAAAAGACTGAAGGGTTTTGCACGCGTGGAGTTGAAGTCTGGCGAAAGTAGGACTGTTAATCTTGAACTGGATCGCCGCGCTTTCTCCTACTACGACGTGAACACAAAGGCAAGGACCCTTGCGTCTGGTATGTTTGAGATTTTGGTAAGTAGCTCGTCAGAGAAGATCGAACTGAAAGGCTCGGCCATGATCGGCGAGTAAGCGATTGTTGTTACCTCTTCTCCTGATGTAGGGACGCACTACACCTGTTACCGACTTGCTGAATATCGCAGCCGGCTTTTTGTTTTGGAGTGGGGAGCCAGTGGAGTCGTTTGAGCTCTCCCTGCAGATCGGCAAGATGACGTATGCGGGATGTCATCATTCCGGGGTGATGCGGCGGCATAATTACGGAGTTAAATTCCCACCTATGATTGGAGTAGAGCAATGGGCAATCAACTCGCGGTTGTGACGGGGCGTTGAGCGGCATTGGATATAACTTGGCGAAGGTCTTTGCCGAGAACGGCTTTGATTTAGTCATAGCATCGAGCGGTGGAAGGCTGGAATCAGCGGAAGGCGACCTCAATGCACTGGGAGTTCAGGATCAAAATGGATGAATAGTCCTGTTGATCACGTTCTGCGAGTGTCCGGTTTAATCGATTTGTACATCGCTTTATAACATGGACGTCCCTTTGCGATCGGATTCCCGGTGCTTAGACCTGTCCAGAAACTAAATAGGACGTCGCAGCAATTGGTGAGCAAAGGCAATATGGATCATGGCTTCGGCTGAAGTGTGACGCAGTTCGTAGTCCTTGCTGAGACGTCGTGACCAGTTGAGCCAAGCGAAGGTGCGTTCGACGATCCAGCGCTTGGGCAGTACACGAAATAGATGCTGCTCATTGCGCTTGACGACTTCGACCTTGTAGCCGAACATCTGCTTAGCCCAGTCGATGAACTTGCCCGTGTAGCCGCCGTCTACGAACACGGTGGCGATGGTATCGATACGGCCAAACAGGCGCATCAGCACCGCCCGCGCTCCGACACGATCCTGAATGCCAGCCGAATGTACAACCACCGCCAGCAGGTTGCCTTGAGTGTCTACCGCGATATGCCGCTTGCGACCCTTGATTTTCTTGCCCGCGTCATAACCGCGCCTCCCCCTTTTAGTACCGTCTTGGCTGACTGCGAATCGATGATCGCCACGCTGGGTGTGATGTTTCGCTCGCCGGCCTTACGTCCCTGCTCGCGAAGCGATTGGCTCACTCGCTCCCACACGCCGCGGTCACGCCATACGCGAAAATGCTCGTGAACTGTCTTCCAAGGCGGAAAATCGCCCGGCAACTGACGCCACTGACAGCCCATCTTCACCACGTACAGCTGAGCGTCCACCACACGCCGCTGATCATACTTGCGCGGCCGACCTCCACGGTGAGAGCAAAACCGGATATTTGCAAACGTAGGAATTAAGTACTCCTCGATGGCCAGCAATCTTTCTGGGATAACAGAAGCTAATTTTCTGATTAAGAAATGTAAGAATTCACCTCCTGCTTACGACTCTCGCAAGAAAAGTGCATGTGATTTTGACACCCGTAATCATTGGTTAGAGTGAGACTAGGGCTTGGCTTTTCCACATCTTTGGGCCAGCATGGTTTGACGCTGCCCCAGTCGATTGTTACTATCATTTTGCGGGGTGGAGCAGCCTGGTAGCTCGTTGGGCTCATAACCCAAAGGTCGCAAGTTCAAATCTTGCCCCCGCAACCAAAACCTTATCAACAAGTTATGGGTCCTTCGGGACCCATCTTTTTGCTTCAAAAACCCCACGCAACCCCACGCTAAGCGGAAACGTCTTTTTCCGCCACAGTCATGGCTGTTTGAGGTGGCAGTACCATTTGGACTACCGCTCCGTGCGCTTTCCGCTTGTCCGTCATGTAGGCATTCCCATACTTCATGGTTGTGCTCACCTGAGCATGGCGCATCAGCTTTTGTTGAACGCCAATCGGGGCACCGCAAGCGTCCAGCATGGAGCGATAGCTGTGCCGGAACGAATGCCAGCCCAGATGCTCAATGCCGATTCTCTTCCCTGCAGGAACGAGGATGTCGCCTTGCAAGACGGATGCGTGCCACACACCGCCAGTGTTGGGGTTAGGGAAAACCCAACCTTCCCCACTTGCCGCGCACCTTTTCCGCCATGCCAGAACTACGCGCGCGAAGACCGGATCGAGAGGCATCTCATCCTCACTGTACTCGGTCTTTACACGCCCAATCCGTCCATGCACCGTCCCGCGTATGACCATCAATGTTCCTTCCTCGAAATCGAAGTCGGACCACTTCAGAGCCAGGATCTCGCTTACCCGCAGGCCCAAACACATCGCGACCGTGATCATCGTTCGATACGGTTCCTGCACAATGTTGCAAAGCTGCTGAAACTGCTCGGCTGTGAGAATCGGGCGCTTGCGCATCCTCTTCCCGCCACCCTTGATTTCAACGAGACTCAGCGGATTGCGTTGCGCTGGCAATAACTCCCAGAGCATGGCAAGCTCCAGCATTCGGTGAAACGCAGCCTTCACGTTCTGCTTGGTTTTCGGCGACAGCTTTAATTGCTTCAGCCACTCCTGGACTGCGAGAGGCTTGATGTCGGTCAAGAGCACTTTGCCCCAGTCGGGGCGCAAGTGGCACTTGATCACAGATAAATATCCCACAGTCGTACTGAACTTTAGCCCCTCATCGACGACTTCACCGGGACGGCGCGCCTTGATCTCTTTCAGATGCTCTTCCGCAATGAACTTGTCGAGGACGGTGCCAAAGGCTGGTGACCGCTGAGCCACGTAAGCGTCGCTGCCGTTGATCTCGAGCAGCTTTGCTTGCAAGGCGCGGCGGGCGGTTGTTTCGGTTGGAAATTCGACCGTGCTTAATGTCACTTGCCGCATTGGAATACCCGGTTTTGAGTGATCACGGAAACGGAACTCCCAGACATCGGGGCCGCTCTTTCGCGCCACTCGGCGCAATGAACCATTCTGAAAACGCTCGCGTGAAAACTTCATTCCTGCTCCTCTGACTCACGCAGAGCGGCTGGCGAAGTCCATTGAACCTCACTAGTGCCCGATCCAACAAGTCTTTTCTCCAACCATTCGTTGAGCAACGAGGAACGGAATCGCCACCGGCCACCGATGCGAAAGGCCGGTACTTCCCTGTTGCGGGCCATCCCTTCCAACGTCTTCCAGTGCATCCCAAGGAGGTTGGAGGCCTCGCGAAGATTCAGGAGGCGCTCAAATGCGCAGGCTTCTGAAGATGGAGAATTTGGGGCATCGTTGCACGGCACAATGGTCTTCCTTTCGCTACGAGAGACTTGCACGAACAGGGTAGGCAAAATGCGGCCTGCGAAACCAATGCTCTTTGCAACACACCTATAACCTTCAAGCATGAAATGGGATGGCGTAGGCCGGGGCCGAAGCCGCCGCACGCTCGTTCGACATGATAACGACCAGCGTTCAACTCCGGTCTTGTGGACACCGTCCAAAATCCTCGTTGACTGTCTCGAAATAAACAGGCATATATGTCCGACAGATGAGTTTTTATTCCAGCCGTGAAGCAGCAACAAAATTGGGTATTCACCTTCGCACGCTGGAACGCTATATTGCGGGGAAGAAGATTCCATATCCACCGATCAAGCAAATCGGCGGCGTCCGGTTCCGGCTTTGGTCAGACGAAGACGTCGAACAGATCAGGCGATTTCTGCCAACGATCAAGAATGTGAGGAGGAGAGGAAGGCGACCAAACACGCAGGGTAGTTGACGAGCATCCACATCCAGAGCCAAGCGGGACATGCCGGTGTTATCAGCACCGACACGCCCCTAACCAACGTAGCCCATAGGAGGCAACGATGGCTGTACACGAAAATACTTCGATCCCGTCCGCGAAGCAATCCAGATTCTCGCAAATCACAACTCGGCAGTTCCTCATCAATCATCCTCAAATCGCATTTCCTACCAGTCTCGCCACCCCCGCATCTGGGAAGATTCTAGATTTCCCACGTCTTCGGGAATCAATCACGCACCGGAGCGAAGGGCGATGACCACCCGCAAGCGCGCTCCGATGTCCGCACCAGAGTCCCATCGCGACGGTGTGATCCGCTGCAAGCGAAGTGCGTGGCAAGCAGGTTCGCTCCATCTACGTCAGCGGTGTCGATGAATTCAACGTCGTCAACATCGATTTCACCGATGGCACGGCACTGACAGTCCAGATCGTCCCCGCAGCCAAACTGAAGGTCGAGCTGAATGACTGGACTACTGGTGACGGGAAGCTGCTCAAGAAATGGCCAGTCATTTCCACTCGCTGAGGAGGCGGAACTCTGATGACTAAGGAAAAGGCAAAGAAGTACACCGGCCCTAAGCGGTACGTCGAGTACGCAGAGGCGGAGGGCCGCACCGTTCAATTCGTGCGCTACTGGCATTCTCCCCAGGACGGACAGGCCCTGGTCATTCAGTTCACCGACGGCATGAGAATTCACGTTGGCCTCGAGCCGGTGCTTCGTGTCCAGACCGAGGTCAGCGTACTTCGCGACGGTGATCTTCATGATGTCGAGAAATACCCGCCGATTCTGGGAGCACCTATTCCATGAGACACAAGGAGAAGCTTGTTTAACGAACGCAACTGGAGAGCAGCAACGAGGAGGATGCAATGGCGAAGAACGGAAAGAAGGAAGAGGCCAAGTTTAGACCGGGGACTCACGGTGGCTGCGAAGCCTTACTGTACGAATTTCGCGAGGGAGCGCCTCCAGATGGTGCGCGCACCCCATCGCTCCATTCACGTGTGACGTTGATTGCGGCTGAGACGTTCGAAGAAGCCGTCGCCTATCTTCGCTACGACCACCCGGACTTCAAGGTTCAGACCGTAACCTGCCTTGGGTTGATGATCATGGTTTCCGGCTCGCCAGCCGACTGAGCAGTCGCCCGATGATGGCTTACTCGTTGCCATGTCTCGCAGCCTACACTGTCCCGGCAGATTCTCTGACGTAGAGCGTGTTGCGGCATCGCACTCATTCACCGCTCATCGAACACACTCCGAAACGCAGGTTCCATCCCCCTTCAAGATCACCGATGCGGGCGGCACATTGGAACTGGTGGATCACGTCGTGACACGGGGACGCATTCAATCATCAGCCAGTATCCTCGAAGGTTAGCGCTGATCGGAATCTCGGTCGCTCTCCTTCTATCTCTACACTCCTACAGCATGTGGTCTTCGCTGGCTCGTGCACGCGCTCGGGGCTGAACCTGCGCCCGGCGGCACGGCGGGCCTCTGCTTTTCCGGACTCCTTCCCCGAAGCAAGTTCGGGTCCCCTTCCATAAAAGCGGCCCTTGGCACTTGGGAGCAGGGCCCAACTCGCTGAGCTTCGCTCTGTGTGCCCCGATCCATCGGGAGACCACACGACGGAGCAAAGACGTGAATACGAATCGATCCAACCAGCAGCAGGCAGTCCCAACCAACACAGTTATCCTTGATAACTGCATCGACGCGATGCGCGAGTTTCCAGCAAACAGTATCGATTTCGTGCTGACCGATCCGCCATATCTCGTGAACTACCGCGACCGCAATGGACGCTCTATCCAGAACGATGTGAACAGTAACTGGCTGCGTCCGGCGTTCTCCGAGATCTACCGCGTACTCAAGCAGGATACGTTCTGCGTGACCTTCTATAGCTGGACGAAAGTGGATTGCTTCATGACAGCTTGGCGCAATGCTGGGTTCCACGTCGTCGGGCATCTGGTATTCCGTAAGACTTACTGTTCGCAAAAACGATTCTTACGTTACCAGCACGAGCAAGCGTATCTGCTGGCCAAAGGAAGTCCGGCAATGCCACAAGCTCCCATCTCCGACATCATCGAGATGCCATACTCGGGCAACGGACTTCATCCTACTCAGAAGCCGGTCGCCGCACTCCTGCCACTGATCGAGAGTTTCTCCCGCGAAGGTGGTCTGGTACTCGATCCTTTCTGCGGCTCCGGTTCCACGCTGGTTGCCGCTCACCAACTCAACCGGCGCTATCTCGGCATCGAGCTTGATCCGAAGTACTACGAAATCGCCAGTCAAAGACTGAGGATCAACAACACTGCTCATCCTTCCGCCCGGCTCGCATTCTGCCCGTCGCAGAACCCGGACGCGTCAAGGCCGCAGCCGCTTATCAGCGGTGCGCCAATGATTCTGTGATGAATGAAGCAGACTATCTTCGGTTGGCGCAGCCTTGACTCGTCCACCGCGACGGGCTCCTCTTCCTCCATGGCTGGAATGGAGTGCTCCGCGCCACAACGGCACTGCTCGCCACGGAATTAGCGTGCTACCAAGATAAAGCGTTCCTTCCATCTCGATCTATTCCTCCAGCGCATAGTCCTGCTCGATTAAGCATTATTCAGATGAGTTGAGGCTCGCTACGCTTCTAGCGGAGGTGGGGCCATGAAGATTACCAGCAGTCAATCGCCAACACCGCAAGAGCCTGAGAACAACACCGCGAACGAGAAGAATCGCCAGCAACACCTGCCCTTCTATGAGGACGACCTCGTTGCTCGGGTGCGTGCAGCCAAAGCAGCCGCGCAGCGCGAGATGGAATCCTTCGGCGACGTGTCCGAGTACGAGATTCGCAAGATCCACGGGCAGCGCAATGAGTTTGAATACGACGACGACGATGACAACACGTCTGAGGAAGCAGAAAGCAAGCAGACAGCAGACTCGCAGTTGAAGGATAAGGATGCTTGATGCGGCTGTCCATTCCCGACGACTACGAGGACCTCCCCAGAGTCAGACAAGAACGCGCTCCAGAGCCAGACCGCCAGCCGAAGGCTGCACCGGAACCAGCGACGCTCGATAGTAGGATGGAGAGGCTCCGCGAGCAGGCTGCGCAGAAGCACTTTCCTGAGATTCCCCGCCGCCAGTACGAACGCAAGATCGCTCCCAGTCCTAAGCTGAATCGGGAGCCAGGTGAGCGGCACATTCGCAGCCGCAATCATCTGTCATTGTCTCCGTTACTGCACGTTCGCTTGCGCCCGGAAGAGAAACTGACGCTGGCCGAAGCCGGACGCTTCCGTGTGCTCGCGTTTAAAGATATAGTTCAGACGATTTACGCTGGCAACGAACGGGCGGCGCGTAGCGATCTCCAGTATCTCCAGAAGCAGGGACTAGTCACGCTCGATATCGTCAACGCCCGCCGCGATGGTCGGGCGGATCCAGTCGAACGCTTCGAAGTTGTCTCCCTTACCGAGCACGGCGAACGCGCAGCCCGCATTGCCAATCAGATTGAACCGGGACAACGCCTCTATCACGGACTGGTCAAGCCGCGCGAGGTCGAGCACGACTCCCAGATCTATCGCGCCTATCGCAAGGAGGCCGAGAAGATTCAGGCGCAGGGTGGCGAGCATCTCCGCGTCCGGCTCGACTTCGAACTGAAGGCCGACGTGCAGAAGGCGATCTACCAGCTGCGCAAGTCCGAACCCGACCGCGATATCGATGACATCAAGCAGGCAGTCGCCGAGCAGCAACAGCTGCCCTTCGTGGACAACCAGATTCAGATTCCCGATGCGCGGATCGAATACGACCTCGACCAGGGGAGCCGCACCGGCTTCAGCGACATCGAGGTCGTGACCGCCGCCTACCATCCCGGACACCTGCGCTCGAAGGTTCAAGCTGGATTTCATCTCTACGCTTCCAGCTCCGATCACTCCACCATCTCCGCCCGGGCCGAAGGCGATCACCACCTGCTCGACCGGATTCTCGATCTATGAGCTCCGGCTACGATCCAGTTCCGGACATCGAGCGGCTCGGCTACACCGAGCGCGAGGCAGCGTTCCTG
>Ga0224527_1000979_pt1 | contig 15846 bp, 15 predicted proteins | sample CBST0metaG_FD_179882 | JGI IMG/M metagenome (GOLD analysis project Ga0224527, IMG submission 179882) | Peat soil microbial communities from Stordalen Mire, Sweden - C.B.S.T0 | ecosystem: Environmental > Terrestrial > Soil > Wetlands > Peat | place: Sweden: Norrbotten County, Stordalen Mire... | reverse complement strand
CATTATGACAGCGTCGCCAATTCCATTTATTGTCGAGCCGGTCGGCAGCACTTGCACACTTATTGCTGAAGGATGCCTCTGGAATAAGCACCCGCTTCCTTACAATATCGCTGGGGTGATGCTTTCGGGGATCTTATCCGACACGCTGATTTTCAAATCTCCGACCACTACCGAGCGTGATATTTCGGCGGCCGGCTGGCTGGCGGAGACCGCAGGTATCGATTTGCAGCGCTACGGCCGTGAGCTGATAGAATCCTCGCCTGGACTCAGCGACAGAACTGCGGCGGAAATTCTGGATACCGACCGTAAAAATTACGATATGGCAACAAAGACGGTAAGTATCGCACAGATTGAAGTCACCGATCTGAACGAAATTCCGACAAGAAGGGATGATTTGCTGGCGGCGCTTGAGGACAGGCTTGAGCGAGAACAGCTTTCCCTCATCTGCCTGATGGTCACGGATGTAATTACTCTTAAGAGTCACTTGCTCTGCCAGGCCGGATCAGCAATACTTGCTCAAATGCCATTCCCTCGTGTTTCGGACAAAGAATACGAGTTGGGTGGAATGGTATCACGCAAGAAACAGCTTGTGCCGGCTCTGCAGAGTTTGATCGAGGAGCTCTAGAGCAGGGCGTCGTTGTCCCGCTCCGACGTGCGAATTCGAATAGCTTCATCGATACGGCTCAGGAAAATTTTGCCGTCACCAATTTCGCCCGTCTTTGCGCTGGCCACAATAGTGTCGACCACTTCCTGGGCCTCGTTATCGGGAACTACTACTTCCAGCTTTATTTTCGGGAGAAGATTAACTGCATATTCCGCCCCACGATAGTGCTGCGTGTATCCCTTTTGCTTGCCTGCTCCGCGGACTTCGGAAACAGTCAAACCATGGACACCAATTTCATCAAGGCATGCCTTGACCGCATCAAGGACATTCGGTCTAATAATCGCTTCTATTTTTATCATATTTTAGTTTATTTCTCCTTTGAAATAAGAAACACCCTTCGCAGCATCTATTTAATATTCTGCGAAGAGTGCTGACATTTGCGCCGTAAATCGCGGCTGTCTGTATGATACCAATATATTCGCCCAACCGCAACAATCATTATATAAATTCTTAATCGAGGAAGGTGAACTGCCTGAGGAAAGCGCGTGGTAGTTATCTTCCTGCCGGTAGGACAAGACCGACGGGATTGAGATAACGGTACTACTGCGAATTGCTACAGAACGAAGTTCTCCTGCGTGTCCTACCGCCTTTGGTTGGACGAAGTTCACCTTTCTCGAACGCGCCTGACCCAGTTGTCAGACTGTTGTAGAAGAGAGTACCGCGATCATCCTAATAACGGCATAAAGAAACTATGTCCCCACATAAAGAATTTGTAAACAATGCAGCCTGGGAGTTTGCGGGAACAGTCCCAGACTGCAGTGGTTCAGCTGCTATAAGGCAGCATTATCTCTTTCATCCGTTCGTATTCGAATAGCCTCGTCGATCTTGCTAAGGAATATTTTCCCGTCACCGATTTCTCCTGTCTTTGCCGCCGAAACGATGGCATCAACTACATCTTCTGCTTGGTCATTGGGAACAACCACTTCCAGTTTGATTTTCGGGAGCAGGTTTACTGCATATTCGGCGCCGCGATAGTGCTGCGTGTATCCCTTTTGCTTTCCCGCGCCGCGGACCTCATGCACAGTCATGCCATGCACACCAATTTCATCGAGCTGTATCTTGACTGCATCTAACACGTTTGGTCGAATAATCGCTTCGATCTTTATCATGCTGAAGTTCCTTTTGCGCTGTTGACTATTAGTGTCCAGAACCGACTGTTGTGTCTTCCCGCGTTGGAGATGGAGCGGGAGCAACGTGTCCAAGAGCGCCGGCAGGTACGGCGGATGGTATCAGGGCATATTCCGGGTATGCTGGGACGCCATGTTCATGAAGATCCATACCTTCAATCTCGCCCGCTTTCGACAGCCGCAGCACTCGGAAGTAATTGAGCCCCTTGAACATCGCAAAGGCTACTATGAATGTCGCTCCTGTCGATATGAGACTGCCAACAACCTGAGCACGAAGGACAGTAATCCCTCCACCGTAGAAAAGACCAGTCAGAACATCGCCCGGCATAGTATCCGGCCCCGTCGGAGTAGCCGCTGCATAGTGACCGCAGGCAAAGAGGCCGAGGGAAAGAGTGCCCCAGATACCGGCCATCATGTGAACAGGAACGGCACCGATTGGATCGTCAATTCGAAGCCACTCAAGAAAGTTAACCCCGGCAACAGCGATAACTCCAGCCACCAGACCTAATATTATCGCTCCTCCTGGGCTGACCCAGTAGCACGGGCAGGTGATTGCCACGAGACCGGCCAGGAAGCCGTTTACAGTAAATCCAAGATCCCATTTCTTTGTTTGCGGATATCCGTAAAACATTGCCGATAATCCGCCCGCACAGGCGGCGAGAGTCGTGTTTGCAGCAACTCGGCCGCAGCCATTGAAGTCCATCGCGGAAAGAGTGCTGCCCGGGTTAAAGCCGTACCATCCGAACCAAAGTATCAGTCCGCCGGCGGTTGCCATTGTTAAGTCATGGGGCAGCATTGGACCACCGCCATCGCGCTTAAATGTTCGTCCCAGACGCGGCCCAAGGACTATTGCGCCTGCGAGCGCGACGCTTCCACCAATTGTATGTACAACTGTTGAACCGGCAAAGTCGTGGAAACCCGTTCCCATCCACGGAAGGAAGTTACCGGCGGTGCCCATAGTGGCGAGTAAGCCATCCGGGCCCCAAGCCCAGTGGCCGATGATAGGATAGATAAAGCCCGAAACGCCGACACTATAAAGAAGGTCGCCAACCCAAGCAGTTCGGCCGATCATTGCGCCTGAAGTTACGGTTGAGCAGGTATCGGCAAATGCAAACTGGAAGAGCCAGTACGCAAGGAATGAAACTCCCGTCGCCTCATAGGTCGAAGGGGCATGCTGGAGGAAGAACCATTGGGTACCAATCAGTCCATGCATTCCTGCTCCTGAGCTGAACATAAAGCTAAAGCCCCAGGCATAGAAGAGAAGGCCGCAAAGGCAGGTGTCCACAACGCATTCCATGAGAACATTTACTGTTTCTCGCGAACGGCAGAAGCCCGCCTCAAGCATTGTAAAGCCGACCTGCATTCCGAAGACAAGAAAGGCTGCGACCAAAACCCATAAAGTGTTAATTGGGTTGACTATGTCGGAAGCCTTTACATTGTATGGTGTCTGGGCATAAGCTGCTCCGCCGACAAGTGAAGCGACGAGGGCCATCACGCAAAATACCAGCATGACACCGGTTACTTTACCAGCTACTATGGTCGCGCCATACTGACGCCATTCGGGCTGCTTTAGTCTTTCTATAAGCCTCGCAAATTTATTGATTCGTGTTGGTTGCTGTAACATCACTATTGGTATAACCTTTCTCTTCCAGAGTCGGGGAATGGTTTGCACTCCGCCGTCATAGGATCACCAATGCTAAAAAGATCATTCTTCCAGCGCCGGCGTCCATCGGCAGCAACAGCAATGTCACCGCATATCAGAAATGGCCATGTATAGCCTTCTGACCGCATCATTGGGGAATTTAGCAAAATTAAGCTGCCAACACAAAACAACCGAGTCGTCAACGATACTCATTAATTGGCAGCAAACGAAAGCTAGTTCGTATGTATATTTTAATAGCTGGGCGGCAAAGATTCACTGGCCTACAGACCTGTCGCCCCCAGGGCATAAGATGGTCTCAAAAACCTAACTTTTGGCCGATTGAAAGCGCTGGATACTGGGTATGGGGAAAATCTGGGTACCGCATCTTAATCTCTGGGTGCCCGGGAATGGCTACTGCAGTTCTACTAGACCGCGCTTTAGTGCTACTAATACAGCTTGGGTGCGGTCTTCGGCTTCCAGTTTCGTCAAGAGGTTATTGATGTGATATTTGACTGTGCCAAGCGCTAGAAACATTGCTTCGGCGATTTCCTTGTTGCTTTTTCCGAGGGCCAGCAGGCGGAGCACCTCCAGTTCACGCTCGCTGAGGTCAGTCATGGTAACGCGCTCGGCAAGCTTTTCGGTAATACGATGGGGAAAATGTCGCTTTCCCTGGTTTACATCTCTTAGGGCGCTGATAATTTGATCTGACGGTGCATCCTTAACTAAATAAGCCATGGCACCGGCACGAATGCACTGATATATATCCTCATCACGATCATAGCTTGTCAGAATAATCAGCCGAGCGGTCGGTGCCTGTGATCGAATCTTAATTACCGTCTGCACCCCATTAGCGCCATCCATTTTAAGATCCATCATAGTTATATCTGGACGATGTTTCCAAAAAAGAGCAAGGGCCTCGTCCCCGGAGCCGGCCTGAGCGACAACAACCATATCGGGCTCGTTGTTAAGAATCAAAGACAGGCCAGTGCGTATCACCGGGTGATCGTCTACCAGCATTATTTTTATCTTCTTTATTTCAGGCTGCGGTCCTATACCTGTCATTTTATTTCCTTGCTTCTTTGGTTAATGGCACCGTTACAGTAACCTTTGTGCCCTTTCCTACTGCCGAATTAATTAATAAATATCCTGCCATCAACTGCGCTCGCTCGCGCATGCTGACCAGGCCGAAGCCCGCCGGTGCGGACTTAACTTCGAATCCGCGTCCATTATCTTCTATGTCGACCTGCAGCGAGGCAGCGCTAAAGGTCAGACTAATGCCAATCTGGCTAGCCTGCGCATACTTTAATGCATTTGTTATCGCTTCCTGGCAGATCCTTAGCAGGTTTTCTTCGACACCTTCCGGTATCGAAGCCGACTGACCGTGAACAGATACAACGATTTTTGCCGAAGGATCATTGTTATTTTGCTCTGCAATTCGCCTTAATGCATCTGCGAGGTTTCCTGCCTTTTCGAGCGCTGCAGGGCGAAGGGCGAAGACGGATCTGCGTGCTTCCTGCGCCCCCTCAATTGCGAGATTGCGTGCCTGCACAATACAATGCGCAGTCTGTTCAGGAGAATCAATGCGGTTTGCCGCTTCCAGCAGAAACTTTATGCCGGTAAACGCTTGTGAAAGGGTGTCATGGACATCACGGGCAAGCCTATTTCGTTCGTCCAAAATCGCGTTCCTCCGCGCTTGTTCTTTAGCACTTGCGGCCAAATGTGCAGTAGTAACAGCCACAGCGAGATAAATCACCAGCGTAATGAAATCGCGGGCATTGCTGATAGTCAGGAGATAGTAGGGTATGTCGAAAAAATAGTCCCAGCAGCAGAAGCTGAAGACTGAGGCGAGCACGGCCGGTCCAAATCCGAACCTCAACGCACATCCGATAACGACCGGCAGGTACAGAAGAGATTCATTGCCTGCGTTGAGATAGGGTCGCAGCAACCACAGCACACCGGTGGCACACAGCACTGATGCGAATGCATATAGGGAGCCCACGGCATCAAAAGTAACTTCATCACCGCGGACTAACCAGACATTAGAGGGCCGAGTCGTCGCGTTCTTCTGTTCGGATTCTGATAGCGGTACCGATCGGAATGAGAAAAATCTTGCCATCGCCAATTTCACCGGTTTTCGCGTTGTCGACAATCGCAGCGACAGCCTTGTCGACTTCACTATCAGTAACAACAAGCTCAAGCTTTATTTTTGGTAACAGATTAACTGTATATTCAGCGCCTCGATAATGCTGAGTGTACCCTTTTTGTTTTCCTGCACCACGTACCTCAAGAACAGTCATTCCATGAACACCGGCCTCATCAAGAGCCGCTTTAACGGCATCCAGGCGTTGTGGTCTAATTATCGCTTCAATTTTAATCATTTACGAAATCCTTTGTCGATTATGTTTACATTTTATGCTGTCGCAACGCCGCGAAGCCTTTAACCATGGTACCTAATTTTGCACGCTTATTCTGAGTGATTCTACTGGTATCGCCGTTTCCTAACCTAAGAAAGTACGGCAATTGTCTGGTTCACCGTCTACTGGGCACCGAATAGCAGCCTTGCTCGCGGTTCTGTCTTCCAAGCGCTTCATTGCGAATTTAATAGCCGGAGGCGTCAGAAAAGTGGTGAGCATGATTACCAGTAAAGCCGCCGAATAAAGATTGGCGGTCAATAAATGTGTCCTGATTCCATAAGCAGCAAAAATCAGGCTGACCTCGCCTCTTGGCACCATGCCGCAGCCGATCACCAGCCGGTTTAGGCGGGTCGGCAAAGTTGTCGCAGCAATAATCTTTGCAGCGAACGCCGCTAGTGTGAGGATGACGGTAAGCAGGAGCACGCCCCGACCGGCAGAAGTAGCTGGATTTAGAGATGTCACCGTCATTGATGCACCCACAAAGGCTGCTACCGCAGGTGCAAGCCCAAGAAGACGGCAACTCCAAAATCCGAGTAGAAAAGAGAAAATAGCACCGGCGGCTGCCAGCCAAACGGAAAGGAGGCCAAGCTGGCCCAGCAGAATCAAAGTTGGATCGGCAGAATGGATAACAATTGGCTTAAGGAAGGTTAAGTGTGATGATAGTGGGCCGAAAAGACCAGCTCCAACTACAATTCCCGCGATAAGCTCACCAAGAACAGAGGGGAGTCGCGCACGCTCAGCCGTTTCAGAGCCGATTTTGGCAGCGGTCAGAATGACCAGCAGACTAATTAGGAACTGTTGTACCGGCAATGGCATTGACCGACACGGTCCCAAAAGGAACCGCGTCGCTTTTCAGAGGTACCGGAGGCTCCGAAGAACCTCCGGTAAGAGAAGGACTACGGGCCGAATGTGAAGACGGCCGAAGCGCTCACAGTATTCTGGACAGCAGAACCTGCAGCGTTGTTTCCGCTAACAAATGACGGGAAACCATACGGATCAAACGATGTGGTCTTAACATCGTCATGTCGGTACTCAAGGCGAAGAAGAAGAGTCTTGGTCGCTTGATCGCTTAACGTTGCCGTCAAGCTGTCGATACGAGGGCTCTGTCCAAGCGATTTGGTATTAATCTCTTCGCCGCGGAAGCCGACCTTGTAAGGTCCGGCAAGCTGTCGCTGATAGTACGCGGCATAACCGGTTGCATGTGCACTGACGTCGGAGCCAGGGGTGGCAACATCAGCTACCGTCGCAGTGGACGAACCTGGAACCTGCACCTTATCCTGTCGATTGGTGTAGTTCAAGCCAAAGGTATCAAGAGCGTCCGGAGTAATCGTCAAGTCGGTGTCCGAAAGCAACAGTTTGTCCTGCTGCCCATTCGGGCCGTCATGGCTGCCGCCGTACGTTTCGATAATGGCCCACTTGCCGCTTGGTGCGGTGTAGTTCAACTGTCCGATGTAGCCATACGACTTGTTCTGGTCGTAAACACCCTCGGCATCGCCGCTTCCGAGATCAAAGTTGCTGATCGACTTCACAATATATCCGGTTGCAACCAGGCCCTTATAGCTCTGGGTGTAAGCGCGAATACCTGTGTGGTAGACCGGCAGCAAATATGAGAATATGAAGGAACGTGAATAGTTAATATTGGCGTTTGACTCTACTACTTCATAACCGAACGGAGTGTAGAACTTACCAACATCAATTCCTGCGCCGCTGGCTGCTGCCAGGGTGATGTAAAGCTGCTGAACATCCTGATACCGGGACTCGTTGCCGCCGGGGTTGTTCAGGGAGTCAGTCTCGCCGGCAATCAAAGTAGTCTTGAAGCCAAACCCGCCGGCGGCCGGAGCAGCCTTTGCGATATTGAGCTCGGCAAGAGATAAGGTCGGGGTGCTTCCCTTTTCATTGTAATCAAAGCCAGTGATCTGTGACGTGCCAACACCCTTTGGGGAGTTGCCATCGTAGAGATAGTAGGCGTCAAACAAGCCCTGGAAGGTCCAAGGGGTTGAAGCGGGAGCCGCCGGCGCTGCGGGAGCTGCAGGCGTTGCGGGTGTTGCGGGTGCTTGGGCGAACGCGCTATTGGAGAGCGCGGCTGCGCCTCCAACGGCTAGTGTCGCACCACAGATAGCGGCGAAGCCGCGGAAAGTCCGATGCATTTTATTGCACAAAGTTTCTGTCCTCCGTAGATTTTGTAGCAGGATCAACCGGTTTCCGCCCGTAGAACTTACCGGACGGCGGAGACCCGTATCGTCGTTCCCGAACTTTGCACACTAGGAAGCAAAAACCCAAAAGATCTAGTCGACTGGCCGTGTTTCGTCGCCTGTCCCTAGAGGGTACCTACCCACTAATGGTGCTGGTTCAGAATTGATGGTTCATTGTTGTGTTTTTAGAGAATGGACATCCCAAATGAGCTCACTCACCAAAAAAGCTCAACAATATGTCTATTGACAACGTTGTCGAGCTTTTGTTACACATACATTGACTAAGCTACAGAACAAAAGCGCAGTGCTTTTATTCCGGCCCAGGCTGTTTCCAGCACCAGCATACTTACCAGCCCGACGATGGGCTGAGCTAAGTAGGGGCATTATACATCGGAGCGTTAAGTTTGTCAAATCAACGAAGGAAGCAGCATACGGCAGAGTGCTGCATCAAGCCTGTTCTGCGTGATGCGGCACTCTGTCTGGCTGATCTTAGTATGTAGTTTAGGAACCGAATGTATAGACTCCGGAAACTGTAAGGGTGTTTTGAGTTTTGCCGAGCACATTTGAAGTACCGGTCAAAAACGGAGCGATGCTGGCATCGTCATGTCGGCCTTCAAGGCGCAGCAGGATATTCCTCGCGGCCTTATCTTCAAAGGTAGCTGTGAAACTGTCGGCGTTTGAGCTTACACTACCAATACGAGTAAAGATCTTTTCTACGCGAAAAGCCATAGCATAGGGCTGTGTAAGCTGGCGGCGATAATAGCCTGCATAGCCGTTGTATCTGGCCCCGGGCCCGATGTCGTATTTGTCCTGGCGGTTGGTATAGTTTAAACCATACGTATCATCGTCGTCCGGCAGGAATGTTAGGTCGGTGTCCGAAAGGAGAACACGATCCTGGTAGCCGTTTTGCCCATCATGGCTTCCGCCATAAGTCTCAACTGCATCCACTTTGCCTGATCGCGATTGGTAGTTAAGCTGTCCGATATATCCAAGTGATTTATTGGCGTCATGGACACCTTCTTCGTCAGAACCGCCTAGGTCGATATTGTTAATTGCCTTAACCAAGTATGCCGAAGCAATAAGTCCATTGTAGCTGCGGCTGTACACACGAAGGCCGCTGTGATATGTGGGCAGCAGATCGGTAAAGATAAACGATCGCGAATAGTTGTAATTTTGATTCGATTCAACTACCTCGTATCCGAACGGCGTGTAGAACTTACCAATATCAATACCCGCACCTGATTTCCCTACATAGCTGATATAGAGCTGGCCAATATTTTGATAACGCTTTTCCTCGCCGCTGGGAGCAATATCCGTCGCGGTATCTCCCGCAAGCAGCGTGGTCTTAAAGCCAAAGCCGCCTCTTGTGGGAACAGGCTTTGAAATATTTAGCTCGGCGAGTGAAAGGGTCGGTGTGCTTGCCCGTTCGTTATAGTCAAAACCGGTTACCTGACTGGAACCAACTCCTTTTGGAAAGTTGCCGTCGTAAAGGTAGTAAGCATCGAAAAGGCCATTAATGACCCATGGTTTCGCTGAAGACGTTTCCGCTGGAGTCGCTCCGGTCGCCGGAGTCTGCGCGAATGCAGTGCCGGAAGCAGTCGATGCTATCGCAACAGCAAGTACGGCACCGCCGCAGAGAGAGGCAAATCGACGGAACGTCGGGTGAAAGTTTGTATGCAAAGGTAAGTTCCTCCGTCTAACTGTAACATAGGGCACATCGTTTTGTCAAAAGCAAGCGTCTTCTGATACCGGGCAGATATCGCCCGTTGCTTCGACCACAGTAACTTTTACATCGGTCACAACAACGAACAACCCCATAGGCGGCGCAGAGCTATAGGCGTCGATAATGTTTCCATGAAGAAGAACCGATGACCCAGTCATCGACGTGCCATTACTCGTATCGCGCGCCATCAGAGAAACGCTACTGTCAATCGTTGAGATACACAGGATTGATGAAACCTTCACCTGACACTGCGCCATTTTCTCATCAGGCCAGCAAAGCGGCGTGAGACGGTTCCGGAACCACCAATACGGTGACGAGCGAATTGTTCCTCACGCTTCGCACCTTCGCTATCCGGTCGGCAATTTATTACATGTCTATCAGAGTTCACCAACAGGCCCCTTGGATATCACAAATATTGCCGCGAACAAGGGTCTTCCGGGACGTCTTCAACGAGAGTTTCCAAAGCGAACCAAACCAAAACCTATTCCCGTGGCCTGCATCAAAGAATCTATCATTTTGAGACACCAAGTAGTCCCGCCCATCCGGCGAGAATCCGACAAAGGCATAGGGCCCTAAACGCACAATTCGGCCGGAGCGAATGTCCAGCATGTAACACGAATGGTGCCAGCCGTCAGACATCTTGTGGGCAGCGTCAAATATATAATTCGAGGCAAAATGCGGCAACTTATGGAAAGTCAGATAATCGTCAAAAAACGGGCTATAGTCTTGTAGCTCTCCCAGGTTCTCGGTATCTACGTCAATACGCTTAACAAGACGGCCGGTACTGTCTGCAACAACAAGTTTCCAATAACTATCTCCACTTTCGCCAATCAGGTTGTTCCCGTCAATCCAATATATATCCCGAAAAGATAAACGAAACTGATGGCTCACGCCTGACCTTACGCTATATATGCTGCATCGGCCGCCCCTATGTCTCAAAAAGAGGCACCTACTGTCCGGGGACCAACTATAGTCGGTTATGTTATCAAACTTTGAAATACGGCGATTCGCGAGGTTCATTACAACAAGCTTGAAATTCCAATTATCCATATGTATGCTGATAAAAGAGATGCTTCGCCCATCCGGCGACCAATTAACATTTTCAACTTCGCTCCCCTTGTCAATCGGTCCGATGACAAATTCTTTTAAAATTTGACTGTCTGCCAAATCTAGGCAACAGAGCTCGCAAGAGTTTTGCACGCTCGTCCTGGTGAACAGAACATACTTCTTGCTTGGCGAAAGCACAGGGAGCACGTCATCGGACGCTCCGCTCGTTATCGCTTTAACGCCTCTGTTGTGGGGCTCAAGAAGCACCAGCTTATCCGGATTTTCTGCCGACCACGATAATGTTTGGCCGCGGGACATGCACGATATCAGGATGCCGCCTTCAGACGTCGCAGCTATCGCTGAGTTGGAACGAGATAACAAATAACATACGCAAAGCAACAAGCCAGCAGAAACACGACCAATAGTAAGTAAGTTCATTTTATCCTTTTGCATTGCGACGTTACGAAAGCGACCACCGTTAACGCCAGGCAAATTCTAACACAAACTGTCAGATTATCACGAGGTTCTTCTGATCAAATGCGGTGTGTCGAACCTTGATCTATCGTAGTGGTACTATAGATAGATAATGGATTCAACCCAATGCGGTACATCCGCTGTCCGGCGGCTCGCCATAATGGGCGGGACATTTGACCCGATTCATTTTGGGCACCTATTGATCGCAGAACAGGCGCGCGAGGCAAAGCAACTGGACTCGGTAGTTTTTGTGCCCAATGGCAGGCCCGTTTTTGATAAATCGCACGCAGTTACCGACCCCGATGAGCGTTTTAGGCTCTGCTCGCTGGCAATTGCCGGAAACCCATGGTTCTCGCTCTCGCGAGTTGAGATAGATCGCCCCGGGCCTTCGTATGCCATTGATACGGTCCTCAGCTTTCGCGCTGCCTACCCAAACCTAGAGGCACTCTATTTCATTACCGGTGCCGATGCAGTGCTGGATATCCTGACATGGCGTGATTACAATCTGCTGATTGATCAATGCGAGTTCATCGCGGCCACCCGCCCAGGCTTCCGCCTTGATAAGCTCCCCGAGATGCTCGAACCCCACCTCGTCAACAGAGTCCACTTCCTCGCAATCCCAGGACTGGATATTTCATCAACAGATATCCGAGGAAGAGTAAACCGCGGCCAAAGTATTAGGTACCTCGCCCCCGACCAGGTTGTCGACAGAATTGCTGAAATAGGATTGTATTTATAGCATTGGGATACTTTGAGGCAGCGTATTTAGCCTTTCTTGCTGAAATTACCGTTGATTTTTTGCCGGACTCGCACTTTCTTTTTGAGTAGAACATTTGAACGAAAGCTATTTCAAAAATAATGTAATTATTGGCGGACTAATCCAAGAATCGGGCATAGAGGATACATGGCAGGCGAGCTAGTGGAAGACGGCATAGTTTATGCTCCGTATGATTAGGCAGATCATGAGTACGGGAATATTTGAAAAATGGCAGGAACCGTGCAAAGATTTATCTCCGTGCTGCCTATGACGGCAGGTAAAAGGCTGGCCTATGAAGAATTTATTAGTGCGTTCTATTCGTACTATGATGAAGCAGTCACGTAATGATTGGGCGGAGTTGGCTAAATATGAAGGATGATGTATTCACAATACGAATAACTGGTCAGAATGGCTCATTGCCAACGAACAGCACGCTTCTAGTGTTGAAATCCGTTGTCAAAATGCTGCGAAACATAAATGCACGGATGACCGACGATAATAGGGCTAATCTCGAATGGTCGTTTGATAAGATATCCATGAATAGCCCCATGGTTGCTGGCGTGTACCCGGAGGCGACCTACGGCTCGGACATCGGAAAACAGACCATTATCGCGGGCGCTCAGGGCCTGTTGGCGATTCAGCAAGATGGCGGTCGTATTCCGCAATACTTCGATGCACCAACGCTGAGGCTTGCGAAGGGTATTGTCGGCACTCTGAGGACCGGCATTCAAGATATTCAGGTAAGCACGCCTTACACCCAAGCTTTTTCCTTGTCTAACAGAATATCCCTAAATGTTATTGTTGCCACAAAAGATTCTTACACCGACTACGGAACGCTAGAGGGAGTATTGGAGACAGCATCCGTTGGGCGCTCCGAGCGATTCATAATCAACAGCCGTATATATGGCAATATTTCGTGCTATTTCGATGGCGACCTGCTTGAACAAGTTCGCAATCTTTGGACGAAACGCGTATCTGTCTCCGGCTTGACAACCTATACAAAGGCGGGGCTGCCGAAATCTATTCAGGTAAGACAGATAATAGGACTCAGATCGAAAGAAAATCTACCGCAGTGGGAAGACCTGAAGGACCTGCACCTCGCGCTCAGGGACATGGATGGTCGTACCGGAAGGATCAAGGTGATGCATTCTTATGAGACAAAGCTCAAAAACAAAACCGGGAGGCTGCCCGGAACCGACCTGAAAATTATTGAACCGGTTCCATACACTATTGTTACACCAACTCTGCCGTTTACGGAAAAAGAGCTTGAGATAGCAAAAACTGATTAACTGAGCCTATTGCAAAAGGCACTTGCCTAGCAGCAAGCATGCCTGAAAATCAGCGTCCCACAATCGAGGCTTCAACAACGACCGCCCAAATACTTTCTAAGCGAATCGGCACTGCAAACGACCACCGATGCAATAGCAATTGCCGGAACTGCAGGCTATCTGACAGAAACGGGACTGGTACGGCTCCATCGGAGAATCTCTGCGTATAAAAGATACTGTATCACACCTCTACAAATTATAAATTTATTTTAAATTTCGGCACTGGACGCGGCAACGCCGGCTCTAACCTACTGGAGTTTCTTGCCGGAACGCTTAGTAACACTATACAAAAGTTGTCCTGCAATGTATCCTATTGCTGAACACACTTCAATATAAAGTGAAATTATGAGTAAACAATCTTCCATTCTTGGCGTTATCCCCGCGCGGCTGGGCTCGTCGCGGCTGCCAGGCAAAGTAATTAGAGAAATCGGCGGGAAGCCGATTGTCGTTTGGGTGTACGAAGCAGCGAGACGGTCGAAAAGGCTGACCGATGTTATCGTGGCTGTCGACTCTCCGGAAGTAATGGCAGTTTGTGAGCGTTATAACGTCCCTGCGATGATGACATCACCTGAACATCGCTGCGGCAGCGACCGGCTCAACGAAGTAATGAGCAAACGGCAGGCCGATATTTATGTCAACATCCAGGGGGACGAGCCCACGGTTCTTCCTGAACACCTCGACTTGCTGCTCTCTCCCTTTTTTGACCGGCCTGATGAGGCATTTGTCAGTACACTGATGGTGGAAATTGACAATGAAGCAGCAGCAAATCCGAACAATGTGAAAGTCGTAGTGGATGCACAGCAGCGCGCATTATACTTTTCACGCTATCCACTGCCTTATGACCGCGATGGAAAAGGTGCTGTCACTCGCTATAAGCATATCGGCCTCTATGCCTATCGCCGTAATGTTCTGGCGGCATTCCATACTTGGCCTGCATCTGAGCTGGAAATAGCCGAAAGCCTTGAGCAGCTCCGTTTTCTGCATAACGGCGTGCCTATCCACGTACTAAAGACCGAGTTCAATACCATCGGTGTTGATACCGCAGAAGATCTTGATCGCGCCCGGGCCTTGCTCGAAGCGCGGGGGGCGGAGTAAAGCCCCCGTGTATTTTATTTACAGCACTATTTTCGGAGCCTGGCTTCTTTTCATGTCGCCATTTTTTCTTTACAATGCATTGGTCAAGCGCAAATATTTGCCAAGCATGCGCGAGCGCATGGGATATCTGCCGGACAGCTTAAAAAAGGATGAGAGACTGACAATCTGGATTCATGCGTGCTCTGTGGGCGAGGCCCTTTCAGTGCAGCCGCTAGCCCACCTGCTGAGCAAACGGTTTCCGGAAGCTCGGCTTATATTCAGCGTTGTTACTAGATCCGGCCGCCGAATTGCTGAGGAGCGATTTGCACAGTATGGTAAAGGGAATGTCTTTTATGTCCCCATCGACTTTCCCCCTTTTGTCAACCGTGTATTAGACATTGCAAAGCCTGATATGCTGGTGACAATTGATACGGAAATCTGGCCGAATATCATTCACGCATGCCGAAAACGCGGCGTTCCCGTAGTAATGGCTAATGGGCGCATTTCCGCCCAATCGTTCCAATACTATCAATGGGTGCAGCCATTAATGGGCCCGGTATTAAAGAACTATGTTCGATTCTTAATGAAGGATCAGGAAGATGCGGACAGGCTGCGACGGATGGGAGCGCTTGCGAGCAAGGTGTTTGTTACTGGAAACCTAAAATACGATCGTGATGTAGTCGAAAAAGATGTTGCCGCAACTGTCCGAACCGCGATAGACGATGCTTTAGGATTATCTTCGATTTCTGCGCCGATTATTCTTGCCGGCAGCACGCATGAGGGCGAAGAAACGATACTTTTTGATGTCCTGAAGCGGCTCAGACAAAGATATGAAACGCAGGATGTCCGTCTGCTGCTTGTGCCGCGACACCCGGAGCGGTTCAATACCGCGGCGTCCCTCGCTGAAAGCAGCGGCCTGTCGGTTGCCCGTCGATCCGTTGGAAGCCCCTCTAACGATGCTGCGGTGCTCCTCCTCGACTCTGTCGGTGAGCTGGCCGCATCTTATCATTTTGCCACCATCGCTTTTGTCGGCGGATCGCTCATTCCTCATGGCGGTCAAAGCATTATGGAACCCGCTCTCTACGCCAAAGCCATTGTAGTCGGGCCGCACACAGAAAATTTCCCAGGAATCATTGATGATTTTTTGGAACATAAAGCTTTGATACAGATCGGGGCTGACGAGAAAGATCGCGACGCACAGATCGAACAACTGACTGCAGCGTTCACCAAATTACTGAGCGACGAAGCCGAAAGAGTGGCGATGGGCGAGCGTGCTCAGGCTCTTTTTGCGAAAAGCAAAGGTGCGACGGCTCTCACAGTGAAATATATTGCGGAGATACTGGAACCAAACAAATGACGATATTCGCCCGGCTGATAATTGCCGAAGAAGACGGTGTACGACGA
>Ga0224527_1000973_pt1 | contig 15938 bp, 12 predicted proteins | sample CBST0metaG_FD_179882 | JGI IMG/M metagenome (GOLD analysis project Ga0224527, IMG submission 179882) | Peat soil microbial communities from Stordalen Mire, Sweden - C.B.S.T0 | ecosystem: Environmental > Terrestrial > Soil > Wetlands > Peat | place: Sweden: Norrbotten County, Stordalen Mire... | reverse complement strand
TGCCCCCTCTGGACGACTACGAAAGCATCCGCAGTTTCATCGCTTGCGTCGCTCACGGCATCCTCATTGAAGCGATTCCCCAGAAGAGGGCGAACCAGCTTCTATACGCTGCTCAGATCGCGCTCGCCGGCCTCCATTTCGAGCCAAAAGCGCCAAAATCCGCCTGACCCCCACCCCCCTATTCTGTTTTGACTCATTTCTTGAATTCCGTACGCAGGTAAGTGCGAATAAGTCAACATGTTGTAAATTCTACCCATTAACCGATCAGTAACCGAAAACGGCTGATTTTGCTCCATTTGTGGCTGATAATGTGCCAAAATGAGCTCAAAAACTCGCTTCTTTGAAGAAGATCAAGCGCCTTCCAGTTGCATCATCAACTCTTCCCACTCGGCGGTGAAAGCAGCCAACTGTGCGCGCAACTCTTCGGCCAGGGTGGCGAGCCGCTGCGATTCTTCGGCGGAGATGTAGACGCCCAACTGTTCCTCGGTGAGAGCAATGGACGCTTCCACCCGCGGGATTTCCTCTTCGAGAAAGGCGCACCGCTCTTCCATCTGCTTCTGCTTGATGGGATTCAGCCGCCGGGGACGGTCCTTGCCTGCGTCGGCCTCGGTGTCCGCACCCATGCCGGCAGCTGTCCCGTTACTGGCAGGCGCTGTCTGCTCCTGCGGCTTGGCCTTTGCAGCTGGCTCGCTCGAATCGACGCCGACCGCCTGCGCCGCCTTCCAGCGCAGATAGTCTTCGTAGTTACCTTCGTGGCTGGTGATGGTGCCACCTTCCACTTCCAGAATCCGCGTCGCCAGCCGGTCGATGAAGTCGCGGTCGTGGGAGACAAAAACCACGGTCCCGCTGAAGGCCGCCAACGCGCCCAGCAGTACATCCTTGGCGCGCATGTCCAGGTGGTTGGTGGGCTCGTCGAGCAGCAGAAAGTTGGAAGGCGAAACCAGAATCCGGGCCAGCGCATAGCGGTTGCGCTCCCCGCCGGAAAGCACGCCGAGCGGCTTGAACACGTCGTCGCCGCGGAAGAGAAAGCAACCCAGTAGCGAACGCAATTCGAGTTCGGGAACCCTCACCGCCGCGCCGCTCATGTCGTCCAACATGCGCGCTTCGGGGTCCAGCACCTTGTACTGATCCTGCGCGAAGTACTCGCTGATGACGTTGTGGCCCATGCGCACTTCGCCGGACGTGGGCGCTTCAACGCCTGTCAGCAGCTTGATGAGCGTCGATTTGCCCGCGCCGTTCACGCCCACCAAAGCCACGCGGTCGCCGCGCTCGATGGTAAAGCGAGCGTTGGAGAAGACCGCCTTTTCGCCGTAACTTTTCGTGAGCCCTTCAGCCTCCACCACCACGCGTCCCGAGGGCGGAGGCTGGGGAAACTTGAAGTGGATGATGGGTTCTTCCTCGGGAATCTCGATGCGCTCGATCTTTTCCAGTTCCTTGATGCGGCTCTGCACCTGCTTGGCCTTGGTGGCCTGGGCGCGGAAGCGGTTGATGAACGACTCCAGGTGCTCGATCTGCAGTCGCTGATTCCGGTAGGCGGACTCCAACTGCGTGCGCCGTTCATCTTTCTGGCTCAGGTACTTGGTAAAATTGCCCTGGTAACTGTTCAGCCGCTTGTTCCATATCTCCACGGTGCGGTCGATGGTCACATCGAGAAAATAGCGGTCGTGGGAGATGAGGATATAGCCAAAGGGATAGGCCTTCAGATAGTCCTCGAGCCAGTTGCGTGTTTCCAGGTCGAGGTGGTTGGTGGGCTCGTCCAGCAGTAGAAGGTTGGGCTTGGCCAGCAGCAGCTTGGCCAGCGCGATGCGCATCTGCCAGCCGCCGGAAAACTCATCGGTCAGCCGCGACCAGTCTTCCTTGCCGAATCCCAGTCCGGTAAGTACGGAGCCTACCTGGGCGTCCAGGGCGTAGCCATCGAGCGCGTGAAAACGCTCCTGCAGCATGGAGTAGCGCTCGGCCACGGATTCGTACTCCGTGCCGGCGTGGTCAAGCTCAGCCAGTTGCCCGCTCAGGTGCCCCAGTTCGGTCTCCATATCGCGAATCTCGTCGAAGACCGTGAGGCATTCTTCAAAGACGGTGCGGCCGGTGAGTTGCAGCCCCTCCTGGGGCAGGTAGCCCACGCTCATGCCGCGGGTTTGCTGCACGGCGCCGTAATCCAGCGTCTCCTGGCCGGCCAACACCTTCATTAATGTGGATTTACCCGTACCGTTGGCGCCCACCAAGGCGGTTTTTTCCTTGGCGCGAATCAGCCAATTGGCTTCAAGGAACAGGATTCGCGGCCCAAACCGCTTGCCGGCATTTTGTAGGGTAAGCATTCTCTTCCATTTTCGCAGACCACCTGCTGTGGGGCTCAATCCGAATCAGTCGCGCGTCCAGAATTCGAATCCGGATCGCAATTTCCCGCAGGGAACTCCTTTCTTTTTCCCCGCAATTCATTTCCTTTTCATCTTGCTCCTATATCAATCCCTTGTCTGGACTTCGCGCCCCCACGCGTCGCTGGACGGGAACCTATCTCGTTTTCTCTGGAGCTTCTCCATGGCCGATCTCGCAACAGCGGCAGGGGCACTGCCCGCAGGGGCATCGCTTCTCGACAAGAAGATGAAGGGAACCTCGGCGCGGGTGAGCAGCGCGGTGGTACTCATTGCGCTCCTGGGGGGGCTCGGGTTCATTGGCTTCCACGTGATCCAGGACCTGGGAAATATCACCATCGTCAGCATCTGGCCCTATGCGCTGCTGGGATTGGCACTGCTCATCGCCCTGGGCTTCGAGTTCGTGAACGGCTTCCACGACACTGCCAACGCCGTGGCCACGGTCATCTATACCCATTCGCTGGATCCGAACATCGCGGTGGTGTGGTCCGGGATGTGCAACCTGGCCGGCGTTCTCACCTCGTCCGGCACGGTGGCCTTCACCATCATTACCCTGCTTCCCGTCGAACTGATCCTTCAGGTCAGCTCCGGCGCCGGCTTCGCCATGGTCTTTGCCCTGCTGCTGGCCGCCATCATCTGGAACCTGAGCACCTGGTGGCTGGGCCTGCCGGCTTCCAGCTCGCACACCATGGTGGGCTCCATCATCGGCGTCGGCATCGCGAACCAGCTGATGAGCGTCCACAGCGGCACCTCCGGCGTGGACTGGGAACAGGCCACCAAGGTCTTCAAGGTGCTTCTCATCTCCCCGCTGGTTGGTTTTGGCTGTGCCTTCCTGCTAATGCTGCTTTCCAAGGCGACCATCAAGTACCCGGCCCTCTATGAGGCGCCCAAGGACAACACGCCTCCACCGTGGCCCATCCGCGCCCTGCTGGTGCTCACCTGCACGGGCGTCAGTTTCTTTCACGGCTCGAATGACGGACAGAAGGGCATGGGACTCATCATGCTCATCCTGATTGGCACTGTGCCCACGGCTTACGCGCTGAACCACGCCGTCACGGCACACGATATCCAGGACTTCATTGTTGCCTCAGAGCAGGCCGGGCACATTCTGGACCGGCACGTGGACAAGACCGGCATTCTCGGCGCCGACGCCCGCGCCGAAGTCACCGATTACATCCGCACCAAGCAGATTCAGCCCGACACGGTGCTGGCCCTACGGGAACTGGTCGAAGACCTGAACCATGAAGTGGGTCTCTACAAGGAGTTCAAAGCCGTTCCGGCCAAGGACCAGACCAACGTCCGCAACGACATGTATGTGGCCAGTGAGGCTCTGCGGCTGATGCAGAAGAACCACAACCCCGCCTTCACCAAGGACGAAAGCGCGGCTCTGGCCACCTACAAGAGCAAGGTCGACAAGGCCACCAAGTTCATTCCCGACTGGGTCAAGGTGGCCGTCGCCCTGGCGCTTGGTATGGGCACCATGGTGGGCTGGAAGCGCATCGTCGTCACCGTCGGCGAGAAAATCGGCAAGGAGCACCTGACCTATGCCCAGGGCGCCAGCGCCGAGCTGGTGGCCATGGCGACCATCTTTGCCGCCGACAATTTCGGGCTGCCCGTGTCGACCACCCACGTTCTCAGTTCCGGCGTGGCTGGAACCATGGCCGCCAACCATAGCGGGCTGCAAGTCTCCACCATCCGCAACATCGCGGCTGCCTGGGTCTTCACACTGCCGGCCGCCGCGCTGCTTTCGGGCTCGCTCTTCTGGGCTTTCCGCCAATTTGCCAGCTAACCCGCAAATCCACGGTTCTTTGGGGCGTCCGGCCTGGCCGGGCGCCCTTTTCTTGGTGCATACATGTCCGTCCGCGGCAATTGACGCGCAAGCAGCCTCCACTTCCGGTACGATACTGGAGGTACCTATTGCAGAATGAGCCTTAAAGCCAAGCTGGAAGCAGTCATTTACGCCGCGGAAGAGCCGGTCACTTTAGCCCAGCTCACCGCCCTCTTTGCCGCCGACGCCCTCGAATGGAAGGCGGCGCAGGAAGCTGCGTCTGCGGAACAGGCAGCCGCGAACGCCGCACAAGGCACGCTCACCGAATCTCTGCCTCTGGAGAGTGAGGAGTTTGCCTATCTGGAGCCGGATCAGCCGCTTGCGGCCTCCGAGACCCCGGAGCCGGCCTCAGCTTCTCCCGATCCCGACGCCGCAATCAACGCCGTCCCGACGGTGGAAACGGCACCCCAAGAGCCGGTCTCAGCAGAACTTCCAGCCGGTGACGAGGAGTCGGCGCCTGCGCCGGAAGAGGCGTCTGTCCTCACGCCGGAGGACGCCGAGCTCGAAGCCAAGCGCCAGTCCCGCCAGCGCGAACGCGAAGCTCGCGCCGTCATTCGCCAGCAACTCGACGAATTGATTGCCACCTATGCCACCGACGGCCGCGGGATCGAGATCCGCGAAATCGCCGGCGGCTTTCGTATGGCCACCAAGCCCGAGTGCCATGACGCAGTACGTCTCTTTGTGAAGAGCCTCAAACCGGCGCTGAAACTCAGCCTGCCGGCTCTCGAGACCCTGGCCGTAATCGCCTATAAGCAGCCCATTACCGCACCCGAAGTGAACGAAATTCGTGGTGTGGATTCCTCCGGCGTCTTCGGTTCGCTGCTGGCGCGCAAGCTGATCGCCACGGCCGGCCGCAAGCAAGTGATCGGCCGCCCCATCCTTTACAAGACAACCCGCGAATTCCTGCTTCGCTTCGGCCTGAAAGACGTGACAGAACTGCCGTCGATGGAGGAATTTGAGAAGATGGCCGCCAGCGAACTGGACGAAGCGGAATCCGCGGCCGAAGGTGTGCCCGCCGCACCAACCGGCAACGGCGCCGAACCAGAGTTCGACGAAACCTCCAACGAAGACCGCGAAGAGTCGCAGTCAGAAACAATCGAAGCCGTGGTGGAAACGCCTGCGGCCGAGATGCCACCCGCCGAAACACTGGCAATCCCCGCGGAACCAACCCCCGCCGAGGCCGCGCCTGCTGCGCCTTCCGACACCGAGCAGGCAGAAACTGAGAATTCCCCTTATGAAGAAACGCACCGATAAACTCCAGCCCGAATCCACCGAACCCAAGATAGAAACCGCCCACGAAGCCGAAGTGGAAGAGCACGGTACCGCCGGGACAGAAGCCGAAGAAACAGCCCTTGCCGGGCCCGGCCTCGATGAACCCGAAGTAGATGCGCCCGAAGCGGAGTCCGAAGCCGCCGAGCAAGAACTGTCGGACGAAGGCGATCTCGAAGACGAAGACGACTCGGACGACGAGGAAGACGAAGAAGAAGAGTCCGACGACGAGGATGAGGACGAAGAAGATTCAGAAGATGAAGAAGACGAAGAGGACGACTCCGAAGACGAGGACGAAGAAGAAGAGGAAGACTCCGAAGAGGTAGATGAGGCGGAGACAGAGGCCGAAGACGCCTCCGAGCCCGAAACCGCAGACGCTGCGGCGTCCGGCGAGGAAGAAGAGCCTGAGTCCAAGCCGCGTCCCCCGGCCAAGCTGGAGCGCCTGCAGAAGATATTGGCCAAGGCCGGTGTGTCCAGTCGCCGCCGCGCCGAGGAGTTGATTACGCAGGGCCGCGTTCAGGTGAACGGCAAGATCATCACCGAACTGGGTACCAAGGCCGATGCCGGGCGCGACCACATCCGCGTGGACGGCAAGCTGCTCCAAGGCGAAGAGCGCCTCCGCTACTTCATGCTCAACAAGCCCAAGGGCTTTGTGACCACCGTGAAGGATCCCGAAGGCCGCGCCACGGTCATGCAGTTCTTCGAGAAGATGAACGAGCGCCTTTACCCGGTCGGCCGCCTGGACTACCAGAGCGAAGGCCTGTTGCTGATGACCAACGACGGCGAACTGGCCAACAAGCTGACCAAGGCTTCCTCCGGCGTTGAAAAAACCTATCTGGTGAAGGTCGCAGGCCAGCCCACGGAAGGTGAGCTTGAGGCTCTGCGCAGCGGTGTCACCATCGAGCGTGGCAAGCCCGGCTCGGCCAAAGTCCGCACCTCCCCGGCCCGCATCCGCCAGGTTCGCCAGGGCGACAATCCCTGGTATGAAGTGGTCCTCATCGAGGGCCGCAACCGCGAATTGCGCAAGATGTTCGAGGAAGTCGGACACTTTGTTGAAAAGATTCGCCGCATTGGCTACGGCCCGCTGGTTTTGGACCAGGAGCCGGGCAGCCTGCGCGAATTGCAGCCGGATGAACTGGATGCACTGCGCAAGGCCTCCGAAGGCAAGCTGCGCACTCCGAAAGCCAAGGACGTGCGTCGCCGCAACCTGATCGATTCCCAGTTGCCGACGGTGAAGCCGAAGGCCAGCCGTCCCAACCCTTCCATGCCGTTTGCCTCCAAGCCGTACACCAGGCCGAACGAAACCCTACCCTCTGAGGATGGCTCTGCTGGAGCAGCGCGTCCCAGCACATTCCGTCCCAAGCCAGCTTTCGGCGCCGACCGCACTGCGCGCCCCGCTGGTGGAGAATTCCGCCCCGCGGCTCGTTCAGGCTCGCGCCCAGACTCCCGTCCGGCTGGCCGTCCAGCCTGGAAGAAGGACGACCGGCCCGGCCGTCCCCCGGCGCGTTTTGGCGCTGGTGCAGGACGCCCCGCATCGGCCAGTGCAGGCGAAGAGCGGCCCCCTTCGACCCGGCCTTACACCCGGCCCTCCTCGGACCGTCCGGCAACAGGCCGTTCCTATGAAGCCAAGCCCACCGGCAAGCCCTATGGCGACAGGCCCGCAGGAAGAAGCTACGGTGATAAACCTGGCGGCAAGCCCGCCTGGAAGAAGGAAGGCAGCGGAGACCGTCCGGACTATAAGCGTTCTGCAGCTCCCCGTCCCGCCGCTCCACGCCGCGAAGTGATGGACCTGGACGATATGGCTCCCCGGCAGTCGTTCAAAATCGAAATCGAGCCCATTCAGCGCGACGACCGGCCCAGCCGCCCCAGCGCTCCCAGTTCCTATCCTGGACGCTCCGGTTCTGCACGTCCCAGCTCAGGCCGTCCTTCCGGTGGCCGTACCAGCGGAGGCCACTCCTACGCAGGCGCAGGCCGCCCCGGCGCCGGCCGTCCCAGCTCAGATCGTTCCAGTTCGGATCGCCCCAGTTCGGGCAAGCCCTTCCGTAGTGAGAGCGGCCTTTCCCGGCCCTTCAGCACCAGCAGCGGCAAGCCGCGGGCAGGCGGCGCACGGCCCAGCAGCAAGCCGGGCTCATCCCGTCCTTACAGCGCCGGCCCCAAGCGGCCCTTCCGCAGCCAGGAAGGTGCAGGCTCTTACACGCCCCGCCCCTCAGGCGGTTCCAGCGCCGGTCCTTCGCGCCCCTACACGCCGCGCACTGAAGGCGCATCCGACGCCCCCCATCGCGGCTCCAAGCCGTACCCCAACTCCGCCTCCCGCGCCGAGCGCAAAGCCGGCCCGGACTGGAAGCCCAAGACCAGCTTTGGTGCTGGCAAACCCTCTTCCGGCGGATATTCCAAACCGAAGCCGGGTGGCTTTTCCAAGTCCGGCTACAAGGGCAAACCGAGTGGTCCTCGCCTCGGAGGCAAGAATCGCTAGACAAAAGCGCAATTAGAAAAACGCAGTCAAGAAAAAGGCCCCAACGCCAAAAGCGATGGGGCCTTTTTCTTGCTGCACATCGTCAACCGGCTCGCTTGCATTTCCAATTCTGGCTCCTATAGCGGTTCCACGATTGCTGTACCCTGAACCTCCTCTTCGGAATGGAGTTTTCCTTCACAAACTTCCCCCTCGCAAGAGACTGGCAAGGGCACGAGAATGATGGTTCGAGGGTTGAGTCTGAATTTCGTTGAAGGGACAGACCTGCGGAAATGCAGGTTCCCTTGGGCTTCGCCAAGGGTGAAGTTTCGGCTGAGTTAGCAAGCCGAATTGTCGACTCGATCTTGATCCAAGATCAGCTCATTTTCCCCGTGTTTTGCCTGATTTTGGCCAAAAACGCCGTTTTCCGAGTTTTTTCGCTGTGGAAATCTTTCTACTTCTCATTTGCAAAAAAATTATTTTGATTGTCTTACGACAATAAAAGCGAAGAAAAAGTGTCCCCCCGGGGGTGGGGGGTACCCCTTCGAGCCGTCACGAAACGGTCCCAGCCGTTACATCTGGAACCGCTTATCTTGATTGTGCGCGGAGTGGGGATAATGATGTGCAAAAAATCTGCTGGCGACGAATACTTTGTCTGCGAGAACGGACCCGGAGTCAACGGGGCCTTCCAAAAGAATCTTCGAGGTGGTTATTGCGCGAGGAGAAAGCCACTTGGCCGACTTGCTCACTGGGTACAGATACTCTGGTTCTTCCTCATGAACAAAGGGGTCGAATGATGATTTTTATGAACAAAATCAGCAAGTTGGCTTCCGCTTCGCGGAAATCGCGAGGTAGCGAGTTGGCGGCAGTTCATTTCAGCCGTAACTCGCTCGGACGAATCGGGCTGCGATCTACTGGGAAGCTGCACAGCCTGAATTCTGTCTAAAAAAGAAAGAGCCGAGGCGCAAGCCCCGGCTCAGATTGCAGAAAAATATGGGATTTATGCCCGGCTCAGGTAGGTGCCTTCGCTGGTGTCCACGCGGATCTTTTCGCCTTCGTTGATGAACGGCGGAACCTGCACCACCAGGCCGGTTTCGGTCTTGGCGGGCTTGGTCACGCTGGAGGCGGTGGCCGACTTCATGCCCGGCTCGGTCTCAACAACCGTCAATTCGACCGCGGCGGGCAGATCGATGCCCACAGCGTCGCCATCATGGTAGCTGACCTTGATCTGCAGGTTCGGCGTCAGGTATTCGACCGCGTCGCCCAGCGTGGAACCCTTGAGCACAGTCTGCTCGTAGTCCACCGGATTCATGAAGTAGTAGTCATCGCCGTCGGCGTAGAGAAACTCCATGGAAATCTCGTCCACCATCACCTTTTCGATGGAGTCGGCGGAGCGGAAGCGGTGCTCGAACATGCCACCCGTCTTGAGGTTGCGCAGTTTGGCCTGGATAAAGGCGCGCAGGTTGCCGGGCGTGCGATGTTCCACCTTGAAGACCACGTGCAGTTGGTCATTGTGCTTGATGATCATGCCCGGACGCAAATGAGTGGCGGGAATCGCCATAAGATTTAAAGCTCCTTGCTGTATTTGCGCTCAGTGCGCAATGAATTCTGGCCTTGGCCCATCTTTCATTGTAGCTTAGGCCCAGAGCTCTGGCGCAGAGGACCTTCCGCGGTCTTCGTTCAGGCCCGATGTCCTGGAAAATCTTATTGCAAAAGTCGCGAAGCGGCCGAAGCGCGGCCAGTTCGAATCCGCGTGGGAGTTTCGATTCACAAGTGAGACCGGCGTGAAGACTCCATTGGACTCTGCCCTTCAGGATTCTTACCGCGCTGGCTGGTAAGGCTCCACACGCAGCATGTCGGACAGAATTCCCCGCTCTTCGGGGCTGAAGGCGCCCTGGTAGCGGGCGGAGTTGAGCACCGTCTGGCGCTGCTCCGGCGGAACGGAACGCAGGTCGCGGAAGGCGCCTTTCATGATGGCCTGGCGATCGGCGGGCAACCCGGCGAAGCGATGTCCGGAGAGGTTCACGCTCATCCGTTCCTGAGGCGACAGGCGCTCAATCATCTCGTTGCGCGCCAGCCAGCGCTGCCGTTGGTCTTCGGGCATCTGATTGACCTGGTGCAGACGATCGACCAGGTGCTGCTGTTCGCCCTGGGGAAGCCGATTGAAGCTGGGGTCACTGCGCAGCATCCGCTCCTGATCCTGCGCGGGGAGATTGCGGTGCTGATTGAGCCAGTCGCCCAGGTGCCCCGGGGGCGCCGTGTTGGGTTGCACCCGCCCTGGCTGCGCATAGCCGGGCTGCATGGCTCCCGGATAGGCGGGCCGCGCATAACCCGGAGACGGATAAGGGCGCACCTGGTCAGAGGGATTGCGATAAGCCGGGCTCGGATAATTCGGCCGGACTCCAGGAGCTGGGTAGCCCGTCATCGGCCGTCCAGGGTATCCCTGCGGACCGGCATTCGGCCTGCCCTGAGGTTGCGGTGCAGGTCGATTCTGATACTGAGGCCTGGACGGCTGTGGCCGGCTCGGTTGCGATCTGGGCGCTGAAGCGCGCGGCGCCGGGGCGGGGCGCGCTGCCGGAGCGCTGTTGTGCTGGCCCCGGGCCCAGCCTGCGGGCACACAGAGCATCAGAATCGCCGCAGCCAGAGCTGCGCGGCCCATCCGTTCCGCCTTGTGTCCCCCGGTCATCGTCTTTCCCCGTCCCGTCTCTACGCTTCTTGCGTTCCTGCGGCTAATCCCCGTTGTCGTTGCTTGCGGAGAGTTCTTCCAACTGGTCCAGCAGTTGGGCATTGTTGTCCATGGTCTGCAGATCGTGCACCACGGCAGTCTGCGCGGGAACCGTTACTGGCTGGTTCCAGTCCGTCACGTCCAGGTAGGTTCCTCCCCCCACCAGCAGCATGATCGTAAGCGCCATCGCCGCCAGCGGACGCACATGGGCCGGCGGCCCATAAACCAGGCGGGCGCGAAGCCGCTCAAACCACCCTGCCGGCTCCGCTTCCCGCTCTTCCCGCAGACGCGCATCCAACCGGGTCAGAAAATAGGGGGTCGGCTCCGGTCCTTTCCAGGTGTCCAGCAAGGCTATTGTGGACTGCAACTCCTCGAGCTCCCGGCTGCAATCGTCGCATCCGGCAACATGAGACTGAACCTTGGCAGGCGCCTTGTCCGGATCGAGCAGCAGTTCTGCCAGCTTCCCGTCCATTCCAGCGCAATTGTTCCTGGTCCATTCCATCGCTACCACCCCACTCCCCGCCAGTCGAGCCCGGCTTTTGTTCCTTACACAAAATCCTTCAACTTGTCCCGCAACGTCTGATAGGCGCGAAAGAGCAGCGACTTGGTCGCCGACTCGCTCAACTTCAACACCTCTCCGATTTGCCGGTAATCCATTCCCTGATACTTGTGCATCAGTACCGCCATCCGCTGCCGTTCCGGCAGGGCCATCACGTGCTTGCGGATCGCCGCCATCCGCTCTTCGCGCATCAGGTGCTGTTCCACTGTCGGCTCATCGTCGGCCACATCCGGCGTCGTGCCGGTCTCGTCATCCGCAGCGTCCAAATAGACGGTTTGCGATGCCCGTTCATGCCGCGTGTCGCGTGCGTGGTTCACCGCCAGGTTGGTCGCGATGCGGTAAAGCCAGGTGGTGAACTTGGCCTCAGCCCGATAGCTCTCGCGCGAGCGGTAGACACGCAGAAACACTTCCTGCGCCAGTTCTTCGGCAACCGCCTGATTCTGCACCATTCTGAAAAGAAAGTGAATGATGGCACGGTGGTACTTCCCCACCAAGTAGTTGAACCCTGCTTCGTCGCCCGCTGCCACGCGCAGCATGATCGCAGCATCACTTGCCGGGTCCACCGCGTAGCCCGCGACTGGATGCACGCCGGGCTGTGACGCGGTTCCCGCTCCCAGGGCCGAGTTGTCCAGGACCAAGGTTGCCATATCCTCTGGAACACCATCCGGTCCGGAAGGTTGCGCTGAATCCTGCTCGGGAAAAGAAGTTTCCGGGTCGAAATCTTCGCTGTCTGCTGGCGTCTCGGGAGTCCCAGGGCTGCCATCGCCGGGCTGGTCGGCCTTTGAGGCCCAACCGGTAGGGGAGAGACCCCCTGTTTTGAGTCCGAGAACAGGGCGCATGGTCGCTTCCCCGTCAGGAGGGAAGCCGAAGGCGTGCCGGATTGAACGTTCTCTCCTGCGCATTGCTTGCTTGCCTGAGGACGGCCTTCCCCAACGGTCGCGTGCAAGGGGTGGCCGTAAAGCCTCACTGGTGTTACTCTAAACTACAGGATGTCCCGCTGGCGCGCCTTGCGCCGGCCCTCAGTAGGGCGCTTAACTCAGCGGTAGAGTGCCACCTTCACACGGTGGAAGTCGCAGGTTCGAATCCTGCAGCGCCCACCATAGAATCAATAGTTTACAGGTGGTTACTGTATAAAGTTTGTGGCGTTTTGTGGCATTTCTTCAAAAGGCTTTTTCGACTCCCCTCCTTTCGCTAACATCTGGTACACCGATCCGACCATTTCCCGAACACTTTCTGGCAGCGCCTGCATATATTCGTTGGCCGTGGTGTCGGCCTTGGCGTGCCGCAGGTGCGTCTGAATGTCCTTGATCGAGCCCATGCCCTGCGCCTGAGTTGCCATCGTTCGGCGCAGAATCTGGAAGTTCAGTCTTTCGATTCCCAGCTTCTCCGCAAGCGGCCTGAGAACCCTGAACCGGTAGTTGCTGGTATCCAGACACCCTCCATCCGCGTTGGAAAAGATGAAGACCTCAGGAGAGGAGTTTTTGCACTCTCTCTTCCAACGCCGGAGTTCACTCGCCAGACCATCCGGAAGATGAACTTTGGTGAGACTCCCCGGCGTTTTTCCAAAAGGCCGAATCTGCCTCCGGTAGACGGTCTCGGTAATGGACAACGTGTTGAGATTGTCGAAGGAGCGCCAGCGCAGAGCGAACAACTCGCTCGGACGAAGCGCTTCAGTCATATCCAACAGGAGCAGAAGCCGGTCTCTCCTGGCCGTCTCCGCCAGAATCGACCACAACTCTTCCCAACTCAAGATCCGCTTATCCTTGGGCCGGAGATTCTTGGGAATCTTCAGCTTCCGGGACGGGTCCTTCACCAGGAATTCCTGCTCCATGGCCTCGTCGAAGATGGATTTCAGATAGGATCTCGCCTGCTTGACCCGGTCCTGCGAGTACCGCTCCGCCAGACCGTTTACATGCGTTTGCAGCATGAAGCGATCAAAGGTATCGAGCGGGTGGTCACCGAACCTGGCAATAAGATCAAGTTCGATCTGAGCCATCTTCTCCTTCGCCGTCTCCGGCCGCCAATCCCCTTGCCGCAATGGGAAATAGCGGTTGCGAACAAACCACTCAAAGGTTACAGAGCTGTCTTTCAGGACTCTGCCCCCGAGATTCTGGCCTGTCTCCTTCGTGATTTCCGCCCGCAGCGCTTCTCGCGCTTCGAGCTTGGTCATTTTTGATTTGAGGGCGAGTTTGATGCAAATCTTTTTGACTCGTTCCTCGTTTGTTTCAGGATCGAGAACCCACTGCCGGAAATAGCCATACCACTGCTTTCCGCGCAACGAGACCCATCCAGCCTGATGCGACTTACCCATCGGTTCCTCAGTTCTGTGGGGGGAACAAGCGGGTGATCTCCATTTTATCTGCTTCTTCTGTGAATCCTGGAGACCCGTTCCCGCTCCATGACGAACTCTTCGATCTGGCTGGCGCGGTAGCGCAACGCCCCATCGCTCATCCTGATGACTGGCAGATAGGGCAGTCTCCGCGAGGAGTGGTCCCAGACCCAATCCTTGCTGACCTTCAGTCGTTCGGCTACCTCCTCGGCGGTCAAGAGTGGTTCAACCGAAAGTGATTGCACCGTAATCATTTGCCCTAGCGCCATGGCCTGATTCCTCCCACTGGTGGTGTGTGCGGCCCGAACTGGGCCAGCGAGTTTTGGCATCATCGGACGATTCCGGAGTTCGGTCAAATTCATGCCGGTTGTTGCCCTCCAGTCCGGTTGCGCGCCAACTATCAGCACAGAAATCTGGAGATTTGACCCAGTTTCCGATCGGAGACATCCTGTCGCAGTTCGAGAATGCCCGAATGCGAAAACGAGAAACGCGACTGGGGATTGAAGTTCCAGTGACCAGGTTGAGGGAGGGCCCCAATGTTTGAATCGTTCGACGAACTGATGGAGCGGCTCAAGGCGACCGGGTACTTCATTGACCCGGTGATGACCAGGATTGTCTTCCTGGCAGCGAAACTGCAAAAGCCGCTGCTGTTAGAAGGGCCTGCGGGGAGTGGCAAAACGCAACTCGCAGTCTCGGTTGCGCAGGCGGCCGGGACGCATATCGAGCGGCTGCAATGCTACCGCGGCGTCACGGAGGACAAGGCCATCGGGCGCTTCGACGAGAGCCTCCAGCGGCTTTACATGGAGTTTTCGAAGGGGAACGGAGAGAGCGGGAACTGGCGTGAGTTGCAGGCCAACCTCAAGGGACGCGATTTCTTTCGGCCGGGTCCGCTGATGCGGGCGCTCGAATGCGAAAAGCCTTGTGTACTGTTGATCGACGAGCTCGACAAGGTGGATGAAGGATTTGAGGCTCTGCTGCTGGAGATACTATCGGCGTGGCAGCTCTCCATTCCTGAGTTCGGGACGGTCGAAGCCAAGAGCATTCCGTTCGTAGTGCTCACGAGTAACGAGGAGAGGCGCTTGGGTGACCCGATCCGTAGGCGCAGCTTGTACGTGCGGGTCGAGCATCCGACTCCGGAGCGCGAAGCGGAGATCATTGCCAGCCGCACACCGGGAGCCGGTGTGGAGTTCCACCGCGAGATTGCCGGCATTGCCCGTTCGTTCAGAAACTATTCGTTGGAGAAGCCCCCATCGGTCTCGGAGATGATCGACTTCGCCAATGCGCTGCGGTTGATGGGCGCCGATCATGTGACGGAAGAGCAGCGGGATGTACTGCTTCCGTTCCTGGCCAAGACGGAAAAGGACCGTCGCCATCTACTTCTGCGCGAAGGGTTTCAAAGCCTGCTGGTCGATGCAGCGCGGTATGCGCAGGATCTCGATCATTCAGGAGGTGCCGCGCTATGAAATGGTTCTTTGCATTTCTTCTGCTTACTCCAGCGACTGGCTGGGGACAGACGAAGACTGCTCTTGCCGAGAGATGCGTGCGGCACTACGCCACCCGCTACGGCGTGCCTGTGGAGTTGGTTACCGCACTGATCGATGTCGAGTCGCGGTGGAATCCACGCGCCGTCTCCAGCAAGGGCGCTCTCGGCCTGATGCAATTGATGCCAACTACTGCGCGGCGTTTTGGCGCATACCAGCCCTTCGATCCGGAGCAGAACATTGCGGCGGGAACGCGCTATGTGACCACGCTGATGTGGGAGTTCCGCGGCGATTTAAGGCTTGTGGCTGCTGCCTATTACGCCGGTGATCGATGGGTCGGCAAGCGGCAACTCAACTACAACAACCCGGATGTCATTGCTTATGTCGAGGCGGTTCGGCGTCATTATGTGGCACGCAAGCTCGCTGCAAATTCATTGCACAGGAGGTACTCGAAATGAGACTTCGCTGGTTTCTCCCTATCGCAGTGTTGCTTCCACTGCGTTTGTGCGCCGCTGACAATGCCGTCAAGCCGCGCGTTGCGACGATCACCATCAACCCGTCGGAGGTGACGACGCTACACCTGCGGCCAGAGTTCGAGTCGACGATCCATATGCCGGAGGAGATCACGTCGGTGATCCTCGGCAGTCCTGGCAACTTCAAGGCGGAACACAACGAGGGCGAGCCGGAGTATGTGTACGTGAAGCCCGTCACGAAAGATGCTGCTGAATCGAACCTATTGATCGCGACGAAATCCGGCCTGCATGTGACGCTGGAGTTGATGAGCGATGGGATTGGCGCGAGCGGGTCTGCAATGCCGGTTGACTTCTTGATTGAGTACCGCACATCCAGAAGCTTCCTGATTGCTGGCAGTGCAAGTGCCGAGCACGCGATGGTTGAACCAACAGGAATCGCGTCGTCCTCTACTCAAT
>Ga0224527_1000965_pt1 | contig 16009 bp, 11 predicted proteins | sample CBST0metaG_FD_179882 | JGI IMG/M metagenome (GOLD analysis project Ga0224527, IMG submission 179882) | Peat soil microbial communities from Stordalen Mire, Sweden - C.B.S.T0 | ecosystem: Environmental > Terrestrial > Soil > Wetlands > Peat | place: Sweden: Norrbotten County, Stordalen Mire... | reverse complement strand
CCTTGGCGATCACCCAAAAGCGGCCATAGATTATCACTTCAAAACCGGCCATAGAGAAAAGGTCTAAGACATGAGTTCCGACGGGGGAATTAGCCTCTGTTGGCATGGGCAATGTCTTGGAAAAAGCGAAGCAGGAACAGGTGATCGCGCTGGGACGTCTTGGTTGGTCCTTGCGTCGGATCGAGGCGGCGACGGGAGTCCGTCGCGAGACGGCCGGTGTTTACTTGAGGTCGGCTGGAATAGCCTTGCGATCTCCAGGAGGTTGGGGGCGCAAGGCTCCGGCAAAACCGGCCAACGAGGTGATCACCGGCTTTTTCGGTTCAACCCCGGCCGATAATTCAAAACCGGCCAACGAAGTGATCACCGGCTTTTTGCCGGGAGTGAGGTTTCCTGAGCAGGGTGGGAAGCGCCCATCCGGAGCCAGTGAAGCGTACCGCGAGATGATCGAGTTGGAGCTGTCGCGAGGCCGCAACGCGATGGGTATTTATCAGGATCTGGTCGATCGGCACGGGTTTCAAAGCAGCTATCAGAGTGTTCAGCGATTCGTACGCAAGCTGCGCGGAGCCGTATCGCCTGAGGCGCGGGCGATCATCGAGACCCGACCAGGTGAAGAATGCCAGGTTGATTACGGCACTGGGCCACTGGTGCGCGATCCAGACACCGGCAAGTACCGGCGCACACGGCTTTTCGTACTGACGCTGGGCTGCAGTCGCAAATCTGTTCGTCTGCTGGCCTTCCGGTCGAGTGCGCGGGTGTGGGCCGAACTGCATGAAAAGGCCTTTCGGCGGCTGGGCGGTTCGACACGGGTCGCGGTGCTGGATAACCTGCGAGAAGGCGTTCTGTCCCCCGACATCTACGATCCGGCCCTGAATCCCTTGTATCGCGACGTTCTGGCCCACTACGGCGTGACGGCCTTGCCATGCAAAGTGCGCGATCCGGATCGCAAGGGCAAGGTTGAAAGTGGCGTTGGCCATGCGCAGAAGACGCCGTTGAAGGGCAAGAAGTTCGAGAGCCTGGAAGAGGCGCAGGCATATCTGGACCACTGGGAAGAGAACTGGGCAGACAAGCGCATCCACGGCCGGACCAAGCGGCAGGTGGCGGCGATGTTCGCCGAAGAGAAGCCTTTTCTGCAGGCGCTGCCGCTGGAACCGTTCCGCTACTACCAGTATGGAATGCGCACCGTTCACCTGGATGGTTGTGTCGAGGTTGAAGCGGCCTACTATGGAGCACCTCCGGGCTGGATCGGCCGTCAGGTGCATGTGCAGTGGGACGCGATGTTCGTGCGCCTTCTTGATCCAAAAACCGGAGATTTGCTGCGCGAACATATGAGCGGCAAGCGTGGCGGGCACCGCATCCGCGATGAGGACCGCCCGCGTCGTACGCCACTGCCGTTGCTTCAACTGCTGGCGCGGGCTCACAAGGCAGGAGCCCACATCGGCGCTATTTGCGACGCCATCCATGCTCGCCAGGGCGAACTTGGGATGCGTCGCATCCAGGGCGTTCTCCAACTGGTCAAGCGATATGGCAGCGCGGCTTGCGACGATGCTTGCGCAGCGGCACTGGAGTTACGCGTTCCAGAGTATCGCTTCGTGCGCCGCTATCTGGAGCGCAGCCCGCAGGCTCCTCTGAGCCTGAAGCAAGTCGATCCACTCATCCGCCAACTGAGCCAGTATCGCGACCTGATCCAACAACGAATCAACTTCGAGGAATCCCAATCATGAACCTGATCGAACTGAATCGCTCCTTGGTGCAACTACGCCTGAGCGGCATGGCCGCGGTGATGGAAACCCGCCTAATGCAGGCTCAATCGGAGAACATGGCGCCCATCGACCTGATCTCCACGCTGGTCTCTGATGAGCTGGCATGCCGCAGCAAGCGGCTTCTGGAGAGACGCCACAAGCAGGCGCAGTTCCGCGATGCCGACAAGCGCCTGGACAACTTCGACTTCCAGTTCAACGCCCGGATGAATCGCAATCTGGTCTTCGAACTGGCCACGGCGAACTGGATCGGAAAGCGCGAAGATGCCCTGTTCCTCGGTCCACCGGGAAGCGGCAAGAGCCACTGCGCGCAGGCCATCGGGCACGCCGTCATCCAGCAGGGCTACCGCGTGTTGTATCGCGAAGCCCACACGCTTCTGGAAGAACTGGCAGATGCTGCGTTGGATGGCAAGCGCAAGGAGTTTATGGACCTGCTGACCACCGTACCGTTGCTGATCATCGATGACCTGGGGATGCGCAAGCTGCCGCTGACCGCCGCCGAGGAACTGCTGGAGATCATCATGCGCCGCTATGAACGCGCCAGTACTCTTCTCACATCGAATCGGCCAGTGGACGACTGGGGCAAACTGCTGGGCGACAGCGCCGCTGTCACCGCCATGCTGGATCGCCTGCTGCATCACGGGCACGTGCTCAAGTGCGGCCCGCGCAGTTGGCGCACCAAGACCAGCAGTCCAGCGGAGGAAAAATGACAAAAGCAAAAACGATATGGATGCCGGGCAAAGAACGCCCGGCGGCATCGCGACTCGTGATCCAGAGGCCTCTCCCGACGAAGCCTCACCACAGGAATACTGGCAACGACACGAAACCCTCTGACGGCCAGCCCATCGGGCAAACCGCAGAGGGCCTCGATTACCGATTCCTTCGGAGCCAGCCCCGCGTCATCGGCCCTGGATCACTCCGCAAGGCGCGACCCCGGCGAAGCGACTACCACCTTACCACGCAACCAGAAGCCTTGAAAATCGGACCTACCTTCGATGGCTCAAACCACGCCTTGCAAACAGACACTGCGGCAAGGTAAAACAGTCACGTCTCAGGCCAAGCCCGTTGGCCGGTTTTGAACTGATAACCTATGGCCGGTTTTAAGGTGATCACCGAGGATGTGGGTGACGTGGCTGGCACGTAGCGAGTGGCCGCCCAAAGGCTCCGGCTTTAAGCCGGCGCTCTGTGCAGCCCGCTTCAAAATCCAACCGATGCGATCCTTGTGGAGGCCGCGGCTGGAGAGCTTGCCGTGGCGGATGACAATTGCGAAAGACAGGACCTTAAACTATGCTTGATTCGGCCAACCACCGGCGCAGCGCGCGAACCGGGCAGGTAACCATCCTAGATCAGAGTGATCGAGGTGAGAGGGAAGAATGTCAGAGCCGATCCGTAACGCGTCCAGGGTTCAGCGATTTCTAGGGAACAATCCATACTGCTATTTCTGTGGTGGCACACGAGCTGCAACCACTGTGGATCATGTCCCGCCGCGCGCATGTTTCCCGGATGGATTCATGCCGGAGGAGTTCGAGTTTCCTGCATGCAAAGAATGCAATGAAGGGGCTACCAAGCAAGACCAGATCTTCGGCTTCTACACGATGCGGCTGGATTTCGATGAATCAAAAATGACTCGACCGGAGGACAGAGCCAAGCTCGAAAAACTTCGTCAAGGCATCCTCAACAACTATCCAGACGCTCTCCCGGATGCACTTTCCGCGCGTCCGGTCTATCACGATGGCTTAGTTCAGACGTTGACTCCACAAGCTGACTCGATTCAGATCTCACCAGCGCTTAAAGAGGCTGTCGTCATCGCAGGACAGAAGCTTGCACATGCGCTGTATATGCGTGAGACCGGGAAGATCGTGACTGCTGAACGTCGGTTTATCACGAGCGCGTACCAACCTCAGCTTAAGGGTACAGAAGCCCTCACTCAACTTTTCGCCTCTCTCCTCCCCGAGACTCAGGTCGGGACACGCCGCAACATCAAGAACTACGGAGACCGCTTCCGGTATATGTGGGGCTACAAGGAGAATGAGGACTTCTTCCATTTCGCAGCCCAGTTTGGGCAGGGGCTAATTCTCTGGGGCTTCGTAATGAGCAAATCGATAGCCATACCGAGCAGTGGCCCCTTATCCCAAGCTCCCTGGCAGTCTGGGGCGTGTGGGAAGGGATCTCAAGTTTCTTCTATCGAGCCGGGGAGATAGCGAAAGCCTGCTACCTCGCTTCGAGGCGTTATAGTGCGGTGGAGACAGCAGCGATGGCACCCAGAGCGGCTGCAGCTGCACTCCAAATCGCCGCAATCTTGTTCAATCTCGCTGCTTCACCAAGCGCCACCTGGAGAGCATAGGCGCTGGCCTGCGTATCCATGATGTGTGCCTCTGGATAGTCCGAGATTGAACTTTCGTGGCTGGATTGGAACTGGGTCTTGCTTACTGGACAGATACAAATAGACGGCCGCCACGACCGCGCATACGGATGTCGCAAGAGAGCACAGGAGTGTGATTAGCTTGGGTACGCTCATGTCGCCGCAATGACCTTCGCTATTGGGTTCTATCTCCAACTAGGTCACTGACCGCGTGAATTCGTGCTTTCCCACCCTTGCGGCAAGAACAGGTACGCCGCAAGGATGGGGCACCCGCAGTGGTACAACATCAAGCGGTCACGGTACTAGTTCCTCAACTGCTATTAGCTTCCAGTTCCACGAGATTGCGTCAGAAGTGCTCGGTAGGAATGGTGCCCTCTGACGATCAGTTGTTCGATCAGTAGCCTTGCTTCTGCGGCGCTCGCTTCGCCACCATCGAGAGCAGCAGCAAGGACAGTCTTTCCGTTCTCGTCCCATCCGTAGATCTCGTAGCCCTCTTTGTCGCCTTCGACCAGGTAGCGCAGGGATTCAACGGCGGAAAGTGGATTTCGGCTGCAGACTTCTGCAAGTTTCTTGACGACAAGATGGCTAGGGCTGATCGTCTTCACCAGTTGAAGCATACGGTTCAGCGTTTGCATCTGCCAATCGACCGGGAGTGCATCGCTGGCAAACCAGAAGCCGAAGGCGCTCAACTCTCCGCGGTGAGCAGACGGCTTTGCTTCGGCGGCTGCCAATCTCGATTCCCAGAGGCGCATCAGTCTCTGCTGCGTCTGCTCGTCCAGCTTGTCTTTGGAGCCATAAGTGCCGAAGCCCACGTCGCGAAAACCCTGTTCTAGCGTATCGTCCGAAGCATTCGCAAAGAACCCTTGCATGATTTCGGAATCTTCCGGTTCGATCCCCCAGGCGTAAATCCGAATGAAATGTCTTGCCAGCCCAGCGTTGACATCCTTCCGTACGTTCTCCGGCCAGGACTGCATGAGCGTTGTCGCGCGAAGGTAGGACGCACGCAATGAACGAAAGACTGCGGTAAAAGCGTGAGTCGTCACAATGAACGACTGCCAAGTAAAGCGATAGGTCGAGTAAAACTGCTCCTCGGACGGAAACAGTTGCGCTTCCTTCACGCCGAGCCACTCTTCATCGAGAAACGATATCTGTGGTAGCCAGTGGCCTAAGGCCTCACGGATTCCTCGCGTCGTCTGAGCGCCAGGATCGACCGCACGATCTAGGAGATCGAAGACCTCGGGCAGTCCGGCTCGACCAATGGGAAGATCGAGGACACGGGAGCGAACCCATAGGCCGTAACGAACTGCAGCTTCGATCCCTTCCGTCCGTGCATCATTTTCCAGAGAGATCGGTGCCCCTTCTTCTGTGTCGCCAGAGGAATCCGTAGAACCATCGTTTCTGTTCCCCGGCTGCATAATGAGCTCGACGATGCTCCATATCTTTTTGCGACAGGAAATCTCCAGCGGCAACGACTCCTCTTTGGCGAGCATGTTTACGAGCAGCGTCGCTACAGATTTAGCGATCCAAGCCCAACCTGGGTCCTCGTCCCACGCTTCTCCTTGAGCGGAATTCTCTTGAGTTACCTGCATCATGCCGTACAGCGCTAGATCGAGCGCGAGTTCTACGTCAACTTTCTTACCGAGGGAGGTCGCATAACTCAAACCGTCGATTGCTGAGCGAACATAGGTCGGCTCGCCGCCGATGAGTGCGCGTATGTGGCCGGATAGCTTTTCAGGACTTTCAGTGATGGCCTGACGCAGCGTGTCGCCTAGACCGGCTTTGTTGGGTTCATCGAACGCATATCCCGGCTTCCAGGAGGAGATATAGCCTGCAAACTCCTCGGCGCTCATAGCGAGAATGTCGCTCGCGCTTAACGGCGTTGGCTGGCCGCGGCGCACTCCGGGCATAATCGGGGGCGCCATGCCGCCCTGACGGATAGCCTTTACCTCACCACGGATACTTGCCAGATCTGATGGCAGTGGAACAGTGAGGTCTCGCGTCCATTCCTCTTGCCAGGCCTGCTTTGAACGAGACAGGAGGTCCTCGATCTCAAGGGCCGATTTACCTTCAGCTTCGAGTCTTGCCCTATGGACGCTGTAGTCCACCCCTTCGCGAAGTATGTTGAAGACTGATTCTTGAATGCCCGTCGGAACTTTCGACAGCCACTGAGTCAGTAGGCTGTAGAATTCCGGATCGGCTCGCCTGCTTGTGAAGTTCTCTTTCAGCTGGAGCGCATCAGTTACGTCGCCCGTCTCAGTTGCGGGAGACTTTGACAGCACGAAGTGTTCCAGACGCCGAAAGATTCTCCAGCCGTACTTCCGGAGCTGCGTCAGAACTGACTCCAAACCTTGTAGGGAGTTTGCAATCTCCAGAGCGGCATCACGAACCGCAACGACGAGCGATCCTTTGATGTCGGGCAGATGGCCGTATTCCAAGCTTGGCATCCAGATGGATGAAAAATCCTCGAAGCTGGTGCCCTCCCCACGATGGACCTTCATCCCGAAGTCCAGTTGCGTGCAAAGAAAGCGGAACGTCTCGTATGGTCTTTGTGCAATCAATGCGGGAACCGTGTCTCGCACGAAGCTGTCGTAGTCCCAAATTGCCAGCCGCGGAAGAGGATCGGCGGGAAGGCGCCATTGTGAGTCGCTCTCACCTTTGGATCGCTCGCCCTGGCCGGTTCTCAGCCGGAGCACCGCCTGGGCAAGTTCCAAAGCGGTGTTGGCCTCGCTGCCAGCCGCCAAGTGCTTCACCACGTCCGCGATTCGCTGCGGGAGAAGCATATAGAGACTCACTTGCTCTCCGACCCACTTTGCTTCTCTGCGCGCAATCTCAGCGGCAAGCGTCGCCGGCATCGCGAGCGCGGCTTCAAACGCGTATTGATGGATTCGAGCATTGTTGCTCACTGGAACCTGAAGGAATACGTCCTTCACGAGCTCCGGCCGCAGATCGGCCATTCGCACGAGGTAGTCGCCTTCCGGCCACGCTGGAAATGCGATGGTGTTGGGTTCGCGCACCGCCGATGGAGGATGCTGGAATCTTCCAGCATCGCGAAGCGGGGAGATCCACTCTGGATCCTTCAGTTGGCCGAAGAAATATGAGTAGTTAGCTGGATTCTTTGTGATTAGGTCCAGTGCCTGCTTGACCATAGATTCACTTACCGACATCGGACACCCCCTGAAGGAGAGCATCGATCGCTTCGAAATCAGCGGATGGCTCTGGGTTGAGCTTGCGAAGCAAGATCGTCTCGGCCTGAGTCAGCCGGTTATAGAACTCCTCCTCTGTCGCGGAGAAGGCGTGATGCGCAAGGTTCGTGAAGTAGTCCTTCAGCTCCATCAGCTCGCTAAGCTCTGCCTCTTCAACATCGCTTGGCAGCAATACGCCTGGCCCGACCAGCGCGCGAAGGAGCGTCCGCACCTGAACCTTTCGCTGTTGAAAGTTGGAGTTCATCCACTCGCATAGCTCACGGAGATCCCGTAGCACTTTCGCGATCTTGGTTTCCGATCCGGGCTGCCAAGTTCCGTCCGCGTTTAGGCTCGGATTCAGCTTCTCGAACTTGGCTCGCAACGGCCCCAGTTTGTCATTCAGGCGTTGGTTGGGTGCGGAAATGCCGCCTACCAGAAGAGGAGCCTTCTCCAGCATCTCTCGAATCGAATGTGCGGCCTGGAAGATTGCCTCAGGGTTCCCGTGGTCCACGACTACAACCAGCGCACCGCGGTAAAAATCAGCTATGCGCGTATCGCGCCGGCGAAGGGCTTCAAATAAGGCCTGCCGGCAGCCCGTGAGCAGAGACGGTTGAACCGGTGCCTGTTGCTGCATTTCGGCTTGGCGAGGGCTCTCGTTCACGCATCTCTCCCATGACTCTCCAATCCGTTGGGAATCATGATTCCCGGAAACTGAACTCCGAAGCAGCAAGAAACATCTCAGCATCAACAGGCGTCTGTTCCGCTGGGGCGATCATAATTATAGTCCGCGGCCGCCGCTGCTAGGCCCGACGACTCTAGGTCTTCGGATATTCATCCGCATCACTGGCCGTGATCCTCGGAGAGACGAAGATCCCATACTTCTTCTGAATCGCCTGCTTCCTCTGCTCGTCCTCATCCGACCAATTTTCTGTATAGAGTTGTACGAAGTCATAGCTCCGGTTGCTTTTGCCAGTCGCCACCCCAATCACACGCTTATTCATCGGCGGCAGTCCTCTCGCAACCTGGCACATAAGGCTAAGCATCTGCCGGCGTCGAGGGGATGGGTATTCGTCGTCGTTGGTGATGAGGAAGCAATACATTGTGTCTCCGAGTGGCATACGTCGCCGCAGCATCTCATGCGTCGAGCTGACCAGTTCTTTGTATGCCTCAAAGAACGCTTCGCTCAGGACTCGTCTTGTGAACCTGTCCGGCCTGGCAAGTTCGCGCGCGACCCGTTCGTACTGCGAGGAGCCTTCGTGCGCCCGATCAATCATGCTGTCCCAGCCATAGCTCACTTTATCGAGCTGCTTCTTGGCAATAAACTCGGGCTTTTTCTGGATTGCCGACCAGATGGTGTCATCGATCATGATGAGGTCATAGTTCTTCATCCAATCGAAGTTGCGGCCGGCGTGAAGGTACTTGCCGAGCAGGTTCTCCTCACCGCCGTGAATTATGATTTCCTTATCGACGATTGATTCTTTCGCGGACAAGTAGGCCGTGAAATCGCTGATGGTGTCGAGCTCCTTCAGTACGATGTCGGCGAACTCTCGCGTGAAAACGTGAACCTTGAGATGTTTGACAGAGTCCATGAACGGAAGGAGGCCTTCGCCTTCACCCATCAAGACGGAGATCAGATGCACCCTCGTGATCTTCGACGGTTCAAACAGCTCCTTGCCCCTTCGCGGATTTGACAGCTTCACCGGAGCTTTGATGTCAAAGAGGAGGCGCCGCGCCCCTGAAAGCTGGCGGAGATTCTTTTCCACTTCCGCTTGCTTGTAACGACCGTTTTCGTCAATCTTGAGATCCTTGATCTGCCAGATGATGGCCGTGTCGTCGAAGACGACAAGCAGGTCACACAATTCCTTGCCACCTGGCCGCGGTGGGTTTGGATAACACCAGTCCGTGAAGAAGGTCTTGATGGACAGGTCATGGATGACCTTTTCAGCCTTCGCGCCCTTCTCACGGAAATAGTGTCCTGATTCCAAGAAACTCTCTCCCACAAATCTCGCGGCTTTTCAACGGGCTAATGATCGAGCAGCCGAATCAAAGCAAGCTAGCTTGTAACCCCTCTGTCCCAGAATCGGTGATCGCTGCATCCTCAACGGGCCGCTGCCAAACGCGCTTCTCCACCATCGTGTTCGTATGTTCGAGCGCGCCGAGTGGCTCGATGCCCATCATGTTCAGGCGCTCACAAAGCTCGTAGATGACCTCATTCTTCCGGAGCGTCCAAGTTGAGGCGAAACAGCGCCAGAAGACCCACCCCGCTCTCTCGAGGATGCGTTGGCGGTTCATGTCATGCGCCCACTTGTCTGGACCGTGATATTCGTCGCCATCGCACTCGATGGCAAGACGCACATCGCCAGCACCCTCAACCACCATGTCGATCCTGTAGGCACCCGTCTTCACCTGGGGGATGACTCTGTATCCACGTCGAGTAAGCTCCGTATACACATCGCGCTCAAATCCAGATTCACAGAGGTCAATGAGCTTGGTGGTGTCTTCGGTATTGAGCACCATCGGCTTGTCGAAGTGAGAGAGCAGGCTGGCGCGAATGTCCTTGTCCGAAAGGTCGGAGGCGACGACGGAACGCACCAGGTACATTCGGTCCTGGGCGCGGCTCGCCGCGACATTGAATCGCTGATCGAACATGCTTCCAGACAATGCCTTGCAGTTCCGAGCATCGGCGACCATCGAAAGAAACATGATGTGCCGTTCACTTCCTTGAAAGGCGCGGGCGTCTCCACAGAGGAATTTGCGCCGCCGGAGCTCGCCTGTGTCACACCGCTGGGTAACGACCGAATCAATGTGCTTTGCCTGTTCGCTCCCTAGAAGAGAGACAACGCCGATAGTGCGGCCAGCCAGTTTCTCATTGGCGAGGATCGCAGTGATCTCGTCGGCGATTGCCTGCGCCTCGCAATCGTTCCGATCATGCGCATCGCGCAGGCCGCCCTCGACGTAAATGTCGACCAGTGGCGGCTCGATCCGCTCAGAAGCTCGTGGAATCCGAAGCGGCAGAATCTGATTTTGATAGAACGTGCGGTTCGAATACGCAATAATCGGCGGCACACAACGAAAGTGTTCGCGGAGCATCACCTGGTCGGCCGCGAATACTCGCGCAGCCAGATCGTAGAGAGATTTCTCAGGTGTCATCTCAGCTGCAAATGGCTGTTCTGTGAGGAATCGGTCCAACAACTCCTGAATGCGAGTGCTCTCGATAAAGCCGCCGTCCGGGGAGACCTGCTTATCGTCGCCAACAACCAAGATTCTCTTTCCACGGAGGATTGCGGGGAGAGCCCAGAGGTCCGACTGGCTTGCCTCATCGACGATCACCAGATCAAACGCACCAATGTCAGCCGGCATGGCCTCGGAGATCCGGCTATGGTTCATGATCCAGCATGGCACTGCTCCGGCGGCGTCATACATCATCTCGCGAGCGTCCCGTCGGTAGCGGGTGGCGTTCGGTCCCGTGCCCTGGCCGATTCTCCGTACAGCGGTCGCGTATCCAGCTAAAGCTCCAAGGACTTTTGGTGTGGCGGTCTCTTTGGTGGCAAGCCACGCTGCCTTAGCCACCATCTCGCGGTAGAACCGTGCCAGGCCACCTTCTACCTCACGCCGCCGACGCGCCAGAGTTAGCAATTCCTCTCTCGCTTCAATCTGATCGAGGTGCGTCCGTACTCGTGCCCAGTTCCAGGCCTCCTGCCAGGTGGTCGGAAAAGCGGTGTCTTCACCCGACGCCGCAACGGGCACTGACCGAGTCCGCGCAGCTAGCTTGGGCGCGCCAGCCGCTTCGATCCGATTGGCTGCATCGGCCACAAAGGTCAGGTTGCTGGCGAGTGCAGCTATTCGGCGCAGTTCCGCAATCAGCTCCGCGTACTGAGCGCCGACGCGCTCCCTTGCCATCCCCTCATTCCCGAGAATGTCGCGCACAAACGCTCGTAGCGCATCTGACGCAGGTCCGGATTTTCCAGCAAGCTTCTCTTGAATATCGCTGAGTTGGATTGCGGCACTGGAGAGGCTTGCAAAGGTGAGATGTTGAGTCAGTTGCTCGCGCAGTCCCACCAAATCCTCGCGCCCTGTCCGGGCGGTCAACCCGAAACCGTTCTCAATGATCTCGGAGGTGCGCCTCCCAAACTGCACCTCGTAGTGAGTTGCTAAACGATGCGCCTTTTGTGCAGAGAGGGCGGTTAATTCGAGTTGCCGCAGAGATGTGACTCCGCCTGAGAGAGCAGGAACAGAGAGTAGTTGATGAAGCGCGTTCCAGCGAGTCTCGAACGTCAATACCTGTTCGTGGAGTGCGATCCACTCCTTCACCTTCTGCCAATCGTCCCGGTTTGCCGGAGCTCTTCCCTGGACGCGCACTTCCGCGATGTATTCCTTCGCGGCGCCCGCTCCAATGGATAGCAAGCCGAACGGCTTGCCCGTCTCTGCCGCCCGCGATACGGCCTCTGCGGTCTTCCCATCCTGAAGGGCTTCGCTTGGGAAAGACACCGGGAATCTGAGAAATCGCGCTCTCGCCTCAACTAGCGCGTCCAGGTCCTCGAACAGCGAATCCAGCGCGGAACTCTCTGAAGCAAAGGAAGCATGTCCGCACCTCTTCCTCAATTCAAAAGGCCACGATTCATTTACGTCCTGCAGCTCATCGGTCAGAGCGATCATCTCCCCGATCAACCCCACCAACGCGCGCGCCGATTCGAATACTTCGGGAGTGTTCGCCTTAAGAGGTGTTAGCTCGCCACTCCGTACCTCTTCTTCGATGGAACCCCTCTTGACGAGAACGTCGTGCAAGTCACAAATCGCCGCGACGGATGGAAAGTTATCCGCTCCCGGTACACGCACACTCACATAGTGGAGGTCTTTGCCAAGCGCCCGTCGCGCTCCGCGAAGCCTGCTTGCCTCGTCGGACGATAGCGGAGGAGCGTGATGCGCGGAGAGGGTGATTTCATCGTCGAACCAGCCGTACCGATCCCTGCCAGAGACGACCAGTTCGGCAAGTTTTTGGGCGCGCATCTCAACGCCGTCAACCTCGATTGCCGAAAGCTGTTGTTGTGCGATCTCGTCGATTCTGCGGTCGATCGTAATCAACTCCGCATGGGCGCGGTCAATGGAACTGCGCAGTTGTTCGATTTCCTGACGGGTCAACGCCGGATTGATCTGAGACACCTTATGCTGGATGGCTTCTATCGAGCCCTGAAATTGGCGGATACCGTCTCTGTCACTGGTAAGCAGAGCGACGGTTAGCGCGCGCACCTCTTCGGGAATCTTTTCCTGCAAGACCGAAAGTGCCGCTTCGCCGCGGGAGGTGACAAGAACCCGCTTGCCGCTTGCAAGGTAGTGGCAGATCACGTTGGCAATGGTGTGCGTCTTGCCCGTGCCGGGCGGTCCCTGGACCGTCACACCGGGAGCACGCTTCAGGCGCTGCACGATAGTCACTTGCTCGTCGTTATAGGGCAGCGGGAAGAACAACTCTTCGACTTTCCCACTCAATGTCGATGCTCCGCGTCCCGACAAACCGCGAAACGTGATCTGCTCAAACGTGAGCGGCTCATCGGAAGGCTCTGTCACCAGTGCCAGTGGACCATCGTGGATGGTGCAGCCATCCTCGAGCTTCTCCTGCAGGCGCTTGAGGTCTTCGAAGAGAAAGTTGATCGTCCGCGGCCGGGAGAGCAATACCCAGGCGTCGGTTACGAAGAGGTGTGCGCTCGCTGGCGTGGCCGTTCCGTTCTGGTTCAGGACTTCCTTGTATTGGCCCTCGCTGTCGAGATTGCCCGCGATCAACTTGAGTACGTCCGAATAGCTGCCGGGATCGAATGGCGTCGTTGGCCGGTCTTTCTGTCTTGCTAGTTGGGCTATGGCGCTTCGCTCGACCTCAATGGTTCCGGCGATCTGGCAGGCGACAAACGCATCCAGCTCCACGACAGTCTCTGTGGCTCTTGGCCGAATCTCGATCGCCATGGATCGGTCATCAATCGAAAGCTCCATTGCCTGAGTGAGTAGGGGGTACTCGAACGTGACGGTGTCTTTCTCCGTCCTCAGCAACCACGACGAGATGCCGATACCCCAGATCAGTTCCTGCGGCTTGCTGGTTTGCTCGGCTTCCATCTGGTGCATCAGCGTGAAGAAGTCGCCATAGAGCGCAATGGTCTGGCGGCGCGGTCTCTCGCCTGTGGCCCACCGTGTCCATACAGCCGAATAGGCAGAAAGAGCCTCGGCCGCGGCGGCCTTCACCCGTGCTTCAACCTGAGCTCCGTCGATCTGTTCGTTCCGTACCTTCGCCGCCCGCACCCGCTGGTTGATTTGCCTGGCGACGGCCAGCTCATCGATCGACGGAGGCAGGCCGTTGGGATCGACGCTGAACCGAAGCAATGCCTTATGTGGAGGTTGAGGCGCGGGAGGCGGTTCGGCGACCAGACGAGGGATTCTAAGCCAAACGTGATCTCCCACAACCTTGATGTCAAACTCGACTCCGGGCAATCCGGCCATGTCGCCCCGCTGACGCTGGAAGCCCTTCGCGTTCGCCAGTCGGTAAGCTGCCGGATTGATCTGCTTGGCTTGCTCCTTGATGTAGTCAAGAAGGCAGATTAATAAGTCCCGTGGATCAGGCATTCACGCTCCCTCTGAACAGGGTGTGCTCTACGGCGCCGTTTTGAGGCAGGAGTCGATTAATTATTCATTGTAGCGACCCAGCATAAGGTGTTCCAGATCATTCAGATAATCCGGAACACTTCCAGCGGCGCTGACGATTACCTTTATGCTACTCTCAGGTGGGTCCCTCGCCGGACCTCCGCGCCTGGCACAACCTCACTCTGCGCCACAGCCGCCTTAATGGCGTCATTGTCGGGCCGGGTCTCTTGAATGGAAGACTCCAGCGCCTCGGCGAGTTCATTCGGCAGCAGGGATAGCACCGTCTCCCAGATCACGCCGGTGACGCGCGCTTCGATCCTGCAGTAGCACTTCGGCACCACGGTCTGGTCGGTGATCTTCACGGAATCCTGGCTGTTCTTCTGGGCGCGTAGAGTGAATTCTCGCCCTTCAATTGCTTTAAGGTCACGGCTCATCAGGTAGTAGAGCACCATGTTCTTCGTTCGCTCCACCCTGCCGGCCGCGGCTCGTGCCCGGTCGCCGAGACGTATGGCTTCGGCGCGGCAAAACATCTCACGCGCCTCCATCCGGCGCAGGAAGCGCCCGATCCGGTCTACTTTTTCACCGTGAGCCGAACAGAATTGCTGGAAACGGGCGACGATCTCCTCGGTAGGTTCGCCGCCCTGTGCAGTTTGCTCCTCAATCTCATCGAGAAGGCCGTCCAGTTCTGCGTCGATCTCAAAAAGCGAATTTGTTTCGGCAATCGTTGCCATGGTCTTCTCCCTCACTGGAGTTGCGGTCTGCCAGCGGCATCAAGCGGCAATTCGTTCCTGAACGGTGGCTGCTCTAGCAGCTTGGTAGGCAAGCGCATCGACACGGGACTGGATTGGATGGCCACTGTGTCCTCTGATCCATCGCCAGCGAATTGTTCGCCGCGTATTGAGAAGGATCAACTCGCGCCAAAGTTCCTGGTGCTGTAACTCAAAGCCACGGCTGTTGCGCCAGCCAAACTGCTGCCAGCGAAAGACCCGGAACCGCATTCCGTCGATCAGCAACTCCGAGTCTGAGCGCAGCTCGATTCTCGCGCCGGTTGGCGTAAGGCGCAGGGCCTCGACCGCGGCACGTAGTTCCATTTCAGAGACGGTGGACCACGGGGCCGATCCAGCGATCTCCTGCCGTCTTGTCCCGTGGATCACGATAGCGGCCCAGCCAGCAGGGCCTGGGTTGCCGATGGCCGAGCCATCGGTAAAGATGAAGAACTGCTTGTTCATGGGGTGCTCCGTAGCAGGTTAGTTCCGATGAGCCAAGCATTGGCTATGCCGCTTGCATGGGAACAACGCTTCCAAAGGGCGCATGTCGACCGCCAGTTGATGCCCAAAGCACAGGATAGTTTGGTGCGTTGTCGGGAAACGCCCCGTAGAGGTCGGTCAGGAAGACCAGAGTCTGCGGCTGAATGCCGTGCTCCTCCAGCCAGTCGAAGCACGGACCGAAGTCGGTTCCTCCGCCGCCGACGGGATTGAGATGAACCTGCTCTCCGGCTTGATAGGTTTCAACTTTGTGAACCTCGGTGTCGAAGTACAAGACATGAACGCACTGTGGCCGCTGGCCTTCGAGGATCGAGCAGACCTCAGCCTCAAAGAGACGCAACAACCGGCCATTCACCGAGCCTGAGCAATCGACAGCGATGGCAATCTCTCTGACGCCCTCGCGCACAACCCCTGGCAGATAGAGCCCGTTCCAGATGTGGCGGCGGTTGGGCCGCATCCAACTCGAATCCGCAGGGATGGTGTCGGACCAGAGCCGACGCAACAGTTCGCGCCAGTCCACCATTGCCTCTGCGGCTCCTTCGAGAGTGCGGGCCAAACCCGCTGGAGCCTTGCCTGCCTGCTTAGATAGCGTGACTGCCTGATTGACGGCAACACTCCACTCTCGCGCCTGCTCTTCCGCACTTGGTGTTTCGTCGGTCGGCAGAGGTGCATCAAGCACCTGGCCGATGCCGCCTTCTGTCTCTGGCGCAGTTGGCTCATCCGAGTTGTCGGTGTTTTCTGACGTTTGGCCCGTGCCAGCTCCGGCACCGTCATTTGAACTGTCCTGGCCACCCGGCCGCGGCTGTGCTTCTGCATCGCGCA
>Ga0224527_1000963_pt1 | contig 16022 bp, 14 predicted proteins | sample CBST0metaG_FD_179882 | JGI IMG/M metagenome (GOLD analysis project Ga0224527, IMG submission 179882) | Peat soil microbial communities from Stordalen Mire, Sweden - C.B.S.T0 | ecosystem: Environmental > Terrestrial > Soil > Wetlands > Peat | place: Sweden: Norrbotten County, Stordalen Mire... | reverse complement strand
CCCTCAACTTGCTCAAGCAAGACAAAACCTCAAAACGCGGTGTCCACGGAAAAAGACTCAAAGCCGGTTGGGACAATGACTACCTGCTCCATCTGCTCGGAAATTAAGATGCGTTTGCCCTGCTCCCATGATCGCCCTCCTGCCGCATGTTTCCCGATGGCCGCATCTTACACGCTGAAAAATGCAGCCGTCCAGTGACCCGTGGACGCATAGATTCAGGTTTTCTGAGCTGGGAAAGCACACCGATTAAGAGTGCCGACCATGGCCTTCCACCCGCTCAATAGCCGCGATGCACCAGCATGTAGCGCAGTTGGATTTGTGCACCGCCGGGCATCCGCTGTAGCCAGAATTCCCAGGCTCCGGCCCGGTGGTTCACCGTGGCCGTCAGGAAAGGCTTGTTTTGCCACACGCCGCCGCCACAGATGGAGGCGCTGTAGCCCACACCTGCCTGCAACTGGGGGCGGAAGGCGTACTCCAGCTTGGAGCGATCCACGTCGAAGCCCCACCGGGCAGCCTGGTTCAGCGGCACCGTATCAATCAGGGTGGTCTGGCTGGTCAGGCGCGGCGTAAAGCGCAGGTCAAGGACCGGCCAGAGCCACAAGGTGCGCTGGTTGTGGGCCGCGGAACCGGTCTCCTGCGAGAAATAAAGTTCCTGGGTCCAGGTGGCGTGCTCCCGGTGGATCACCTCTGGGCCCGCCCCGATAAACCACTGGCGATCGTCCGTGTGGCCCACGTCGTAGTAGCCGACATCGGGGTAGATCCACCGGCCGCGCATCTGGGCGTACTCGACCAGACGGTAGGTCAGCACATGGGGCGCCTGCAACTGCTCGCCGGTGCGGACAATGTAAATGGACAGAGGCAGCTTGGGATCGGCTTGCTCGGCAACCCCGGCCTTCAAACAGGAAAACATCAAAAGAATGCCGAAAACCCAGCACCGCACCGACTGCTCTTGCATGACCCGAACCCGCGTAAAAACCCTCATCGATTGTATGTGTTTGGCGTGCGAGAAAGCGCCACGGCTGGGATTTTCTTGCAGTCATTTTTAGGAATATGCATAAAAAGTGCCAATCCGGGAGAATCTCCGCAGAGATCGGCCCCCGGGAAGCGCGCGACTGTGTACTGAAAATCGAGTGTTTGAGGGTGGAATGGGGCAGTGCTTTCCCGGGTTTCAGAATCGATCCCTTGGGTACGCACGGTCGTGCTCAATTCGGCCAGACCGGATTATTTTTCCCCAGCTCCGCTGCGCATGACCAGTTCTACGCTGGCTTCGCGAAAAAGCTGCTCGGTGTAACTGAAGCTCTCGACCCAGCGTTCGCTGTCGCTGGGCACGGTGACCACGCGCCGGATACCCGACTGGATGATGATGGAGGCGCACTGCGAGCAGGGCATGAAGGGCCAGACGTAGAGGGTGCACCCCTCCAGCGGCTTGCCGGCCGAGAGGATGGCGTTGATTTCGGCGTGGATGATGGTGCGGTATTTGACTTCGCGGTTTTCGAGACGCTCGGCCGAGTCCTCCACCCCGGATGGGTGGCCGTTGAACCCAAGCGATACCACGAATTTGCCCTTGGTAATGACCGCTCCGACCTTGGTGCTGGGGTCTTTGCTCCACTTCGACACGAGTACGGCCATCTCTAGAAAGCGCGCATCCCAATCCTGCATTTCCAATCCTCCAGTACCGCGAGCTGACGCGGCGCACGATCCGACGAGGCGGTGCTCCGAACCGCTTCGTCAGGATCTCAAAATATAGATATAGCAGTCGAACCACCTGTCCCCGGAAAAGGGACGGATCGGCATTCCCGTTTCGGACTGCGCCGGCGTCACTTGCGAAGCTGGATCGGCTTCTGGCCGTCGGGCTTGGGAACGAAGATGTCCTGCCAGACCAAGCCGCATTCCTTGACCATCTGGATGGGATACTCGAGAGCGCCCACGTTGGCGTCGGTGTTGTTGGTGCCGAAGGAGAACTTGGCGCCAGCGGCCTTGGCCCGCTTGATGAAGGCGGCACTGGGAATCTTGTAGCGGTTGTTGATCTCGATGGCGACGTTGTTCTCGACCGCTGCGTCGATCACCTTGCCCATGCGCGAGGGCGTCCACAGCGTGTAGTAGTCGGCCACAATCTGTTTGGGCAGGAAGGTTGCGTTGGCGTAGATGTCGATGGGCTCGTGCATCACGCCCTGGATGCGCTTGACGTACATCTCCATGAAGGCCTGACTGTCGGGGATGATCCCAATTTCCTCGGGAAGCCAGATGCGCATGCGCTTGCCGTGGTCGTCGGTGAAGGTCATGGCGTCGGTGAAGCAGTAGTCGAAGGCGGCGATGGACTCGGGCGAAGTGAGGGTCATCCACTCGCGCCCTTCGCCCTGCAAGGCCACGTAGCAAGGCTGGCCCTTCATGGTGGCCAGGTACTCACGGACACTGTCGTCGCTGTGGACCGGGAAGCCCTGGCCGCAGTTGATGGCGATGCCGTAGTTGATGCCCAGGCGGCGGGAGTTGGCCAGCGCCTGATCGAGGGTGAGCCCTCCCTTGAGGTGCACGTGGTAGTCCACCACCGGGTAGTTTTCCTCGCCCAGGCGCATGATGTCGCGGTAATGCTCGTCCACCTGGGGCTTTTCATCCGAAAGCTGGGCGGCATTGTCGGGGAGCGGGCGGACGCGGAGGTTCTTGAAGCAGGTGGTACTGGCGGGGTCGCGGCCCTGCAGCGCGAAGGTGCCGTGGTTGAGCACGCGCGCGAAGGCGGGATCGGCACGGAAGGGCTCGGCTGGCTCGACGTAATCGACCACCAGCATGTCGTTGAGGCGGATCTGGACCTGTTTGCCGCGCACCAGGATGCCGATGCGGAACCACTCGTTGTCGGACACGAACTGCTTGTGGACGTTGCGCACGGAGTAGAGCGAGGCAGTCCGCTTGTTGTCGCCCTTGTAGGTGTTGTTCACCTGCACTTCAAAGCCCGCCGCAGGCCAGCCCGAGGGCTGAAACGCGGTGTGAAAGTAGATGCCGGAGTTCGTGCCCGGGCGGGTCATGACCTCGGCGCTGAACTCGAAATTTTTGAAGTCGGCACGGTGGCCCGTGCCTACATAGAACAGGTGCGAGCGGCCGCCGTGAACCACGATCTGCCCGTTTTCGACCTTGAAGGTGTCTGGGTGCTCGTTGGCTTTCCAGCCCTGGAGCGAGTGGCCGTCAAACAGGGAGACCCAGCCTCCGGAGTCCTGGCCGAACGCGGAAACGGCCGCTGGAGCGGCCAGAAGAAGAGCAAGAAGATCGCGGCGGCTAATTTCAGGCATGCATTCCCCCGGAACAAATCGGAAACGAATTATAGCAATCGGGGGATACGGCTTTCGGTGCGGAGGAATGCGCGCGGTGCTTCCCTTGCCGGGAGCGCAAGAGCGAGTCACATCGGGCGGCCAAAACAGAACCCCGCGGACTGGGCTTGGTCCGCGGGGTGAGGAACAAAAGACGGCGAGCTAGAGGCCCAGCACGGCGCGCTGCGCGGCGAAGATCTCGTGGAGGCCAGCCTCGGCCAGGTCGATCAACTCATTGAGCTGGCGGCGCGAGTAGCTTCCCTTCTCGGCCGTGGCCTGGGTCTCGATGAGGCCGCCGTCGGCGGTCATCACCACATTCATGTCCACCGCGGCCTGCGAATCCTCTTCATAGCAGAGATCGAGCAACTGCGCGCCGCCCACGATGCCCACCGAGGTGGCGGCCACCAGTTGCTTGAGCGGGGACTGCTTGAGGGTTCCGGCCTTGACCAGGGCGTTGAGGGCCAGGGCCAGGGCCACCGCCGCGCCGGTGATGGCCGCGGTGCGCGTGCCGCCGTCGGCCTGGATCACGTCGCAGTCCAGAATCACCGTGCGTTCGCCGAGGGCCTTCATGTCGACGACCGAGCGCAGGCTCCGTCCGATGAGGCGCTGGATCTCGTGGGTGCGGCCACCGATTTTGCCCTTCTCGCTTTCGCGGGGGGTGCGGGTGACGGTGGAGCGGGGCAGCATGGAGTACTCTGCCGTGACCCAGCCACGGCCGGAATTCCTGAGCCAGCCGGGGACGCCCTGTTCGATGGTGGCGTTGGTCAGCACCCGGGTGTTGCCGACGGAGATGAGCACCGAGCCCTCGGCGGTCTGCACAAAATCGGGGGTCAGGGTGAGGGGGCGGAGCTGGGCAGGGGTTCTGCCGCCGGGGCGGAAGAAGGGAGAAAGGTTGGGGGCGTCCATAGAGGGATTGTACGGGAATGGGCCCCTTTGAACGCTTGGAATGAACTGCGCGACCGCCTTGGGAAGGGCAGTTCCAGGACGGGAAACGGGAATTCGGATGATCCGGAACGGGAACCATCTTCTAAGTTGCTTATATTAAATAGCTTACGGAGACAGTTCTCCTGAGCCGAGTTTCATTTTGGGAAAGGGCAGCCCGTTTCCGTTCTGCCGTACTGTCCGGAAAATGGACAGAAATGCCGTTCCTTATCAGGAACTTAGCGTGAGTGTCCTGGTTTGGCACGCTGCGTGTAAGAGAAGGAGACAAAACAGGAAGCAGGCAGAGTGGAGTTTGCGGAGTTGGCGGGATTAGCGGAGCTGGCCGAGGAAGCTAAGAAGTGGCCAGGGCGAACACTGCGAAGCGGGCGAACAACTCAAAACACGCCTCTGTCAGGGATCACGGAACCGGAAAGGGAGCGCACCATGCAGCAGCTGGAACAGGCGACAGGATTGGGCGGAACGGAACACAAGCGGGTGGAGGCAGTGGTGGAGACGCTGGCTACGCTGCACAGCCACGGCGAGAGCCTGGTGGAAGTGGCGCATGACGCCAGAAACATGGTGACGGCGCTGGGCCTCTACTGCGATCTGCTGGAAGAACCAGGCGTGTTGACGCCCTCGTATCTCCACTACGGCAACGAGCTGCGGCTGGTGGCCGCGGCCAGCCGCCGCCTGGTGGAAAAGCTGGTATCTCTGGACGCGCGCGAGGCTCCGGGAACCTCCGCCACCATAGCCGCCGTGCACGAGCCGGCCCCGCGGCCCACGGGAAACCGGTCCGGCGACCGGCAGGAGCGAGCGCGCCACTGGGACTTGCTGCCCGCCGAGCCCATCGCCAACCTGGCCGAAGAACTGCTCGCCAACCGGAATCTGCTCTCTGCCCTGGCCGGCCCCGCGATAGCCCTGACGGTGGATGCCGAAAGCGGGGCGCTGCCAGTGCGGCTGACCGGCGAGGACCTGACCCGGGTGATGGTGAACCTGGTCAAGAACTCAACCGAAGCCATGCCGAAAGGCGGCAGGATTCAAATCGGCCTGCGCGAACGCTCTGCCGGGCAGGGAGCGGCGCCCTGGCTGCAACTGACGATCGAAGACAACGGGCCAGGCATTCCCGCCGAAACGCTGGACAAGATCTTCGACTCCGGCTACACCACGCGCGCCGCCGGCACCCAGGCAAGCAGCGGCTGGCAACCCGCTCATCGCGGACTGGGCCTGTCCATCACGCGGTCGATTGTGGAAGCCGCCGGAGGCAGGATCCATGCCGCCAACCGGTCCTCGTCGGGCGTGCGCTTCGAGATCGAACTGCCACTCCGGACCCTGTGAGCCGGGCCACCAAGAGCCAGCGCAGGAACAAAACGGACTGCCACCGCAAATCCAATTAACCCAATCGCGTGCGAGGCGAATACAATGCTCGAAACAGTTTTTAACTCAAGGGTCATGGAGTGTATGCCCCAACTTGCTGAACCGGTAGTGCGGTTGCACCTGCTGGTGGTGGACGCGGATACGGCGGTGCGGTCGGCCTGCGCGGAGATCGCCGCCAGCTTCGGGTATGCGGTGGAAAGCACCGGCGACCTGAGCCAGGCGCGCAACCTGCTGCGGGGCTGTGCCTCCGACATCCTGCTGGTCAACCTGCCGGCGGGAAGCAACCAGGGGCTGGAGCTGGTCTCGGAAGTGAAGCTGCTCTACCCGCAGACCGCGGTGATCGCCATGACGGCCTCGGGTTCGGTGAACGCAGCCGTGGAGGCGATGCGCTGCGGAGCCTCGGACTACCTGACCAAGCCCTTTGCCATGGACGAGCTGTCGACAGTGCTGGACCGCGCCTCGCATCGTCTGACCACCGACACCGCCAATCGCCAACTGCGCGAGCGCCTGAGGCTTTCGCAGGGGCTGGGCGCGATGATCGGCCGCTCCGGGGAGATGGAGAAGCTCTATCGCATTCTTTCCAAAGTCGCCCAGAGCACACACCCAGTCCTGGTGCTGGGCGAGAGCGGCACGGGCAAGGAGCTAGTGGCGCGGACCATCCACGCCTACGGGCCCAACTCGCAAAAACCGTTTCTACCGGTGGACTGCGGCTCGCTGGTGCCCACGCTGATCGAAAGCGAGTTGTTCGGCTACGTGAAGGGCGCTTTCACCGGGGCCAACCATTCCAAGGACGGGCTGCTGGTTTCGGCCGAAGGGGGCACGGTTTTTCTGGACGAGATCGGCGAGCTCTCGCTCGATCTGCAGGCCAAGCTGCTGCGCGCCCTGCAGGAAAAGGAAGTGAGGCCGGTCGGAGCCACCCACCGCGTGCCCATCAAAGCTCGCATTGTGGCCGCGACCAACCGGGATCTGGCGGAGATGGTCGAGAAGGGCACCTTCCGCAAGGACCTCTTCTACCGGCTCAACGTGGTCAACCTGCGGCTGCCCGCGCTGCGCGACCGGCGGGAGGACATTCCCCTGCTGGCGGCGCACTTTCTGGACCGCATCAGCCGCGAGCACAACATCAACTTCACGCTGAGCGACGAGGCCCTGCGCACCATGATGCGCCACGACTGGCCGGGCAACGTGCGCGAGCTGGAAAACGCGGTGGAACGCGCCTGCACCATGTCCTCGGGGCCCGTCTTGCACTTGGGTGACCTGCCCACGCAGTTGCAGCAGCAGGGGCTGGAAGCCCGGCACGCCGCCACGGCCACGGGCGATCCAGAGGGAGAAGATCCCGGGCAGAACGTGACCCCCCTGGCCGATCTGGAACGCGAGGCCATCCTGGGAGCCATTCGCACCCTGAAGGGCGACAAGCTGCAGGCGGCGAAGTTGCTGGGCATCGGCAAAACCACGCTCTACCGCAAGCTGAAGGAATACGGCATCGCCGATCCGATGCGGGAAGAGTAACCCCAAAAACAGCCTCTAGCTTTCAGCTACTAGCTTGTCCTGCAGGGACCTGCTATGCCGGTTGATCCCCGCAGTACGCGCATGCGAGCAAAAACTGAGAACTGGAAGCTAAAGGCTAGTAGCTGGTATCTAGCACTACGAATGAGGAGCTGGGAATGAGCATTCTGATGGTGACCGGAATCGAAGGCGCCCGCAACTGCGCCGCCGTGGTGGGAAAGCAGCTGGACATGGAGGTTGAGGTGGCCGAGGGACGCAAGGCCGCGCTGGCCGCGCTGCGCCGCCTGGAGTTTTCCGCTGTGGTGGTGGACGAAACCATGGCCGAGTGCGATCCGGCCGCGGCCGAGGCGATCTGGGAGCACGCCGGACTGGCGATTCCCCTGCAGATCAACTTTGCGCTTTCCGGAGCGGCCCGGCTGATTCGGGAGATTCGCGCGGCCCTGCATCGCAGGGAGCGGGAGCAGACGCTGGCCCGCAGGGCGGCAGCGGCGGCCATTGAGAGCGAGCTAAAGACCACGCTGGCCGGGCTGCTGCTAAACTCGCAACTCGCCCTGGCCGGCAGCGAAGTATCCACGCCAGTGGCAGAAAAGCTCCGCGTGGTGGCGGACCTGGCCGGAAGCCTGCGCCAGCAGTTGAGTGCACCGCTGCAGGCCCGCAGCGACACCGCCGCCTGACCACCTGCGGTGGGGCCAATCGCCCCTTCGGCTGCGCTCATGGCAGGCTTTCGGCTCGCCCCGCGCCAGAAATAAGCGCGGGCATCTGGGTGGTGGGAGGATTGGGGCAAAGTTAGCGGCTGGGAATTGGCGCTGAGTTTGGCTCTGGAAATTGGGGTAGGAAGAAGAGTTGATTGCGTTGCACGCGCATCGCCGGGGCTCAATCGGCCCCGGCGTTTTTTTGCGCAGGGCGCCTCGATCTGTCGAAGCCCTCTGCGCGAGTTGGAACGGCACTCGAATACCCATGCACCCACCTGCACCGTATAAGGCGACGTTTCTTCCACCCCAGCGACCAAGACCTGTCGCCGGCCAGCGCTTGGTCAATGGGGCGAGAATCCTGTGGCCATCTCTTCCTTCGTCCCAGCACTCGACCCGGGAAAAAGGAATCCCCACGAAGGATCGAGATAGAGCCAGCGCTGCGTGCTGAACCAACTGGTCGGCAGTCCAGGGATATGGAGCAAGGTATGGCCGCCCAGGCACATCAGTTCCGTCCCGTTCCAGGCCAGAAAAGTTCTCGAGGCCAAACCCACCCTTGCCGGATGTACCACAAGCCGGAGACAGACCGGGCACCGCTGCTGTTGATCCTGCAGTGCCCAACGCAAGCCAAACAGGCAAATCGAAAAGGAGGAGGCCCAGTGGATATACATCGATGAGGGCGAGTAGACCGTCATGCAGGAATAGGCCAAATCGAGTGACGCGAAATAGGCGATCGGCAAGAGCAGCGCGATCTTCGCACTCAGAAACCCCCAGCGGCAGAGTTTCCTCGACCGCGGCAGCTTTTGGGAATTCACGCTGTAATCTCCCATCGACACCGAGGTCGTGGCCGGCACAGCGAGGAAGGCCAGCAAGACTGCGAACAGAAAAACAGCCCAGGGTGGCGGCATTCCTTCATCGAGGGAAACACCCAGAAGATCGTCCTCGGAGTCATCCGGCTTGTACGCGGTGATTTGTACACGCGGAGCCCACATTTCGGACTTACCTGAGGACGTCAGGTGCGCCACAACGTATCCCATTCCATCGGAAGCCATCTCGGATTTGGGTTCCAGCAGCCAGGCATCGACCTTCCCCGGCAGCCTCCAGGAGCCCTCGGGCGCAACTCCGGCGATTTTGGCTTTACGCGAGCCCACGTTCACTACGCGGCCAGCTACGTTCGGATTTCCGTTGAACTGACTCTTCCAGACCGCATCGCTCAGAACGACCCTGGGCAAATTGCCGTCGACCCCGCCGGCCGGCGCGGTACATCTTAGCGGCAAATCGAGCAGCGCGAACAGATTCGAGCTGGCGCGCGCCACTCCCCACGAAGACTGCCCTGCCAATGAAGGCGACACGGTTTCCTGTGTGACCCTGTAGAAGGCGAATCGATCGAAGAACCGCTGCCTGCTTCCCGTCCAAGCCCTGAACTGCTGCGGTGAGATCGTCGGGGATCCATGGCTCTGGTCGCGCGCGTCCTGAATCAGGACGAGTCCTGCATAGGCCGAATATCCCGACAAATGGCGCTCCGTTCGCACACCGGGCAACAGGAGTGCGGCGCCATAGCTTGCGGCCAATACGGCAAAGAGCAGAAGGATGCACTGCGCGGGAGATCCCCGCCACGCTGCCAGCGGCGGTCTTTCTTGCCAGGCGTGCCGCCTCAGGTAAGACGCGTCCTGATACGCACCAAGGCAGAAAGCAGTTGCTTCTCGTTCCCCACTCCAAGAGATGCCGCCCGCCGGCGTACATTCCCGGCACACATACCACAGTTCGGATTGCCACTCTTGAGACCACTCCGCACGCTGCTTCCCCGGTACCAACAGAGAAGCGCCGCGCAGCAAGCCGCGATGAAATGCGCGAAGAACCGGCTCCCAGGGAAGGGTCATACAGACCTCGGCTCTTCCGACGGAATCAATCGCTCCAGCAGCGGATAGCGCTTGCGAGACGCGTCGAGCGTCGTCTTTCCCAAGGTTGTGAGCTTGTAGTACTTTCTCGCGGGCCTCTGTGCCGCGTCGGCGATGGACTGCCGTTCCCACTGCGAGCGGATGAGTTCATCGCGTTCCAGCCGCCGCATGGCAGGATAGACCGTTCCGCTGGGCAGGCCGGTCATCTCCATAATGCTGAAGCCGTAGACAAACCCGGCGTCAACCGCCTGAAGAATGAGCGCCGCCGTATGCGAAAGTCTCGCCTCTGAGGCCATGGCACATTCTACCTATGTAGCAATCTACTTGACAATCATATATGCCGTTTGCTACATAGGGGTGCAGGTAAATCATGCTTGAACTCCAGAACGTCTCCAAACACTTCTCGGGCATTCCGGCCGTGGACGATGTCAGTTTCTCCGCCCGTCCCGGTGAAGTGACCGGCTATCTTGGGCCGAATGGCTCCGGCAAGTCGACCGCCATGAAGATGATCACCGGCCTCATCGAAATGACTTCGGGCCAGATCCTTTTCCGAGGCAAACCCATTCAAGAGGACCTGATTGCCTACAAGCGGCGCATGGGTTATGTCCCGGAGGAGCCATATCTTTATAACCATCTCTCAGGCGCCGAATACCTGACGATGATTGCGCAACTTCGCGGTCTGCCTGCGAAACAGTCTTCGGACTGCATCGATGGGCTGCTGCGCCTGCTCTCTCTCTACGACGACCGCCACGCCTCTATCTCCGGCTACTCGAAGGGCATGCGCCAGAAGGTTCTGATCGCAGCGGCCCTCCAGCACAATCCCGAACTCATCCTGCTCGACGAGCCCTTCTCCGGACTCGATGTGGGTTCAGCGCTGGTACTGCGCAGTCTGATTCAAGAGTTGGCCGCGCGCGGCAAAGTGGTTCTATTTAGTTCCCACGAACTCGACACGGTCGAACGCGTCTGCTCCCATATTGTGATTCTGCACCGCGGCAAACTCGTGGCCGACGACTCCATCGAACGCCTGCGCGCGTTGATGGAGTTGCCCACGCTTGAGGCGATCTTCTCGCAGCTCGCCGTCGAGCAGGACACCGATTCGATGGCGCGGCAGATTGCGGATCTCATCCATGCATAATGCCCTCCGAGAGTTGATCGGCCGACTACCGCTCCAGTTTCGTATCCTCTATCGCCAGTTCCTTCTGCGTGTGGTTGACCTCGAAGCCCTCTCGATTCAAGCCGACGTGGTGGGCTTTCTCGGCCAGTTTGCCGGCGTGCTCATCATGGTCAGCATGATTTATGCCTTCCGCGCGTTCATTTACGTCTGGGACCCAACGGCGCCCGCAGCGACACTCTTGAGTTCTGCGTGGAGCGCGGAGCAGTCTCTGATCGCGACCATGATGCTGGTGATTGGACTTTTTGCTGTCATTAGTTGGGATGCCACATTCCCCGACCGGCGCGACGTGATGGTGCTCTCTCCGCTGCCGGTGACCGCACGCACCGTGCTCGCCGCCAAGGTGGCGGCATCGGCTGCGCTATTGGGGCTCGCCGTTCTGGCTTTGAATATTGCCTCGGGCATTGCCTGGCCCCTGGTTTTGGGAATTACGAAGGGCGGCATTCTGGGAGCATTGCAATCCTGCGCGGCCTACTGGTTTACGATGATCGCCGCCAGCGCCTTCCTCTATTGCTCGGTATTGACCATCCAGGGGTTCACCGCACTCTTGCTCCCGCGCCGCATTTTCCTGCGGCTCTCCGCAGTCTTGCAACTCGCAGCCTTCGCTCTCTTCCTCGGGATGTATTTTTTGCAGCCGTCGCTCACCACGCCAGCAGCAATGGCAGCCCCTGAAAACCAGTGGCTGCTGGCCTGCTCGCCCTCCTTCTGGTTCTTTGCGCTCTTCAACCAATTGAATGGTTCCTTGCCTTCAGAACTTGCCTGGCTGGCCTGGCGCGCATGGATCGGCCTGGGGGCCGTCGTATGCGGAGCAGCGGCCTCATTGCTGCTCTGCTACCTGCGCACCATGAAGAGGACCGTCGAGGAACCAGACCTGATGCCGGGAGTGCGCGGCTCGCATTGGACGCCATGTTTTGGCAGTCCTCTCCAAACCGCAATCGTGCTTTTCAGCGTTCGCACACTGATGCGCAGCCGTCAGCATCGCGTTGCCTATGCCTTTTATCTCGCGCTGGTGTTCGCTATCGCGCTCTCCTGGCTGAGCAGCGAGCTGTCGTCCACTGCACCCGCTCCGCTGCCCATGGACTTTATCGTGTCCACCTTCCTGATGATGAGTTTTGCGGTCGCAGGGCTCCGCAGCGTCTTCTCGCTTCCCATTTCGCTCACCGCCAACTGGGTGTTGCGCACCACGCAGCTTTGCTCGTCAGAAAAGTACATCGATGCAACCCGACGGGCACTGCTGTTCTTTGCGGTCGTCCCGGCCTGGCTCCTCTCGGCCTTGTTGTCGCTCGCCTTCAGGCCCTTCGGGCTGGTTGCGGCTCACCTTGCGGTTCTTGCTCTGGTGGGGTGCATCCTTGCAGAGCTTGCGCTGATCGGCTTCTACAAAGTTCCGTTCACCTGCTCCTACCTGCCCGGAAAGGCGAACGCGCAAGTCGTGTTCTGGGGCTTCCTGATCGTCTTTGCGCCCCTGGCGTTGGTAGGGGCGGAAATTGAACAGGGTGCGCTCGGCCCTCCTGCGAGATTCATCTGCATGCTGACCGTTCTGGCCACATCGGCTGTGGGGCTTTGGGCTTTCAACCGGCATCAAGCCCAGTCCGCGATTCTTTACTTTGAGGAACTCCCCGAAGAGATCATCACGACCTTGGGATTGATGTCTTATCAGCCTTCACGGAAGTAGCCGGAGTTGCCCGGTGAGCCCGCGGACGCTGAGTTAAGCTGAAAGGACCATGAAAGATTCGGCTGTTTTGCTCATCGATTGCCCGGACCGCAAGGGTTTGGTGGCTCGCGTTTCCACGCTTCTGTATGAACGGGGAGCGAATATTTTGCACGCCGACCAGCACCAGGATCACGGGTTGGGCCTGTTCTTCATGCGCGTAGAGTGGGCGCTGAACGGGCATGCGGAGGGCGAAACGGGCGCGGACTCCGGGACAGAGGCGGCTACGGGAAGCTTCGATCTGGAAGAGTTCAGGGCGGCCTTTGCGTCGCTGGCCGCAGAGCTGGGAATGCACTGGAAGTTGAGCACCAGCGCGCGCAAGCCCAAGGTGGCGCTGTTCTGCTCACAATATTTGCATTGCATGGCCGATCTGCTGTACCGCTGGCGGACTGGGGAGCTGCCCTGCGAGATTCCCCTGATCATTTCGAATCATCAGGATGTCGCAAACCTGGCGGCTTTCTACGGGATTCCATTCGAATATGTGCCGGTGACCGCGGCGACCCGGGCCGAAGCCGAGGCGCGGCATCTTGAACTGCTTGAGAGCAAAGGAATTGAGCTGGTGGTGCTTGCGCGGTACATGCAGATTCTCTCGCCTAATTTTGTGAGCCACTTTCCGGCGGCGGTCATCAACGTACACCACTCGTTTCTGCCGGCCTTTACCGGGGCCAAGCCGTACCACGCGGCGCATGCGCGGGGGGTGAAACTGATTGGAGCGACCAGCCACTATGTGACCGATTTGCTGGACGATGGACCGATCATCGAGCAGGACGTGGCGCGCATTTCGCACCGCGACCAAGTGGAAGATCTGGTGGCCCGGGGACGGGATCTGGAGCGCATGGTGCTGTCGCGGGCGGTGCGCTGGCACCTGGACCGGCGAATTCTCTGCTACGGAAACAAGACGGTTGTATTTGATTGATGCTTTGCGGGACGGCTAGAGCGAGTTAGCGAAGCTCGGCGGCTGTGGTAGTTCCACGGTTGAGGACAACAACGAAGTGGGGTCTGGTTTTTCAATCTCTGGCGGTCGTTCTATACTCCGAGAGCATTCACTTTGCGAAGTTCTGGAGACGTATCTGCGATGACGAGAGATTTCCGCTCCTTCCGAACAGTTCTGCTTTGGTTAGCCTTCGTCGTATGTGTTTCTCCCTCTCTGGCGCAAGCGCCTCACTTCGACAAGGTCATGGGGGGCTACTTCGAGGAGTGGGGAATCCACTATGGTGGATTCACTATTGCGGATTTGCAAAGGAATGGCGTCGCCGATAAATTGACGCACCTGATCTACGCCTTTGGCGATGTAACTCCGACTTCGACGCCTTCATGCGCGATCGAGGATCCCTCCGCGGCCTACCTGGATGCGTCCCTGCCGAGCGTGAGCGGCAAGCCCTACACTGCGCCCGTCTATGGGAATTTCGGCGCCATCCTGCAACTCAAAGAGATGCATCCTCGCCTGAAAGTGCTGATCTCACTCGGGGGGCAGGCTGGCAACTCTGCCGGCTGGGCGACCGCTGCCGGTACGCCCGCTGGACGTGCAGCGCTTGCCTCCTCGTGCATCGATCTGTTCGTCAAAGGCAACATCGCTGCCGGGGTTCGCGCTCCCGGCTTGTTCGACGGCTTCAACATCGACTGGGAGTTCCCCTCCGCGGCAGACAAACAGAATTTCACTGCCCTGTTGAAAGAGTTCCGCACCCAGCTCGATGCTCTGTCGAAGAGCACGGGCAAGCAGTATGTTCTCACCTTCGATTCACCTGCGGACCCGAGGAAATACGCCAACATCGATCTCAAGGCCGCCGCCGAGCAAGTGGATTTTCTCACCATCGATGGCTACGATCTAGCCACGCCCGAGGATAAGCAAACCAATGAGGCATCTTCCCTTTACGCTTCTATAGCGAACCCCTCGCGCGATGGTGTGCCTGACATCGACACGACGGTGAAGGCCTACTTGAAGATGGGTGTCCCAGCAGGCAAATACACGATGGGGATGCCGTTGTATGCGGTCGGCTGGACCGGCGTTCCCAACGTAAACCATGGGTTATACCAGAGTGCCGCAGCCTCAGCCCCCGTGCTTCTGGCTGATGGATCGGGTTTCTGTCCCAATCCCAACAAAGCCGCGCCATCGCCTGGTTGCGACACCCTTCTGACTCCAGGGTTCTTGACCTACGCGACGATCGAGAAGCTCGGGGGGACGAACTGCTTTACCGCCTGGTACGATTCGGCCCGAATTGGAGCGATGCTCTACAATCCGGCCAACAAGACCTTTTACACTTACGACACTCCCGCATCCGTGGCGACCAAGACGGCTTACATTACCAAGAACAAGCTTGGCGGCGCCTACGTGTGGGCACTTAATGACGACGATCCCGATGGATCCCTGACAAAGTCCATCGCCGCGGGACTGAAGTAGTCGAGACGGGCAAGATCCCTTTGGTCCCGGCCAAGGCTCAGCCGGCGGCGCTTGGGGTCTTTGCGTTGGAAGGGTGCAAAAAGATCGCGCGCGGCGGGCATGGGCTGTATATTGGTTTGTAACTCAGAAAGCTTGATGGTAATTCCGGCCCCAACAAGTTGAAGGAGTTATCGTGATCTCCTGCCGCTGTTTTCTTCTGCCAGCCGCTGCAACGCTCTTCCTTGTAACTCCGGCCTTCGCTGCTGGAGAACAGCTTCCTGGCCAAAGCGCACCTTCCGCGGAATCTGGAACGGCCGGTCAAGGAATGACTACCCTGCATGCCAGCGCACGGCTCGTGCTGCTGGACGTCGTGGTCACGGAAAAAGGCGCGGCAGTTCACGGACTCGACCGGCAGCGCTTTCACGTTTTTGAAGATGGGCATGAGCAGCCTGTGGCCTTCTTTGAGGAGCACAGCAGCGCGGAGCCGCATCCGGCATCCTCGCGCCCGGCCATGATTCCGACCACTCTGCCGCCGCACACGTTTACGAACCTGCCGCAGACCGGCGACGCGACAGCCGTGAATGTGCTGTTGCTCGACGGCTTGAACACGCCCTTGTCGCGCCAGATGAATGTTCGCCACCAAATACTGGAATACGCATCGACCATCCAGCCGGGGCCACCGATGGCGGTGTTCACGCTTTCTTCGCGGCTGCACATGTTGCAGGGCTTCACCACAAGTCCGGCGGCGATTGCAGCAGCGCTGAAAGGAAACGGAACAAGCCGGCAATCCGCGCTTCTGGATGCGGAGACCGGTTCGATTCTCCCTCCCAATTTATCCGCACTGATTGCGTCCGATCCGCATGCAAGTAGAGCATCCGCTGAGGCAATGAAGCTGTTTGAAACCGACACGGCTGCTTTTCAAACCGATCAGCGGGTGCGTATCACCCTGGACGCGATGCGGCAGCTTGCGCGCTATTTGAGCGCCATCCCGGGCCGCAAGAACCTGATCTGGTTTTCCGCCTCGTTCCCCTTTGTCCTCGGAGATGAACCGCGGCTCGACGATGCCGGTTCGGTCCTGCGGATCT
>Ga0224527_1000958_pt1 | contig 16057 bp, 12 predicted proteins | sample CBST0metaG_FD_179882 | JGI IMG/M metagenome (GOLD analysis project Ga0224527, IMG submission 179882) | Peat soil microbial communities from Stordalen Mire, Sweden - C.B.S.T0 | ecosystem: Environmental > Terrestrial > Soil > Wetlands > Peat | place: Sweden: Norrbotten County, Stordalen Mire... | reverse complement strand
AAGCGGCGAATGAAGAGCGTACGGCTTCGGTTCGCGTCACCGGCGAGCACATCGGAATCCTCAAGGTTCCGCAGTTCAGCCACGTTTCGCCTATCGCTGAAGACATCATTGAGCGCTACGCAAACGCGGAAATCGACGCGGTGTACGTGGTCTTCAATGAGTTCAAGTCTGTAATCGCGCAGCGCCTTGTGGTGGAGCAGGTTCTGCCTGTGGTCAAACTGGGTGAGCGTGATATTGAGCAGGCTATTGAACTTTCGGCAGAAGAGCGCGAGCGCGTCGGCGAAGCCGCAACTTCGTCAGGCGTTCTGTTGCAACCGCAGGACACCAGCGAGATCGACAGCCATGCAGCGGGCTTCGCCTCCGGACAGGTGGACTATATTTACGAGCAGCCGCCCGCTTCCTTGTTCCGCGAGCTGCTGCCAAAGTATGTCATCGCGCAAATTTACCGCGCCATGCTGGAGTCGGTTGCTGCTGAACACGCCGCCCGCATGACCGCCATGGATTCCGCCACCAACAACGCTGGAGACTTAATCGACTCCCTCACGCTCACGATGAACCGCGCCCGTCAGGCCGCCATCACCAAGGAAATCATCGAGATCGTCAGCGGAGCCGCAGCGCTGTAAAACAAGCTCTCGCGCAAGCGAGCGCTAACAGTTAAGATCCACGGTTTCTGTTTCGAGGGTTTACCTTGAAACTTTGAAGCCTTGAAACTTTGAAACTAGGTTTACTCATATGCCTGAAAACATTGGACACGTTATTCAGATCGCCGGACCTGCCGTGGACGTGCAGTTCACAGAGGCGGCGATTCCGCTCATCTACACAGCGCTTCGCGTCGTTAGCGATGGCTTTAATGTTCCTCAGCCCATTGACGTGATTCTCGAAGTGCAACAGCACCTCGGCGAAGGCCGCGTCCGTTGCGTTGCCATGCAACCCACTGAAGGTATGGTGCGCGGCATGAACGCCATCGACCTCGGCGGCCCCATCAGCGTTCCCGTTGGCCGCCAGACGTTGGGCCGCGTGATGAACGTGATTGGCGAACCGGTGGACAACCTCGGGCCGATCAACTCAGAGAAGAAGATGCCGATTCACCGTCTGGCTCCGGCCTTTGACGAACAGTCCACGCGCGCGGAGATGTTTGAGACCGGCATTAAGGTCATCGATCTCATTCAGCCCTTCCTTAAGGGCGGCAAAATTGGACTCTTCGGCGGCGCCGGCGTAGGCAAGACGGTCGTCATCCAGGAGCTCATCAACAACGTGGCCAAGCAGCACGGCGGCTACTCGGTGTTCGCCGGAGTCGGCGAGCGCACCCGCGAGGGCAATGATCTCTGGCTTGAGTTCCAGGAGTCCGGCGTCATCGTCGCAGGCGATCCCTCGAAGTCCAAGGCCGCGCTGATCTACGGCCAGATGACCGAGCCTCCAGGGGCGCGTCTGCGCGTGGCTCTTACCGGTCTCACCGTCGCAGAAGCTTTCCGCGACGACGAAGGCGCTGACACGCTGCTCTTCATCGACAACATCTTCCGCTTCACGCAGGCAGGTTCCGAGGTTTCCACGCTGCTAGGCCGTATGCCTTCCGCCGTGGGATACCAGCCGAACCTGGCCAGCGAAATGGGCGAGTTGCAGGAGCGCATTACCTCGACCAAGCGCGGCTCGGTAACGTCCGTGCAGGCCATCTACGTGCCCGCCGACGATTTGACCGATCCGGCTCCGGCCACCACCTTTGCTCACCTTGACGCCACCACGGTGCTCAACCGCGCGCTGACTGAAATCGGCATCTATCCCGCGGTCGATCCCCTGGCCTCCACTTCGCGAATTCTTGATCCGCGCATCGTCGGCCAGGAGCACTATGATGTGGCGCAGAGCGTGAAGCGTACCCTGCAGACTTACAAGGATCTACAGGACATCATCGCCATTCTCGGCATCGACGAGCTTTCGGAAGACCAGAAGCTCACCGTATCGCGCGCCCGCAAGGTGCAGCGCTTCCTTTCGCAGCCTTTCCACGTGGCCGAGCAGTTCACCGGCTTCGCTGGCAAGTACGTAAAGGTGGAAGACACGGTCCGCAGCTTCAAGGAAATCATCGACGGTAAGCACGACGAGATCCCCGAACAGGCCTTCTACATGAAGGGCAACATCGACGAAGTTCTGGAAGCCGCCGAACAGATGAAGGCGAAGGCGTAAAGATATACAGTCAGGTGGCCCGCTCAACGTTCTTTTCGTTGAGTGGGGCATTTGCCTTTGATTCACCAGGAATTTCACATGGCAGATACTATCGAACTCGAAATCGTTACGCCGGAGCGCCTGGTCGTAAAGGACCGCGCAGAAGAGATTCAGATTCCGGGTCGCAGCGGCTACCTGGGAGTTCTTCCCGGCCACGCACCGCTCATCACCGAACTAGCAGTCGGTGAAATTATCTACAAGAACGCTGGCGTCTCCACGCGTCTTTCAGTGGCATGGGGCTTTGCCGAGGTTCTTCCCGACAAGGTCACCATCCTTGCGGAAACCGCTGAACTCGCCGAAGACATTGACGTACCGCGCGCCGAGGCCGCCCGCGAGCGCGCCGAACAGCACATCCGGCAGGCCGAAGACGGTGCAGCCTACGAGGAAGCCGCCACGGCTCTCGCCCGCGCCGAAGCCCGCCTTGCAGTGGCAAAACAGAAGTAGCCAACAAATCTGCGCCGAAAATGCCCCGGAGCTTCCGGGGCATTTTCTTTACATTTCGCAATCTCTTTTTACAATTCGCAATGCTCACGCCTCCAACTCTGGAGTATGTTTGTCAGCGGACTCAGAAAGAGATGCGTTTGCCCGCATAGCTGCTAGTCCAGAGCAGTCAGTCGTTTTCGATTCGACGCAGTGCCTGGAGGATTCTATGGAGCAGTCAGGGCGGTCTTTTTCCCACTCATCCCGTTTATCAACGAAAAATGTTCTGATGATCTGCGCCGCAGCGATTGCCATTGCTATCCTTGCAGGCTGCGGCGGTGGGGGATCATCGTCCTCTCCAACTCCCAACCCGAGCAAAACCACACAGGTGGCGTTACAACTATCGAGTACCGGAAACGATCAGTTGACGGAGTTCAATATCCAGTTGCAGGACGTCACCCTGACCAGCAAGGATGGCAAGACGGTCACGCTTTTGAATGGTTCACCTGCGTTGACTGCAGAATTTCAGCACTTGAATGGAAGCTCGCAGCCGTTGCTGACGGTCGCCGTCCCACAGGATACTTATGTCTCCGCTGCGGCAACACTCGGTAGTTCCGGTTTCAACTGCAACACACTCGATTCATCATCTGGCAATCTGCTGAACGCTTACTTCGCTTATGGAGCCACCAATACTTCGACGATCAGTCTTCCCAGCCCCATCACTATTTCCGGGACAGCTATGGGCCTCAATCTGGATCTTCAACTGTCGAGTTCATATACCTTACAGAGCTGTTACTGGAATAGCCCGGGATTCGATCCATATACGATCACCCCGGCCTTCAACCTTACTCCGGTGACCATTGCCGCCAAGCCTACCAATCCGCAGAATGGCAAAGCATCGGGAATTATTGGGCAGATTTCTTCCATTGATACTGCGTCCAACAGTTTTGCGGTGCAGCCTTCCAGCGGTCAGACATTGACCGTGAGTTCTGCATCAGCGACGGTGTACCAGGGCATCAGCGGATTCTCCGCCCTTACGACTGGCACAATTGTGGATGCGGACCTCGCCGCGCAATCCGATGGCTCTCTGCTGGCCACACGTGTCGCCGTGGAAGACCCGGATACGGCAAGCCTGAGCATTGCTGATGGCCCGGTGTTATACGTGTTCGCTTCCGCCCCCGTTCTCTATATGCTCGGGCGAGAACACCTCGGTAGCGAGGAACTGTCCAGTGATCCACCCTTCAGTTTCGGGAGCGCCGCCTTTCAAGTTTCTGGCCAGTTCGCGAACCTGCAAGCGCTGCCATTCGCGCCTGTTTTCAGCGCGGCCAGCATGGTTCCAGGCCAGAACATTTATGTCAGCACACATGCGACGAGCCTAGCGTCTTATCCCACCTACTTTCCTGCTACCACCATCACGCTGATGCCGCAGACGATCAACGGAACCATTATCCAGGTTTCCACAAGCGGAAATTTCAGCGTGTATACGGTCAAGCTCGCTTCGTACGACCTCTTTCCTGAGCTTGCTGCGCTGGGCCAAACGACTCTTCTCACCAACTCGAACACCGTGGTGGTCTACACAGACAGCAACACGCAGATGCTGAACTCCAACGCGCTTGCAGCGGGCAGTGTCATGCGCTTTAACGGTTTGGTGTTCAATGACAATGGCACGTTGCGAATGGATTGCGGACAGTTAAATGACGGTGTCGCGGAGTGACGGCCAAGTACTGACCGTTTCCGCGATGGGTCTTAGAACGCCTCTGAGCCTTCCCGGGGCGTTTGGTTTACTCTGCTGGGCGGAGACCAAGATTTCCTACTTCGACGAGCGGCTTACTCGAATTTCTAGTCCCGCTTCGCTTTTTGTTGATAGACTTTCCGGTTCGTTCAAAAGGGAAGGACTCAATATGCCTATTCAAACCATTGGTGTCGTCGGTGCCGGAACCATGGGCAACGGCATTGCTCATGTCTGCGCCAAGTCTGGATTCAACATTGTGTTGGTGGAAGTGGAGCAGCGCTTTCTGGATCGCGGCCTGGCGACCATTACCAAGAATCTTGCACGCGAGGTAGAGAAGAACAAACTCACGGCCGCCGAGCGCGATGCCACGCTCGGGCGTATTCATGGCACTCTCAAGCGCGAGGAACTCGCCACCTGCCAGCTCATCATCGAAGCCGCCAGCGAGCGCTATGAGATCAAGCAGCAACTCTTCCAGGAACTCGATCAGCTCTGCCCAGCAGAAACCATTCTCGCATCGAATACTTCATCCATCTCCATCACAAAGATTGCGGGACAGACCAAGCGGCCCGACCGCGTGATCGGTATGCACTTCTTCAATCCTGTTCCTGTCATGAAGCTGGTCGAGGTCATTCGCGGCATTGCCACCAGCGATGAAACGTTCAACGCAGTCAAGGAAGTGTCTGAAAAGTTGGGCAAGACGCCGGTGCTGGTCAACGATGCTCCCGGCTTTGCCGCCAACCGCGTTCTGCTGCCCATGATCAATGAGGCAATCTACGCGGTGATGGAAGGCGTGGCCACGCCAGAGGCCGTGGACGAGGTATTCAAACTCGGCATGGCGCATCCCATGGGACCGCTCACCCTCGCCGACTTCATCGGCCTCGACATTTGTCTGGATATTCTGCGCGTACTGCAGGCGGGCCTTGGAGATCCCAAGTATCGTCCCTGCCCACTGCTCATCAAAATGGTGGACGCCGGATGGTTGGGCCGCAAGTCCGGTCGCGGCTTCTACAAGTATGAGTAGCGATTAGAGATGCTCTTCAGTGTGCCCCGTCCTAACCTTCTGTTGGTTAGGGCGGGGTTTTTGATATGCCGTGAAATGGTATCTCAAACGATCTACTTCGCCGCGGCCTTGGCCTCGTCTTCTGACGGTCCGTACACTCCGGGAACTTTCAGTCCGGCCTGCCGCAACAGCACCGTCATTTGCCCGCGATGATGGCACTGGTGCGAGATGACGATGGAAAGCACGGTTCCGTAGCGGAAGGTGCGGCCAAACATCGTGACCTCTTTTTCGAGCTTCGCATCGGTAAGCTCATCCTGTACGGCGTCCCGCACAAGTTTGACGTTGTGCTCGTAAGCCGCGATGATCTCGTCCACTGTCTCCGGCATTGGCTTCTTATCCGGTATGGGCAGCAGTCCAGCGTGCGCGGGAATCATGGCAATGCTCGTTGCGACGTGCCACGCCAGCGACCCTAACGTGTAGCTGCCTGGCGTCACGCTCTGAGAGAGTTTTTCATCGGTCAACGCGTGCAGCACCTTCAGCGTTAACTTGCTCTCCACTGTCCAAACTTTTTCAAAATCATCGATTCTTCTGAACATACCTGAAACAATAATCCCGGCGGAGAGCTTCGGCAAGTGGCCGGTGGGGCGCGTTGAAGCTTCGAGATTCACGCGAGTCTGCACATCCGGCGCCACTCTGCGTTAGAATCGCCTTGCAAGGATAATTGCACGTATGACCGAATCCCGCCCGGAACGTTTTCCTCTTCTCTTCGCGCTCTTCGCTCTCCTGCTCGGTGCCGGCTGCGGCCTACTGCACGTAATGGTTGAAACCATGGAAGAGCCAGACCCATTGCTCTCCGCCCTGGCTGTGACGGTTTGCACCATGCTGCTCGGACTGCTGCGTCCCGCGCGCCCCTGGAGATGGGTGTTGCTTGTCGGCATTCCCGTGCCATTGGCTTTGGCCATCGCACTCTTCGTCATCCCCACCGCACACTTCACGCGAGCAAGCATCGGAGGTGCATTCCTGGTTTCGCTCCCCGGGTGCGCCGGAGCCTTCGGCGGATCGGTACTGCGCCGCAAGATCACGGAAATTCTGTACGAGGATAAAACGGCAGCGAAATCGTAAATCATTAGCGCGGGAAGAACGCCCCCGCTTTTTGGCGGGGGCAGCTTTGTTTACGCTCGGCAAACTTTACGGAACCGCGTTGTAGTAGCACGCTCCGTTCGTCGGCTGAACTGGAGGCGTGCCCGGTGTGAGGTTCGGCGAAGTCCAGTCGAAGAACTCCGTCATGTCCATCTGCGCAGCATCACGCTTGGTGAGAGCTGGCAGGCCGAAACGCGTCTCAATGAACTTCAGCATCGCGGTGAAATCCGTCGAAGTGTTCGAGACATAATGCTTCTTTGTGAAGGGCGATATCACCACCAGCGGCACACGCAGACCTGAGATCGTGAAGTCTCCCGTCGGATTGCCCGGAGGAATATCAATTGGCGCAATGCCGTCCGGGTTCACCGTCGGCATCGGTGGAACGTGGTCGTAGAGACCGCCGAATTCGTCGTAGGTGAGGAAGAAGACCGAGTCCTTCCAGTTGGGTCCATTCATCAGCGCGTTCACCATTCCCTGAACGTATGCCGCGCCCACCTGAATGTTCGACTGCGGATGTTCATCCACTTCGGATGTGTCGGCGGTCGTTTCATAGCCGGATTCGATTAGTGATACCTGCGGCAGCGTTCCCGCAGCAGCATCGGTTGCGAAGGTCTTCGCGTCGACGAATCTGTCGAGGTGCTTCGGCGTGAAGAGATAGAAAGCGTCCATGTAGCTGCCCTTGGAAGGAGCGGAAGCGTTGTAGTCTGTGACATACACCTTCCAAGTCACGCCCGCATTCTGCAAGGACTCGAAGATTGACTTCGCCGTAACGTTCCACACATTTGTAACGTTGTCGTTAGGCTCCACGTGTCCCTGCGACGTGGCGGCCAACAGATACATGCGATTGATTTGTGTGCGTGCCGGAACCGCACTGAACCAACGGTTGCTTGTGCCGAACTGCGTTGCCGCCCAGTAATAGAAGGGCAAATCGGCTTCGGTGTAGTAGCCCAACGCGCGTTGGCCCGCCGCATCTACAACCGTAGTAGCAGGAAGAATCGGTCCTGAGTTGAAGGCGTAGCCGCCTTGCATCGCGGCTGCACCGTTCATCGGCGGATTGTTCGTAACCTGCGTGGGATTGTACAGATTGATCGTGTTGTGAGTCTCCTGCCAGTTGCTGGTCAGGTCTCCCGTGCAGTGGGTAATCATGTGTACGGGTGAAACCGCCGCTGGCGCTCCAGCGCAATATCCCAGGAAATCGTTTGTGTAGCTGCACCACGTCTTCTCAGATATGCCTGTTGGCGTACCGTCAATATCTGTTGCTGCGCCCGCACCCTGTGCCGCGCGATACGCGCCCAAGTGTCCGAAGTAGTGATCGAAGCTGCGGTTCTCCTGCATCATGATCACAATGTGATTCACCGATGCAAGACTCCCAGTGCTACCACCACCTCCTCCACCACCTGTTCCGCCTCCGCCGCCTGTCCCGCCGCCTCCGCCACTACTCGCGGTGTTACTGGTTCCAGAACCGCAAGCGGCCAACCCCAACATCGCAACTAACAAGAGCCCCCAAATGTATCGCAAACATCTCACAGGCACTACTCCTCTCAGGGCAGCATGGATGTAGTGTGGATCGCCTGTGTTGCCCAATTTCCAATGTCTCTGATTCAGTGACATACAAGAATCAACAATGGCCCTGAGCGATGGAAGTGTTTTTTCATTCAGCCGAATTGCAAATAGCCTCCCGGGCGGGCGGCTATGGGGGCGGCTATGGTTCACGGAAGCGTTGTGTTTTCGGAGGTCAGCTCTCCTGCGTTTGTTGCTCCAACTCCCCGCGCTCCAACTTCTCCTGACAGCTTATGCAGTGGCGAGCCCAGGGAACGGCATCGAGGCGGCGCTCGTTAATTTCATTGCCGCAGTTCTCGCACTCGCCGTAAGTACCTTCGGAAATATTTGACAGCGCGTGTTCCACCATCTGCAGGAACTGGCGATCATTGTTGCTGCGGGCAAACAGAAACTCCTTCTGGTAGGAACTCGCCGCGCGATCCGCAATGTCCTGCGCGGAGTCGGTCACTTGAGCAGCGCGACCATCTTCTTCCGTGCGTGCCACACTGACTCGCAGATTAATTCGCCGAGTCTCCAGCAATCTCCTGTAGTGCTCCACCTTTTGTCTGTCCATAGTCTCAGCCAGCTTCCGAAGATTTCGCGATTGGACTTAATCCGGAAAATCATATTCGCCTATGCTTCCGCGGTCAATCCAAAGCTGCACGTCAATTCTCACGTGCGAGTTTTGGATGCGCTTACCGGGTGACTCGGTTCCGAGTCACCCAAACGAAAAAGCGACCCCGTTTTGGGATCGCTTTCTGAAAGAGGCAAGGGAGGGTGGGAGCTACGACAGAGTAGATTCTTAGGTGCCGCTCCGGCAAGAGGGAGCGACCTTGAGAAGACGGTACTTCTTGTGAGGAACTGCCATTTTGAGATTCGGCCTCTTTGTTGCCTGATTGGATGCACGTTCCCGGCCAGCGATGCCTGTCCTGAGGAGGATTCCGAATAAAAATTCTAAATCGTTCTACCTAGAGGCACTTAGCTCAACCGCAGGATTCAGGATCAACCGACCCACCGCTCTGAATCATAGAAAAATTCATAATGTTGGAATTACGGTGCTACTAAATGGAATGATTCGCCTCAGGAGTGACACGAGCCTGCCCTTCCATCAGCTTCAGCTTGTTTAGAAGGGCCTTATAACTCACCTTCAGGATCTTGGCTGCCTGTCGGCGATTCCAGCGTGTCTGGTTCAGCACTCGCTCGATTGCTTCCCGTTCGGCGTGCATGGCTGCCCTGCGTCCAATCTCCAGTAGCGAAAGTGATTCCACCGTGGAATCCACGTTGGCGGAGGCAGGGCTCTCCTTTGACTCTGCGGGAATCGTCTCAGGCTGTTTCCTGCTGCTGTGGTGGTTCCCGACCACTCCCCAGGCCGCATGCTCCTGCTCGCCCATGGAAACAATCACCGGCCTATGGGTGGAGAGCTCGCGAATAATCTGCGCCTCGTTACCCACAATCACATAGCGCTTCACCAGGTTTTCCAACTCGCGAATATTGCCCGGCCACGTGTAGGCCAACATGCGGCTCACCGCGTACTCCGTGAATGCAGGCGGCTGCTTGCCGTAATATTCGCTGTATTTGCGCAGGAAGAAATCGAGGAAGATGGGAATTTCCTCCTGCCTTTCGCGCAGCGGAGGAATGTGAATGGTCACCACGTTCAGGCGATAGAAAAGATCCTGACGGAACTCGCCTTCTTCCACGGCGCGCTCCAGTTCCTTGTTGGTCGCCGCCAGTAATCGCACATCCACCGCAATGTCTCTCTTACCGCCCAGGCGCGAGAATTCGCCGTCCTGCAGCACGTGCAACAGCTTGGCCTGCAGCGCAGGATGCATCTCGCTGATTTCATCCAGGAACATCGTTCCGCCATGTGCCAAATCGAACTTGCCCAGCTTCTGGCGGTTGGCCCCCGTGAACGCTCCCGGCTCGTAGCCGAACAGCTCGCTCTCCAGCAACTCATGCGGAATAGCCGCGCAGTTCACTTTTACGAAGGGTTTGTCGCGACGCAGCGAATGCGAGAACACCATGCGCGCCACAACTTCCTTGCCTGTCCCGCTCTCGCCGCGAATCAGCACCGTGGCGTTTGTGTCGGCCACCTGCTCAATCGTGTTCTTGACGTCTTCCATTCGCGGACTGGTACCGAATAGCATGCTGAAATCGCTCTGCTTCCGCACCTGATCGCGCAGTTGCGTGACCTCGGTGTTCAGCCGTTGTCCCTCCAGAAGACGCGCCATGCGCTGATCGAGAGCGGCCAAATCTACTGGTTTGGAGAGGAAGTCATCGGCTCCCAGCTTGGAAGCACGGAAGATCAGCTCAGGAGCGGGGCTGCTGGCGGTCATCAGCACGGAAACTTCCGGTTTCATCTGCTTCAACCGCTCCAGCGTCTCCATGCCTTCCATGCCGCGTGCATCGGCATCAAGCAGCACCAGCGAGGGATCGAAGACTCGAAACATGCGAATTGCCTCGTCTCCCGTGGACGCCGTACTCACGTCAAAGCCGCGACGGCTCAGGTGCGCGCTCAAGAAGTGCGATTGCGCACGATCATCGTCCACAATCAGAATTCTCGTTCTGGCGGTAGCAACCTGCATAACAGCATCTCCGGTGGTTTTTGCACGAAAGTGTCGCAAATCGAAGCTTACAAATGGCAAGCTCATACTCAGCTCTACCTTGGGAATACCCATCAACGGAACGTAATGTGATGGCGCAGTGTATTTCTCAGATGCTTCCACTAGGTCAAAAAGTAGCTTGCCAGGTAAAAGTGAACCAAGAACTTCCCCGAACGCTGCGAGCAGAACTGGTACTAATATGGCAACACTATGCATCAAAATGCCACTTCCGTCAATGAGGTACTAAACGAACGCTCGACCGGGGAGGACGCCCCAGTTTTATCGTTTGCTGGGACGCAGAACAGGCCAGCTTGGGCTGGCCTGTTCTGAAGCGTGCTGAGATGCAGTGCTCTAAATCTAGTTGTTATTCAGGACCGTGCGAACCTTTCCAGGACTCGGCATGAAGTGATACGGTGGCCATGGTCCCGAAATCGAAATCTCCACTCCCTTGAACTGGTGCAACGCACTGGAATAGCGGCTCTGGTATTTCTCCACGCCATCGCTGTCGATTAGGTGGCAAATATCCAGCACAATGCCAGCCTCGACCTTCTTACAGGAGACTTCCTCCTGCAACGGGTTGAGCAGTTTGTTCACCTGTACGGAAAGCGCCCGAGCCCGCGATTGCCGTTCACGATCACGGCTGGCCTGCTCTTTCAAGCGGGTCAGGTACTCGCCTCCGGCCTTATGAGGGGCAACCGCCAGCACCTCGGCAACAGCCTTGCCTTCATGTACCGTGACCTTGATGTGCATTTCGCTTTTGCCGCGCAGCTTGGCAATGGAATCAGCAAAAGTTTTCTTGTTGTTACGAACCGCCTGGCGAAGAGCGTCGTCGGATTCAAAGACAGTGGCGAACTTGAAGGGAAGCAGCGTAGCCATCTTGAAGCACTCGCTCACAATGCGGGCGTGCTCCATGGCGGATTTCGGGCTCAACTCTTGCCCGTGCTCCATTTCGCTCACGATGACTACAAATTCGCCACAAGGGAAGCCGCGTACTGGGCTGCCATTCACGCCTTTAAGGGATTCAATGAGAAACGGGCGGCGAACCCGGCCTTGCTGAAAGTTCGCCTGTTCGCTGATGCAGTATGCGTACCACGCCATCTTCGTTCTCCAACGTCCCCGGCAGAGTTTCTTGTCGGAGAGCGGCGTCAGACTTAACTGAAGTGAAAACTGCGGGGATGCTGCTGTTGGGGATAGAGAATCATACCCGTCCTGGGGTCGAAACCGGCTCTACGGCCTTCCTGAACCGCCTCATTTCAGCCAAACTAAGGTGGTTCCTACCAATTAAATCCTAAAGCGAATTGCTGAAAATGGCAACTGAAAGTGAAGAAGTACCCATCGAGTGGTGAATCTCCGGCCTTTGCGCAAAGCAGCGCTCGGCCCCGCTTCTGCATCCAAATTGCACGGTTGTTTTCAATACTGTGTAATTTTGCGTTTCGCGCAATAGTAAAGGCATTCAGGTGAATCCCACCCCGTCTCCATCCGAATTCGAACCGCTGGAGCGCTTTGTTGTCGAAGTCTTCTCGGAACTGCCCGAGGACACCATCGCCCGCCGCGCTCCCGAGGTTAACGTGCTGCTGCGCATGAGCATGCTGGCCGGATTGGAGATGGAGCTTGCCAGCACCTTGAACCTTGTCTGCGATCTTGCCGCCGAGATCGTCCACTTTCGCGGGGCAGCCGTCTACTTCTGGGACGAAGATACGGAGATCATGCAGCTGCGCGCTTCGCGCAACATTCCCGCCGAAGGCAAGCAGGAGTTCAGTCGCGCCAACGTCTTGAACTACTGGGCGGCGAAAGTAACTCGCCCGCTCTTACTCGTCCGCAACAGCCAGCCGGAGGCTGATCTTCTGCTGGGCCTAATGGGGGCGGCCAGCGTGCTCGTGGTGCCGCTCTTTGTGCGCAACCGTGTGTTGGGATCGCTTCAGTTCTTCGGGGAGCGTGTAGATAGCTTCTCGCGCGAAGACGCCCAACTCCTATGGGTACTCTCACTGGTTGCGGAGAGCATGCTCGCCCGCGATTACTCCAATGAGACGCTTCTGCGCTTTGCCTTCACTGATTTCCTCACCGGACTCAAGACGCGCGGCTATTTCGAGCAGCAGCTTGATATGGAACTGGCCCGCGCCGAGCGCCGTGGTACTCCCGTCGCGCTGATCATGATTGATATCGACCACTTCAAGCGCCTCAACGACACTCGCGGCCACCACGCAGGAGATCTTGTTCTCCGTGATCTCGCCACCATCCTCACTCGCGACCTGCGCGAGGTGGATACCGCCGCCCGTTTCGGCGGCGAGGAGTTCATCCTGCTGTTGCCGGAAACCGATCAGCAGGGAGCCAAACTGGTCGCACAGCGCCTGCGCTCCGCCGTGGAGCAGGCCAATTTCTTTACCGGAACTCCGGGCCGCACCGGCAACCCCATCGAGCACCTCACCATCAGCATTGGCGTAGCCTTGTTCCCGGACGAAGCCCGCAGCAAGCGCGAACTGCTCGATGCTTCCGACGCAGCTCTCTACTCAGCCAAGGCCCGTGGCCGAAACTGTGTAGTGTTCTTCAACGAAATGAGCACCCACCGCGAAGCCTCCTAAGCGCAAAGCCCCAAGCACTCTGGAGCTCTGTCGTTTCTATTGCACTCTGCGAAGTTGCATTCGCTGCTCTGGACGCTGTCTGAGCGCGCCTGGCAGGCCGCTGTTCAGCTTGAACTGGGCAACCACGCTCTTTAACTCTTCTGCGTCGTGCGTCAGGTTCATGCATGCTGCGGCCGTATCCTTGGCCGCATTCGTGGCCTGTTGCGCCATCTCCGTAATCTGCTGCATGTGTTGGGTTACATTTTCTGTGGCCTTGGAGTGTTCGCCTGCGGCATCCGCAATTTGTTGAACCAGGGAGTCCATCTCGCAGGTCGAAGTAACAATCTCTTCCAGTGCGGTTCTTGCCGTACCAGCCTGATTCGAACGTTCTGACATTTCTGCCTTCTGGTGATTCATCGCTTGCAGTGCAACGTCTGTGTCCTGCTGGATGGCTTCGATCATCTTGCCGATTTCGCTCGTGGCGCGCACGGTGCGGTCAGCCAGTTTGCGAACTTCGTCTGCTACCACAGCAAACCCCCGTCCCTGTTCTCCGGCACGGGCGGCCTCGATTGCAGCGTTCAGAGCCAGAAGGTTCGTCTGGTCCGCGATGCCGTCGATCACTGCCACAACCTTTCCAATCTCGTTACTCGATTGCCCGAGCCGCTCCATCACTTCGGTGACCTCTTGAATCGACGACGCCATCTGCTTGACGCCATCCATCGTGCTTCCCACGAGCGAGCCGCCTTGCTGCGCTAGTCTGGTGGTTTCCAAAGCCTGTGCCGCTCCCTGCTGACAGCGATCGTTCACCATCGTTACGTTGGCGGACATCTCCTCCAGCGCTGCGCTGATGCCCATGGCTTCGCTGTTCTGTACCTCCGCACCTCGCGCCATTTGATCGCTGCTGCTGCTTAGCGTCTCTGATGAGATTGCAACACGCTCACTCACGCTCTGCACAGAGAGCAGAACTCCGCGAATTCTGGAAATGAACCGGTTCAATGCAAGACAGAGTGCTCCAACTTCATCCTCATCTCTTACTTCCAACTGCGTATTCAAGTCGGCGGACTCCAGCGCCTTCTCGAAGATTCGAAGCGGCTTCACGATCATCACCTTGATCATCCAGTACAGCGATGCCACGAGCAGGCCAATCGCCAGCAGCATCAGCACAGCGGTACTGAAGTACACGCGGCGAATTCCCGCGCGCTCGTCGCTCTTTGGATAACTCGTAACGGTGCGGTAAGACCATGGGCCGAACGTCTGTTCGCGGGTGACTGAATCACTCTCTTTTCCCGCGGCCAGTATCTTCCGGATCTCTTCCTCAGAGGTCGATTGGCTCTTGAGTATGATCCTGCCCTTCTTATCCAGTACAGCAATCCAGCCGTTCTCAAGAATCTTCGTATTCGTGACTGCGTCGCCCAGGTCCTTCAGCGCTGTCACTGGGTATCCGGCGTAGAACACGCCAATAGTCCTCCCCGCCGAATCGCGAATCGGCTCGTATCCGGTGAGGTAGGGTTTGTCGAGAATGTCCACCATTCCGTAGAACGCAGTGCCTTGGCTCAGTGCCGCATACGCGGCTCCCTTGGGATCGAGCAGCGTCCCCACCGCGCGCTCTCCATTCGGCTTGCGAACGCTGGTGGAGATACGGATGAAATCCTTGCCGCTTACGGCAAAAACAGTTGCAGTTGCCTCGGTAATGCCACTGACCTCGTCCACCAGGCTCGTGGTATTCGCCACGCTCTTGCCTCCCAATCGCAGATCGGTGGCCTCATGCCCCTGGAACGTTGTAGTCCCCGCCGCCGATGGCTCACCATACTCCTGGACAGAACGGGCTTTGATCAATCGCAAGGCCATCATCACTTGCTTGGAAACCAGTCGATCGGTGAGAGCCATCTCCTGCTGACACATTTCCAGTGCGGTCGATGCCTGGCTGGCAGCGCGCTCTTCCAGCGCAGAGGTCAGCCTTTGTGCCGCCAGCCCTCCCATCAGCGAAATTGCGCCGCATACCAGTAGGATGACGGGAAGCAGAAACTTAAAAGTGATGCTGTTTTTCACGGTCCGCAGACTGAGAAACATGCAGAGTCCCCCTAAGAAGAACCCGAGGCTCTCCCTATGTTCCATCGGCGGATCAGGTTCTTTTCTTGATCTGTATTGACCGGACCACTCGGAAGACGGGTGCCCTACCCTTCCGCCCCGTTGTTAGGGCGGAGGGTGGGGTAGTTGTCTTGCTCATTTCTTTCCGAGTTTCAATCGCCGCAAATCGAAAGCCCCGCCTGTAGTGGCCAGGCAGGGCTTCCAGTCCTCAATGAGGCTTTCGATGCTATCTCTTCTTCGCCACCGGTTTCGCAGTTTTCTTGGCAACTGGTTTCGTTTCCTTCTTCGGCGCGGGCTTCGGCTTGGCGACCACCTTGGCAGAGGCTTTCACTGGTTGTGCCTTGGCGGAAGCAGCCTTTGCGGGGGCAGTCTTCATCGGAGCTTTCGCAATCTCCTTCGCAGCGGCTTTCTTCTCCGGCTTCACGCTCGCCTTTGTTTCGACGGCTTTCACTTCGGGCTTCGCCTCCGGAGCTTTCGTTGCCGCAGCGCTCTCGCTTCCGTTTGCAGGCGCTTCAACAGGCGGGTTGGAGACCGCGTTCGCAGCCAACACCTTCGCCTTCGGAGGTACCACGGTCGGGATAGGCGCAGAGTTCTCCCCTCCCACAGCGCCCAACTGCCGCAACAGTACCTGCCGCATGCCGTCAATCGGAGCGGGCTTGCCAGTCCAAATTTCGAACTGCCTCGCCGCCTGATTCACAAACATCTCCGTTCCGCTGATGCTTCCCAACCCCTTTGCTTGGGCCATCTTCAGCAGCCGGGTGTCCAC
>Ga0224527_1000957_pt1 | contig 16075 bp, 8 predicted proteins | sample CBST0metaG_FD_179882 | JGI IMG/M metagenome (GOLD analysis project Ga0224527, IMG submission 179882) | Peat soil microbial communities from Stordalen Mire, Sweden - C.B.S.T0 | ecosystem: Environmental > Terrestrial > Soil > Wetlands > Peat | place: Sweden: Norrbotten County, Stordalen Mire... | reverse complement strand
GCCATCTGCAATGTGGTGGACGCCATGGTCGCGCGCGAGGCCCACGGCTCCATCTACACCCACGCCGGCCCTGAGATCGGCGTCGCCTCCACCAAGGCCTTCACCGCGCAGCTCACGGCGCTGTTCCTGCTGGCGCTCAAATTGGGCCAACTCCGCGGCCGGCTGGACCAGGCTCACTCTGTGGCGCTTATTGAGGAGCTGAGCCGCATTCCCGCCAAAATTGAGGAAGTGCTGCGCTCCCGTTCCGCGCAGTGCGAGCAACTCGCCAAGGAGTTCTCCACTGCCCGCGACTTCCTTTACCTCGGCCGCGGCATCCATTTCCCCATCGCCCTTGAAGGCGCGCTCAAGCTCAAGGAAATCTCTTACATCCACGCCGAGGGTTACCCCGCCGGCGAAATGAAGCACGGCCCCAACGCCCTGATCGACGAGACCCTACCCGTAGTGGTCCTCGTCACCCGCGACGAGTCCGACCCCGCCTCCAAGCTGCGTTACGAGAAGACCCTCTCCAACATCCAGGAAGTCACCGCCCGCTCCGGCCGCGTGATTGCCGTAGCCACCGAGGGTGACACGACCATCGGCAGCTTGGTGGAGCACGTCATCCATATCCCCCCGGCCGCTGAGCTGCTTTCGCCGCTCATTGAGATCGTTCCGCTCCAGTTGCTGGCCTACTACATCGCCGTCCGCCGTGGCTGCGACGTGGATCAGCCCAGAAACCTGGCCAAGTCAGTCACTGTGGAATGAGCCTTCAGGGCTTCCTGCGGTTTTTGTGGTGACGAGCAACAATTCCGTGAACTGGATAACAATTTCGTGAACCTGTGGAGACGAGCAACTATAAATATCCCAAACTGGACATCATGAATCCGAACCGGACAACATTATTCCCTACGATCTCAGGCGGGCGAAATTTAGCTCGGGAACGTGGCGATCAATTGAAGACGAAGAAACTGGCGTTCACCCGACCTCGGTCTGACGATAGAGAATACGGGCGTCCCCAATGCGCCGTTTCAGATGAATCGACCAGAGCAGAAATAAATCTAAGGGATTTCTTCCCGACAAGTTGCGTCAGACGCTGGAGAGGTTTGCTCCCGCAGCGCCTTCGGTCAGAGTTGAAACCACTCATGGGACGGGGCAGGTTCTCGTTCAGTGAACTATAGTCTTCTTTCACGCACATGAATGCAACAACTTCGGTAACGTTGAACTCCGTCAAGCTCGCCATGCCTACATGATGCATGTTTTGCGCTTTGAGCTTAAGGGGAGAAGGTGAGTGGCCAAATGACGAAAACAGACCAATGCGCGCTCCCGGATCCGGCTCAACCCAATTTTGCGGTTCCGGTCGATTGCCTTTCCGTCGCCACCCTCCCGCGTTGAAACACCTGCCTCCGCTATCCCTTGCCATCTATCTCTCGCGCCACCGCAGCCAGGCGTCGGTACGAGTCTAGCCTCGCATCGTGGTCCCAGGTATCGGTCACTGCGATAATCTCATCAGCTCCGGTACTAGCCTGCAGACGCTTTAGCCCGGTCTCGATCGTGGCGTCAGATCCCACGATGGCCGCGCGCAGCCTGCTGTTCACGGCGGCACGCTCCCCAACTGTCCACACCGAATCCATCGACTCCACAGGCGGAAGCAACTCTACCGGCTGGTTGCGAATCAGGCGTAGAAAGCGCTGCTGCGGCGTAGTGAAAAGCCGCTGTGCCTCTGCGTCCGTCTCCGCTGCGATTACCTGCACCGCCACCATCAGCCATGGCCGCTTCAGAACCTCACTCGGCAGGAACCGCGTGCGATACAGTCTCGCCGCCGTCTCCAGCAATTCCGGCGCAAAGTGCGCTGCAAATGCGAACGGCAGCCCCAGCTGCGCCGCCAGTTGCGCGCTGAAGTCGCTCGAGCCCAACAACGTAATTGGCACGCCGCTCCCCTGTCCTGGAATCGCCTTCACTACCTGCCCGGCCTGCTCAGGTCCAAGATAGGTTCTCAGTTCTTCCAGCAGTTCTGGAAAATCGTCGCCACTCTGCCGTGAATCTCGCCGTAGCGCGCGCATCGTATGGAAGTCACCGCCGGGGGCTCGCCCCAGCCCCAGATCGATGCGCCCTGGATACAGCGCCTCCAAGGTTCCAAATTGTTCAGCGACCACGAGCGGCGCGTGATTGGGCAGCATCACCCCGCCACTCCCCACGCGGATCCGCTGCGTCGCGCCAGCCACATGCCCAATCAGAACCGGCGTCGCTGAGCAGGCCAGGCCCTTGATCGAATGATGTTCCGCAAGCCAGAATCGCCGGTATCCCCACTCCTCTACATGCCGCGCGAGATCCACCGTGCGTGCGATCGCGCTACGCGCGGACTCGTCCGGCCGCATTCCCACCAGGTCCAGTACCGAAACAGGCAAACCCATATTGCATTGGATGAAGCCGGCGCTCAATCGATCCAATCCAAGCCGGTCGTTTGTCGATCTGGGAGATCAAGCGAGATCAGCACAAAACCAAATCTCCGACCCAACCCTGCGCATCGCACGCAAAGGCAACCTCCGGTGCCCCGACATCGTCCTATCCGCCGCACGCCAGAGGTGACGGTGCACAGCGATTCAAATAGGCATAGGTATTGATAGGCCCCCCGGTACCGGAACATCTCTGCAATGACGCGAATCGCCGAGGCGCTTTTCCACCAATGCAGGAGCCAGAAGCCTTGGCGACATATCGCGACTTATCGAATCGTCAATGCATGGATCGAAGATTTGCAGGTAAATCCAAACATCCAGAACTCATGAGTGTTCCTGGAGCGTCAGTCCTCTCGCAGGGCCTGCATGGGTTCGATTGACGCTGCCTTGCGCGCGGGGAGCACGGATGCAATGAGTCCTATCGTCACCAAGGCGATGGCAACTGCCGCATAGGTTAGCCCATCCAGCGGCTGTACTTGATACAGGAAGCCTTTCACCCAGCGACCCATTCCGAACGCCAGGAGCAGGCCCACTACAAGACCTGAGCCGATCAAAACAGAGCCCTGACGCAGGATGAGTTGCGCCACGCTGCGGCGGGTTGCGCCCAATGCTATGCGAACGCCTATTTCATGACGGCGATAGCCTACCAACTGAGACAGAACGCCATACAATCCAACGAACACCAAGGCTACCGCGAGCCCGGCAAAGGAGCCTACTAGATAGAGTCCAAGCCTCTGGTTGAAGGTGCCTTTCTCGACAGCTTCCTGCATGGTCTGAAAGTCATCGAGCGCAAAACCGGGAGCGGCTTGGTGAAAGACGGAGCGCATCTCTGCTGCGACCGGAATATCGCCTCGAGTCTTCACCACGAAGCTAACTACGGTCTTCAAGAGCGCCGGATAGAAGAGCGACGTGCTGGGAATCTGCTGCTGTGGAAGCAGGATGAGCGGCAGGACCTCTCCACCAACCTCGCCCTCGACTTGGTCGGCAAGCACACCAACGATCGTGTAGGGCTTGATCATCCCAGTCTCCTTTCCACCCAGATTGATCTGCTTCCCCAGTGGACTCTTCCCGGGAATGTATTTCTTGGCGAGGGCCTCGTTCACGACGGCAACAAATGGAGCCGACAGGCTATCCCCGTCATCGATCATGCGTCCACGAGATACCGGAGTGCCCATGGTGCGGGCGTATTCGTCGCTGATGGCCGAGATAAGGGCTCCCTGGCCGCTAGAGCTGGTTGGTTGGCCGAGGATTTCAAAGCTGCTTTGTATGCCCGTGCTGGAGAGTGGTGGAGTTGTGATCATAGCCGCGCTGGCTACGCCGGGCACATGTCGAATGCGGTCGAGAACCGGCTGATAGGTAGTGGTGGCCACAGAAACCGGCGCGGTCTTTGAGTCTGCCGATATGGCTATATTGGAAAACCCCGCTGCATCCGCAGGCATCACGGTGAAGGTGGTTAAGTGCGTCGCATCGAATCCCAGTTGCGACTTCTCCAGGTTCCAAAGCGTATGAAACAGGAGGCCTGTGCCCACCAGCAGCAATGTGGAGAGTGCGACTTCGCCGGCGACCAGCCATCCGCTGAGCCTGCCTTTGACGGAATGCGCACCGACGCCACGAGTTGCGGCCTGCAACGCGGCCTGCGGATGTGCCCGCGCGGCAAGAAGTGCCGGGAGGAGGGAGGAAAGTACGGTGGAAAGGATGGCGATGCCAGCCAATACGAGCACAACCGTCCAGTGAATCGAGATGAAATCGGCGCGCGGGAGGGTTCCCTCCGGCAGCTTGCGCGCAGCCACCAGGATAGCCTCGGCAAGGAGAATTCCTGCGCCGCAGCCGAACAGGCTCAGTGTCAGTCCCTCACAGAGTACCTGACGAACCAGACGGACGCGGCCGGCGCCCAGCGCGGCACGCACGGCGAACTCCTGTTGACGGCTCAGACTTCTCGCGATGAGCAGGTTCGAAACGTTAGCACATGCGATCAACAATACCAGCGCCAACGCTCCGAAAAGAGAATAGAGAACTGGGCGCACCGGTCCTGTTAGTGCTTCCTGATAAGACGTGGCGCGAAAGGCAACTGTGTGCTCGCTATCTGTCTGGCGGATTCGCGTGGCAATCGCATCGAGTTCCTGCTGGGATTGCGCGATAGTCACGCCAGGTCGAAGTTCTGCCACGGTGTTGAAAAAATAATAGCCCCGATTATGGAGCATTTCTTTACTCGGCTGCAGAGGTAACCAGACTCCCGTACGAACCTCCGGGCCCACGGACTCCGGAAAGCGGAATGAATCTGGCATCACGCCGATGATGGTGCGTGTCCCGCCGCCAACCTTTACCGTGCGGCCCACGATGGCGGGATCCGAGTGGAAGCTCTGCCGCCACAGATCCTCGGAGAGCAGTACCGCAGCCGGGCCGCCCGCTTGGCCCTCGACTTCACTGAAGGTGCGGCCCAGCAAAGGCCGCGCGCCAACCATGGAAAAGAGATTCGTGGTTACCCGAGGAGCAACTACGCTTTGAGTACTATCCTGCGTCTCCATCACGCTGATATCCGCGGAATAGCCTGCTACTTCCTGCAGCAGTTTCGACTGGGCGCGAATATCCCGATTGTCCAGCCAGGAAGTTGATCCGAAGCTCGTCTTTTCGTTGGGGGGACCGATGAAGATCATGCGGCTCGATGACGCATATGGCAATGGACGCAGAAGCACATTTTCAATCACGGTAAACATCGCTGTGTTTGCGCCAACGCCCAGAGCGAGAGTCAGAACCGCAAGCACCGCCATTCCAGGACTCTTGCGCAACTGTCGAAGGGCAAATCGAACGTCCGCCCAAATACTCTCGAAAGTAGGCCACTGCCACACTTCACGGCTGTGTTCCTGAATCAGGGCGACGTTGCCGAATTCGCGCCGAGCGCGAAGCTCCGCCGCTTCTCTAGAAAGGCCGTCTTCCATCAATTCATCGATCTTCTCGTCCAGGTGTTCCTGAATCGAGATAGACAGGTCGTCGTACCGGCGGCGGCGAGCAAAAATCCTTCCGATCGATAGCATCTCGTTCTCCTAGACCTTGGCAACTGCCAGAACACGGGTAATGCCGGCAAACATCCTCTCGAAGCTGGTAGTCTCCCGTTCGAGATGTCGGCGTCCTTCTTTCGTCAACCTGTAGATACGAGTCGGACGACCTTTGGCGGAAATGCCGGCTTCGCATTCGAGCAAGTCCTCCCGAAGCATTCGCTGCAGGGCTGGATATAGGGAGCCCTCCTCAATCTGCAAAAGGTCTTCGGAGACCAGTCGGATGTGCTTGACCAGTGCATAGCCGTGCATAGGTTTCAGGCGCAGGGAATGCAGAATCATCAATTCCAAGGCACCCGAGAAGAGATCGTGGTGTTCAGGTTTCTTTGCCATGCTGGATGTGAACGTATATCACACATACCTATTTTGTAAATAGGTATGCGGCGCAGGGATTTCAGATTGAGGTTTGATCGCACATTGCATCCTTGAGTGAGTGAGATCCTCTGAGGCCTTTTCTGAACGCCTTGCGACGGAATAACTCTTCAACAGGCTCTTCTGAAGCCAAATCCCCCATAGAAAAGCAATTGCGCCATGAGTGCAAAATACGTATCCGAAAACGCCGTTCAGGTGCAGAATTCAGTTGGCAACGCTGGTGAATGAATTAGCGTCTCGTGCAGGATTTGCGAGGGCCGAGGCGAAATACAGGCCAAACTTGTCAGGTCCGAGTTTGCGGTCACCGAGGAGTGTCAGCAGTATGCACATGCAGCGCGGCTATTTTCTTCGCATCGGGTTCTTCAGCCGGAGCGAAAACGAGCCATCCTGCGCTTCCCGCCAAGAGCGCTATGCCGAAGCAGGCGCGCACGGGCGGAAATGATGGTTCCAGAGCCATGCCCGCGACGATAGTGAACAGCGGTGCAAGGAGAAAGCGAGCCGCCATTCGTGAGGCGCCGAGGCGGCGCATCAGCCAAAAGAGCAGGAACAGGGCTGGAATGTCGATGAGCAGCGGCTCGAGAAGTTGAGCCGGCAGCGCACCCCAGCTCCACGGAGCATGCGGCGTGAAGACAGCGGCCGTGGCAAAACATAGGGCGCTGGCGGCGCCGGCCTGTGCGGCCATGGGAAGAGTAGAGCGGCCCGCCAGGCTGCGAGCGAATCGTACTGCAAAACAGTTTGTGGCGGCGATGCCAAAGGCTGCCGCAACCAATGCGCACAACGCCGCTCCCGCACGGAATGAGCCGGGAATGTCGAGAGGAAATAAGAGAAGGATACCGGCGACTGCGGCAAGGGCGCCGGCCAGAGCGCCCTTGCCCTGTCGCGGAGCGCTGCCCTGCAGGTAAGGCTCAAGAACGACGGCGAAGACAGGCGTAAGTGAGAAGACGACAACCCGGTCCAGGTCGGAAACCCAGCTCTTTGCGCAAGCCGCCAGCGAGATCGGAATCACGAAGATGCCTACACCGATGCCGGCACAGGCCCACGCGTGGCGTCCGCGTGGGAATTCCGCGCGGTGCGCCACAGCGATAGACGCAGCCACGACAGCGAAGACGGAGAAGAGCGCCGCCCGGCTCTGCGCAGGCGCCAAGGAATCCGCGCCGAATTGCGGAATCAGGTCACTGAGCAGCGAGTTAACAGCCCACAACGCAGAAAGGAGCAACAGCCCAAAGGCCGAAGTGAGACCGGCGCGCGTGCGTTTGGTGAGGCGCAGCTTCATCGATTCGATGAGAACACAGTCGCTCGCATGCCGGCGGGATGCGTCGCAGAACGATCGAAATAGTGCGTGGTGGCATGAACCGTCTACCGCGCGACTATGATTCCGGAAAACGTGCGCGATGGTGACATCTGGGGAGTAACCCTGGCAAGAACTGCGGCTGGCGTGTCGGGTAATGCACAAGTAGTAATTGCCGAATAGGCGGTTATACGACCGCAGCGCACCAAGATCAAATCGGGATCTTACAATTTCGGTTCAACGAACAACGTGGAAAGTGCGTTTCCAGCGCGTGTCTGGGAAGAAATGCACCAGAACGTGGCCGATCCACGCGAGCTTGTGACCGAATCCTGTTTGTTCAAGTTGCCCGTCTGCGGCCTCGAACGACCAATAGTTGAAAAGCGGACGGCCAAGTATGTTAGCGCGCGGCACGAAGCCCCAGTAGCGCGAGTCCAGGCTGTTGTGCCGGTTGTCGCCCATCATGAAATACATGCCGGGTGGAACCACCAGGTCGCCGTCCTGGATGTAACTCGAGAAGTTCACGGCCCACGACTCTGTTGACCCGGGCACCTCGGCTGGAGGTACTGCCGGGAAATCGTCGAGGAACTTGTTGAAGTTATCCGTCGTTGTCGGCTGCGCAAATTCCACGGGCTGTGCAACACCATTCACAATCACAATGCCGTTGCTTAGATGAATATGATCTCCCGGTACGCCAATCAACCTCTTCACCAGGGGAGTGTATTGTGGTGTTCCGTCGGCGTCAGTGGCATCAATACCAGGCTGATTGACGGGCTTGAGGAAGACCACGATATCGCCGCGCCTCGGCTCGCGATACCTGATGAGCGGCATCCACGAAGCAGGCGGCATTAGCGTGATTCGGTCGACGAGCAGGTGATCGCCTACAAGCAACGTGTTCTTCATCGAACCCGACGGAATGACGTAGTTCTGAGCTAAGAAGGTCAGAATAAATAGGCCCACCACCAGAACTGAGCAGATGCTGGCCAGCGCTTCGAAAGGAGTCTCCTCCTGATTGATCTTGGCGGAAGCTGCGGGCTTCGTTGAATCAGGAGAAATCTTCGTCGCTGGGCGCATCCAAGGGCTCCTCAGGAAGGCTGGCGAGCCCCAGGGCGTTCGCCGCGGTCCCTTCGAAAGGGATGATTTCATGTACGTTCGACTGTCGTCGGGTTTTCGTCTTGACCAGAGTCTATCAAATCCCTGTGCAAAGTAGAATTCTCCGGATGATTCGGCGTGCGCGCGGCGAGTGGCCGATCCGGAAGTTATATAGAAGTAAACACTTCGGCGTCATTTTCAGGATCGGTCCCCATAACGCCCCAGGGTCTCTCTGCCATTTACATGTATTGGTCTGTGCCAATTCGCCTATTGGGCCGCGGGACACTGCATTGTCGGGACTTGTCTGAAACCTGCAGCATTGGACGACCGGGGGGGAGAGAAACGCCGCGTGCCCGATTTCAGGGGGCATCTCCTGTACAGTCCCTCTCCCTCTCGTTATATCTGGGCTCAAAATGCCCAGCGTGAGTCTGAACTCGAAGTCTTCGGGGATAACTTCCCGTCCCCTTGCAGTTGTTATTTGCGTTCGCGCGGCGTCTGGGGTATTGTCTACTCGATCCTGCCTGAGATAGAGAACCCGCGATGAAACTCCAGCGACGGACTGTGACGGTTCTTGCAATCGCAGCAGCGCTGTTGTGTCTATCCATCGCTGGCGTAGTTTTTTTACGCGTGGAAGGCGCTCTGGACCGATCGAGAAAGCAAGCGGCAGAGCGGGAACTGCTGGGCGTCGAGGTCAGAACGCTGGGCGGTCAGCCGAATCCAGGATTCGAGGGGATCACGGCTCCGGCAGTCTTCAAGGGCGCGGCTCTGTTTCAAGGGCATTTTTACCTTTCCGGTCCGGCCGGTCTCTACGCGTACGCCCTGGAAGGAACGCTGGAGCACATTTACCGAACGGGAATGGATCTGCCGGCGGCTCCGTTAGGGCAGATGGCAGTGGGGACACTGACCGATTCGAGGCAACCGGAACTGCTGATTGCCACCCTCGGCGAGGGCGTACTGGCGTTCGATGGCAAACGCTTCCGGCAGATTCGAGCCACGCAAGAAGGTGCGCGCGTGGTGACAGCCCTGTTGCCGCTGGCTTCCGGACGGCTGCTGATGGGCACCGCCAAGCTGGGATTGCTGGTGTATGACGGCAAGACTCTCAAGAGATTCCACACCACAACGGACAACGTGTATGTGACGGCGCTCGAGGGAACTGAAGCCGAGTTGTGGATAGGCACGCTGAACGATGGACTGCTCTACTGGCACGGCGGCCAGACCGAGCGCATCGGGGAAGACCAGGGACTGCCTGACCGGCGGGTGGAGCAAATCGCCTTGACCGATGGGCGAGCCTATGTGGGCACTCCGATGGGCGTTGCGGAGGTTCGGGCGGGAAAGATTGCGCGGGTGGTGGCGAAGGGCGGATATGCCCATGCGCTGCTGCCCGATGGGGACTTCCTGTTGGTGGGCCAGGTGGACTCCGGCGTGATGCGTGTTTCGCTGTCCGGACAAGGAAACGACGATCGGGCACGGCGGCCGATTGCCGCGCAGGCAGGAGCCGGGGAGTCAACTGGCCAGCCATCGGCAGGCGATCAGGATTCGGGCCGCAGACACGCAAACCATCCCTCGGTCGCCAGGGCCCAGGCCGACCGGCCAGTATCCTTCACCGTGACGAGTTCGATTGAGCAGTTCCTGGCGGTTGGGAATGTCCGCTATGCGCTGGCCAGCGACGGATTGCTGCGTCTCGAAGCCGATGGAGAATGGCGAAAGATCCTGGATGGCGGCAGTTCGCAGTTGACGGACAGAGACATTTCCGCATTGCTCGTGACCTCGGATGGGCGGATTTGGGTGGGTTACTTTGACCGGGGGCTGGACATCCTGACGGCCACGGGCGAGTTGGTTCAACACGTAGAGAACGAGCATGTCTTCTGTGTAAACAGGATTGTCGAAGATGTGCGGCAGGGCGAAGTTGCCGTGGCCACGGCCAACGGGCTGGTCCTGTTTGATCGCGATGGACACCAGAAACAGGTATTGGGACGCGACGCTGGATTGATTGCAGATCACGTGACGGACGTGGTTCTTTATGGCGATGGTATGGCGTTGGCGACTCCGGCAGGGATCACGTTCCTGGATAACAGCGGCGCAAACAGCCTCTACGCCTTCCAGGGGCTGGTGAACAACCACGTGTACGCCCTGGGCGCCAGTCAAGACAAACTGGTGGCCGGAACCCTGGGCGGGCTGTCGCTGCTGATCGACGGCCAGGTGCGCAGGAATCTCACCACGGCGACTTCGGGGCTCAAGCACAATTGGATTACCGCGCTGGCGCCGGTGGGCGGCGATTGGCTGGTGGGAACGTATGGCGCGGGCGTCCTGCGTCTCGCGGCCGACGGCAGCGTTACTTCAACCGATGCGACACACCTGGGAGTTGTGGTGAACCCTACGGCCATGGCGGCGGACGGGCGGATGGTGCTGGCTGGAACGCTGGGGCAAGGGCTGATGGTGGGCGATTCGACAGGCACGCGCTGGAGAACAGTTTCCGCTGGGCTGCCATCGTTGAATGTAACGGCATTGGCAATCCGCAGCGGCGTGGTGTACGTGGGCACGGAGAACGGGCTGGTGAAGATTTCAGAAGACAAGCTGCAATGAGGAACGCGATGAGACGGGCGATGAAGATGCGGGCTGGTTGGACGTTTGCGCTGTTGTTGGCCTTGCGAATGGCCGCGTACGCCGACAGTGGCGTGCTGGTTCCCACAGACAAGCAGGCGCCCGACCCGTCGATTCTGTCTCTGACCGAGATGCAGGTGGAAATCCACGTGGACAACGGCGATGCCCGCGTGTGGGTGCGGCAGGTCTTCACCAACCACACAGGTTCTCCCCAGGAGGGCAATTACCTGTTTGCCTTGCCGGGCGGGACCACGGTCTCCGACTTCGCCGTCTGGGACGGCCCGGTGCGCATTCCCGCCGTCATCCTGGAGCGCAAACGAGCCAAAGCGCTCTACCAGGAGCTGAAGAGCCAGGCCATCGATCCCGGTCTTCTGGAGCAGGGCGAACGTACCGAGGACGATGCGCGCCGCAACTCCGTATTCAGTGCGCATATCGTTCCCATTCCGGCCTACGGCACCAAGCGGCTGGAGATCGAGTATCACGAACACATTCCCGTGACGGCGCGGAAGAGTTATTTCCTGCTGCCGCTCAAGCCGGACGCCTATGCCAGCCAGAAGGTGCAGAAGCTCTCGATCCACTTCGAACTGTACTCGGCCGGGCGGCTCAAGGATTTTGCTTTTCAGGGAAAGATTCTGCCCTTCCGAATCGAACAGCAGGACGAGCATACGATCAGGGCCAGTGTGGATGCGACAAATGTCGATCTTGCCGAGGACTTTGCGACGATTTGGACGGTGAACGAGCCTGGAAATGCGCTGGAAGTGATCGCTTTCCGCGACCCGAATCCAGCGAGTCCTTTGGCGGATGCGAATGGACCCGAAGCGCAAACCGGCGCCTCCTCTGCCAGGAAGGGAAAACAGAAGCAACAGACAAAGGCGCCGCCGGAGCCGGGCTTCTTTGAGACTCTGGCGCAATTGTCGGTTCCGCCCTCCGCGAGTGCCGCCGGGGCAGTAGGCGGACGTACGGTGGTGGTGCTGATGGACACTTCGCTCTCCATGCAGTGGGAGAAGCTGGAGCGCAGTTATGCCGCCGCGGCGAAACTGCTGGAGAGCCTCGGTCCGCAGGACAAATTCAACTTGCTGCTTTTCAACACCAGGGTCGACAGCTTCAAGCCCACTCCCGTGAAGGCGGAGTTAGCTCAGGTTACGGCAGCGATGGATTGGCTGCGGCAGAGCCATCTGCGCGGCGGGACGGATTTAGAGAAGGTGCTGGAGCAGGGATTGGGGCAATTCAACGAGGCGGAGACATCCGCTGAGGGGGCAGCGCTGGTGCTGTTGACCGATGGCGAAGTGACGCGCGGGATCATCCAGACCGGGAAACTGGCCGATTGGTACGCTTCCAAATGGAAGCACATCCCCCCGGGGCGGCGGCCCAAGACCGATGTTTTTGCGGTGGGCGACGATGCGAACCTGCCCTTGCTGCGCATGTTGAGCCGCAATGGCGGAGTGATGGAACAGGTACTGTCGAGCGAACCTGTGGATTACAAGCTGGCAGCGTTTCTGGGCAAGGTCGGTCGCAGTCCGGTGGGGGACCTGGGCCTGACTGTTGCTCCGCGAGCTGCAGTAGACAAGGCGTATGCACTGGAGGATGCGGTCTTCGACGGAGGCGAAGCGCGCTGGGTGGGCCAGTACTCGAGGCCGCAGAAGAATGTGGCCTTCAGTGTGACCGGACAGCAGGATGGACGCGGATTGAAGGCGGAGGGCAAGGCGGATCTTCCCGCGCAGGCGCTGGAACACGATCAGTTGCCGCGGCTATGGGCTGGCGCGCGGGTGCAGGCGCTGCTGGAGCAGATCGAGCGCGATGGCGAGACCGAGGCTGCGGTGAACGAAATCATCCTCCTGGCACGCCGGTACAAATTCGTCACGCCCTATACATCGTTTCTGGCTGCGCCCCGGGCGTTGCTGCGGCCGCGCGTGATCCGGCCGGGCGATCCGGTATTGCGTGTGCACACGGATAAGGCAATTGTCTCGGTGATTGCGCTGTTTCCCTTTGGGCTGGAAAAGCCCCTCCGCTATCTGTCGGGCGAGGATGTGTGGCAGACACGCTTTCTGGTTCCGGGAGATATGAAGGATGGCAGCTACCCGGTGCGTCTGGTGCTGCGCGATGCGAATGGGCAGGTGTACCGCGAGTCAAAGAACTTTGTGATCGCCTCCACACCCCCCACGGTGAAGGTGCGGATAGATCGGACGCGCTACCGGGCAGGGGAGACGATTCCCCTCAAAGTGAACGCTTCAGAGAGTACGCGGACGCTGACGGCGCGCCTGGAAGGACTGGCCCCGGTGAGCCTTCGCTGGGATCGCGAGCGGGGAGCGAGCATAGGGCAGATCAGCCTGCCGGCGGCGTTGCCCGCGGGCGAATATGTGTTGGCGGTAACAGCCGAGGATATGGCGCACAACCAGGGCAGCGCGGAGGTGCGGATTGAAGTGGTTCCGTGAGGGCAAAGGCGCTCTTGAAACTGGGCTGGCGGTTGTGGCTCTTGGCGCAATGGGGCTCACCGCGTCAGCCTCTCTGCTGGCTTGGCAAAGCCCCGGTTTGCTGCTGGGGGCGGGGAACGGAATTGCGCGCTGGCTGGAAAACGCCGAGTCTGGCTCAGGCGTGGAGAAGGCGCTTTACCGGTTGATGAAGCTGCCCGGGGGAGCGGCTCTCTACCGGCGCTCTCCGCGGGAGACGCGGCCGGAGCTGACGGCACTGATCGCGGCCGGCCAGAACCGCGCGGCGCTCTATTCGCTCCGGGCTTTGGAGGATGAACAGGCGCTGGACTTCGATGCCGCCGAGCGCGACTGGAAGAGCTGGGCTGAGAAGGCTGACGACAAGGCCGCGGCCAATCTGGATCTGGCGGATTTCTATGAGCGCAGGTTGAAGCCCCAGGAGGAGTTGGCGGCTCTGGAAGCGGTTGGCCGTTCTGCCGCAACTTCAGGGGAACGCTGGACGGCGGCAGACTCCGAGCGCTCATGGAAAGCATGGGAGAGAACGCTGGTCGTGGTCGACCGCTACGCGTTGCCCCGCACCGTGGCCGCGCGGGAGTATGCCGGTTGGGAGCAGCGCTATTCCAGAGAAAAGAAGGTGTATGAGCAGGAGCTGACCTTCGATTTGGCGGGAAAGGACTTCGGCGCCATCTCGGCCTTGATCGCTCGCTACCGGCAAGCATTTCCCGCCGATGCGTTATTTCCGGTGAGAGCCGAGGCGGCGCTCCAGGCAGGGCGCGGTTCGGCCAAAGATGGGCTGGCGGTTTTCGACAAGAGTTTTGAGCCGCTGTGGCCGGCCGAGCTGGTAAAGAGCTATTACGACCTGCTGGTGAGCGGGCACCAGGCGCTGCAGACTCGCGATGCGCTGCGGGCCCGGCTGGAGGCGCATCCGGAGGGCGGGACCGAGACGCTGAAGGATGCGGCCAAGCTGTTCTACATCTTCCAGCAGCAGGGGCAACTGGAAGCGGGAAAGGCCGTGCTGACCAGGTACCGCACACGCAAAGATGCGCTGGGAGCCGCCTGGACTGCGGAGGAGCTGTATACCCTGGGCCAATTGCTGGAGGCCGTGCAGGACTTTCCTGAAGCAGCACGCTACTATTACGCGCTGGCTGCGGACAAGAAGACTCCCAATGCGGAACAGCGAGGATTGGCGGGGCTGGCGCGCATTCTGCTTACGGCTCCGGAACAGCCGCTGCGCGTGGGAGCGGGAAATCTGGCAATGTACAAGAACATTGCCACCATGGATCGTGGTCCGGGTTATCTGAACGGCATTCTGTCGCTGTTCTTCAATACGCAGGACCCTGCACAAGAGTATTCCAGCCAAAACCAGCTTGCGACGCCCTACTTTCATCGGGCCAAGGCCGCGGAACTGCTTGCGGAGATCGACAAGCGCTTCCCGAACGCCCCGGAGCGGGCGGAACTACATGCCCGGCTGATGGATGCCTATGCGGCTTACGGAGAGAACGATGCCGTGATTCGCGAGGGTACCGCGTTTCTGACGCAGTTCCCGACGGATGCGCGCAGAGTTGAAGTAGCACTCGAAGTCGGGGATGTTTATAGCAGGACAAATCAGGCGGAGAAGGAATTCGCCCTTTACCGGAGGCTGTTGCAGGAGCTTGCAGCCAAGGCCGATGGCGTTCCGCTGGGCGAAGAAGGAGTGGCTTATAGCAAGCCGGTCACGGGCATGAGTGAGGCTCAGATGGCCACCCATGCAGCCGGTGGAGCGCGGTCGAGCGACTACCAGCAAGTGCTGGACCGCTATCTTTCGCGGCTGGTGGCGACGGACAAATTGCCCGATGCGCTGGCGGTGTTGCGCGGAGAGCTTGATCGCAATCCGCAGGATCCCGGACTCTATGAAAAGCTGGCTTCGTTTCTGGAACAGAATCGCCTGAATGCTCATGAAGAAGAGGTCTACCAGCGGGCCATCGAGCAGTTCCAGGACACCAGCTTCGGTTCCGGGTGGTACGCCAAACTGGCGCGCTTTTATCTACGCCAAAAACGGAATGCCGATTACTCCGCTCTGAGCCGCAAGGTAACCGCAATCTTCTCCGGAACCAGTCTGGAAGAGTATCTGCGCGAGGCGCCGGCTCCAGACCGGTCGCTTGCGCTGGAAGTGGATCGCTACGCCCATGATCGCTTTCCCCACGACCTGACATTTGTGCGCAACCTGCTGGCGCAATACCGTTTCCGCCATCAGTATGGCGAAGTTGAGAAGCTGCTGTGGGAGCACTGGGCGGAGTCGGCGGATCTGCGCGACGAACTGTTTGAACTGCTCAGCAGCAGCGGCAGATTGGATGCGCAACTGGAGGCACTGAAGCAACAGGCTCCGGAGATCGGCAGTGCAAATTGGTCCGCTCTTGCTCAATCCAATCCGGCGGCAGAACGATTCTGGTTGGAATCGTGTCTGTGGCAATCGCGGTTTGAACAGGCCGTGGGAGCAGCCGATGCGCTGGCGGCCGAGTATCCGGCGGATGAATCGATGGGCCGGCAGGCGTCGTCCCTCTATCGTTCGCTTGCCTATTTCCATCCCGAAGATACCGGCAAGGCAGTCGAGATTGAAAAGCGGTTACTGAATGCGATGCCCGGCGACCTGGATACTATGGCGCGGATCGGCGACATCTATGCGGACCGCGGGCGCATGGCCGAGGCTGCGCCGTATTGGACGCGCATGGCCGAAGCTCACCCCGGAGACGCCAACGGTTACGTGCAGTCGGCGACGGTGTTCTGGGACTACTTCGACTTTCCTTCCGCATTGGCGCAGCTGCGCAAAGGCCGGGAGCG
>Ga0224527_1000952_pt1 | contig 16143 bp, 18 predicted proteins | sample CBST0metaG_FD_179882 | JGI IMG/M metagenome (GOLD analysis project Ga0224527, IMG submission 179882) | Peat soil microbial communities from Stordalen Mire, Sweden - C.B.S.T0 | ecosystem: Environmental > Terrestrial > Soil > Wetlands > Peat | place: Sweden: Norrbotten County, Stordalen Mire... | reverse complement strand
GCGGCAATGAACGGCAGGGTCACCGCACAGGCCATTGGAAAGTACGAACGCAACGAGGATATTCCGAGTTCGGGCGTTCTGATCACCTTGGCCAAAGCCCTTGGTGTATCAATCGCTTACCTGATGGACACCCAGGGAATTGTGTTGTCGGGAGTCGAGTTCCGCACCAAGGCCAGCACGACCGCCGCTGACCGGGCCATCGTCGAGACCGAGGTGCTGGAGTGGATCGAACGCTACTTGCAGATTGAGCATGTGCTGGAGTTGGAGAGTTCGGCTTGGCAGTGCCCGATTACACCTCTCCGGCGTCTGAATGAAGTGGCCGATGCGGAGACACTCGCTACCGAAGTACGAAAGAAGTGGAATCTAGGAATTGACCCGATTCCCAATATGACCGAGCTGCTAGAGGAAAAAGGGCTTAAGGTGCTCATCGTTCCTCTCCCGCAGCGGGTTTCCGGCTTTACCTGCATAGTGGGCCGCGGCAAGGACAATCCCGGTCTGCCGGTGATTGTCGTCAACAAGGAGTTTTCCTTGGAGCGCCGGCGCTTGACCTTGGCCCACGAATTGGCTCACCGGCTGATTGACACCGCCAGCTTGAGCGACAAAGATGAAGAAAAGGCTGCCACGCTGTTTGCCGGCGCTTTCCTGATGCCGCGCGCTCACCTGCTCCGCGAAGTTGGGAAGCAGCGAAATGCCCTCGGCTACCGGGAACTGATCGATCTGAAGCGCCAATATCGCGTGAGCGGTGCGGGGCTGCTGATGCGATTGCGGCAGATTGGCGTTATCAGTGAGCCAGTTCTGATCTACGCCTTCCAAACCGTTGCGCGTGGCTGGCGAACTCAGGAACCGGAAGAGCTGGAGCCGCAAAGTGAGCGTGGATCGCAGGAGCGGCCACTTCGCTTTGAACGGCTCTGCTATCGCGCTCTGGCCGAGGATTTTGTTTCCCTCAGCAAGGCTGCGGAACTGCTGCGAATCCCTCTGCCCTTGGTGGAATCCGGTTTGAAAGGACCGCTTGTATGCACTCGCCGAAAGTCAAACAGGCAGCATTCTCCTGACCGGCGATGGCCAACTCAGGGCGCTGGCTACGACAAACAAAATCGAGTCCCACGGGGTTCTGTGGGTGGTGGATGAAATTCGCCAGGGGCATCTGACCACGGCGAAGGCGCTTCATGCGGCTCTCAGCGTTTTTGCGGATAATCCGACGGTGCGGTTGCCCAAACGCGAACTGACAGCAGCACTGGAACGGTTCGATGCGCTGTTTTAGATCAAATGCGCATTCGTTTGACTTCCCAGACCTGAGGCGAATGATGGCAGCGCGGCTCAGCCTCGCCGGGCAAGAATCTCTCGGCTATTCTGGGGCAGGATAGGAGAAAAACAAGCTCTTCCCCTACCAAAAGACCGCAAAACAAAGATATGATGACTTTGGGGCGGGCACGCGCCGCCCTGGGGTTTCGAATCCCCGGTACTACGAAGGCGCGCCGTAAGGCGTGGATGCTACTCCCTTTCCTTTGCGTCGGGGAGCCATGGACGTATGTCCAGGCTTCACGGCTAAAGGTCCATGGAGCCGCGTAGTACCGGCTTTCGAACTCCCCGACCTCGGGCTTTAGGGCAGTTTGCGGGGGCGCACCGCAAACATCTTTCCCTGGCCTCGTTCGAGGAGTTGAGCTGATTCCTCCTGAAGACCAACACGAGCCGAGCGGCGCGGACGAGATCGATTACAAGTTCCTGGCAGAGAACTGCGCCGATATTCTGTGCAGCGTTGGCGCGGATCACGTGATCCATTACGCCTCTCCCTCCTCCCTGCGTATTCTCGGCTGGAAACCAGAGGAAATGATCGGGAAGGATTTCGGCGACTTCGTATTTCCTGAAGACGTTTCTATCCTCGATGAGGCCGAGGCTGCCGATGTGGATGGCAGCGCAGCCGATTCCCAGGCAACAGTCCGGCTGATCAAGAAGGACCTGACTGCTGTCTGGACCAGCATCAGTGCCCGATACGTGCGCGATCCAGCGACGGGCAATCCCCAGGAATACATTCTGGCGATGCGGGACATCACGGAACGCAAGGTCCTGGAGGAAAAACTGTCTGCCCTGGCCATGACGGACGGCCTTACTGGGCTCTGGAACCGGCGCGCCTTTGACCAGGAGCTTAGAAGGGAATGGAAGCGCACGGTCCGCGACGAATCGCAACTATCCATGCTGCTACTCGATATAGATCATTTCAAGCCGTTCAATGACCGGTACGGGCATCCTGTCGGGGATGTTTGTCTGTGCGCGGTCGCTTCCACCATCAGCGACTCCGTACGCGCTTCAGATATTGTCTGCCGCTGGGGAGGGGATGAGGTGGCGATCATTCTTCCCGCTACAGATGGACTCGGTGCGTTCAGGGTCGCCGAAAAAGTGCGCTCTGCCATCCAGACCTTACGCTTTCGCTCGAATAAGAATTCCGGCGATTGGGTGTCGGTGACCGCAAGCATCGGTGTTGCCACTGCAATGCCCCAGCCGGATGGAACAATCACGACGCCCCCAAACCTGCTCCTGGTAGCCGACAAGGCTTTATACAAGGCAAAGCGTGAGGGGCAGAACCGGGTGGCGACGGCCCTGCCCGCTGCTCCGGAGACGCAGGCAGCGGGCGTGAAACTCGTATGCGAGGAGCCAAAATGTATCCAAGGGATGGGCGGTTCTGCGAAAGGACCGTCCAACGGCACCGACGGTCTCTGACCCCAGGTCTGCTTGAAGCCGCCGGTGCCGCTTGATTTTATCGAGGTTGTTGCTCCTCAAAAACAGTTAGAGCACATCGGGCTCCACCTCTGTGGAGTCTGTCGGCGCAAGCCGTAGACTAAAGGGGTCCGATGCTTTGTGCCTTTATATATGTGTCCTTTATCGCGTACAAGGCATGAGGGTTACGTTCCATACCTCAGCGTTCGAGGTTCTCAATTGGTGCGAAATCGCAGAGTATCCAGCCGGCTCCTTGCTTGTTGACAACAATCCAAATCGCTCGTCCAGTTCCGGTTTTGAAGCTTTCGAGAAGATTAGCCCGGGCAACAGGCGAGAGGCATCGGTTTGAGTAGCGCCTATCATTCTCCGCTCTTCCTAAAATCGCCTTCCTATGCGGGGAGCGGTCAAGAACGTCGCTATAGACAATGTGGTGGTCCGAGCGGTTTCCAGTCGTCAGAGGAGGCGCCGCGATCCACCGGCAGTGGTTTCCGTTCCAGCTATTCTTTTGTCTTCAGTTTACTGTCGTTTTCGCGGATGAACGCCTCGATCACAGGAGCGCTGGCAAGAATGCGCAGCCACTGTTCCTTGTAAAGAGTGACGGGAAATCGTCCCATTCCGTAAAGGGATACGGCGCCTTTTTCGCTGACCTTGAAACTCAACCCGGCAGAATCTTTGCTCTTGAGCTTTGCATTTTCTGCCCGCAGACGCTCCAGCTCGGCTTTCATTTCCGCTTCGCTCATACCGTCTCTCCCATTCTGTTTTTTGCTTCAACCGTCTCACTACATACTGGTTGCGCCAAGCCACAAGGCTCCGCTGCACCGGCCAAAAGCGCCTCGATCCGCTCGACTTCGAGCCGCCTGAGTCTCGCGGTGCTGGACCACTGCTCCATCCGTTCAGCATCAGTGGAGAACTCGGCGGAGATTTCCATCCACCGGTTCTCGTTCTCACGGGCTACCCGCAGCGCAGCTTGAAGTGTCTCGATTTGCTGATCCTTTGGTGAATTCATTCAGAAATCAGTTTATATTGTCATCGCTGTTCCGCCCCAAAGCGGCCAGCACCACAACCTAACGCATCCCCGAATAGAGGCCGGCCGGCCTTTCTTCACACCCGAACCAGTATTCCGCCTGAGGTGAATCCAAATGAAACCATCCAAGCTGTATGAGGCGCTTCATGCGCTGATTGGCGAACGTGTGCCTCTGCATATCTGGGGCGCTTGCGGCGTCGGCAAGTCGCAGATCGTCGCACAGGTTGCAGACGATCTCGACTTTGAGTTCCTGGACGTTCGCGCCGTGCAACTCGACCCGGTCGATCTGCGGGGATTGCCAAGGATCAAAGCGGACCAGACAGAGTGGGTTCCGCCTAAGTTTCTTCCCACTACCGGAAAGGGCATCCTCTTTCTCGATGAGCTGACGTCGGCGCCGCAGATGACGCAGGCTGGCTGCTACCAGTTGGTGCTTGATCGCAAACTGGGAGAGTATGTGTTGCCGGACGGCTGGGTTGTCATCGCCGCGGGCAATCCGGCCTCCGAGCGGGGAGTGCATTTCTCGATGCCACGGCCGTTGCGCAACCGTTTTGTTCATCTCTCGCTCGATGCGGATCTCAACGACTGGTGCAAGTGGGCAGTGGGCGCTGGCGTGCGACCGGAGATCATCGCATTTCTGCGCTTCAAGCCGGACCTGTTGCATACGGCAGATACAACCGCAGACGCCAATGCGTGGCCCACTCCCCGATCCTGGGAGATGGCCTCGAATGTCCTGCGCGGCATTGCAAACCGGCAAAAGACTACCTTCCTTTCGGGCGCGAGCGAGTTCGAGGCGCAACTGCTGGATGGAACGGTAGGGCCTGCCGCTGCTGCGGAACTGCTCGCATTCCTGCGGCTTTTCCGGCAGTTGCCGTCGATCGACGAGATTCTGCTCAACCCGGAGACGGCGCCGCTTCCCACGGAGACCTCGGCGCAGATCGCAATCGCCACGGCCTTGGGGCGTGCCATGACCGACAACTCGGTGGCCAGAGGCCTCAAGTATCTCGACCGTATGCCGACCGAGATGCGCGTCATGGCGATGCGCGACGCGGCGGCGCGGGACACTGCCATCACCCACACACCGGAGTTCATTCGGTTTGGAGTGGAACACAGGGAGGTAGTTCAATGATTACTGAACGCGCCATGCTTGCCGCCGTCCACATCAGCATTTGGACCGCCGTCAAACACGACCGCAAGATCAGCCGCGACGTCGCGGATCAACACGGCGCGCATCAGGGCGCGGGCCGCTACAACAAGCAACTGCTGCGCGGTGCCGACAAACTCGATGAACTGCGCACTCTGGCGGGGCAGGTGCGGCAGTACTTCTACAAGATCACGTTGCCGTGGTCCGATGAGGGCTTCCGACTGCTGCCGTCGAACCTCTACTTCGATCTGACGGCTCGGATGCGCGAGTTCGAGGCCAGCTTCGAGCAGGGTGTGGAGGGCTTCCTTCAGGTCTATCCGCAGTACATCGAGCAGGTGCGCCCGGAGTTGAACGGACTCTTTCGAGAAGAAGACTATCCCTCCGCCGACAAGCTGCGCAAGAAGTTCGGCGTGAAGCTGGAGATCTTGCCTATCCCCACCGGCAATGATTTCCGCGTCCAGATGTCGGCCGAGGAGCAGGCGCGCGTGGCCCGCGAGATCGACGCCAATGTTCGTGAGTCCTTGACGCGCGGGACCGAGGATTTATGGAAGAGGCTCAGGGACGTGGTCTCCCACATGGTGGACCGCTTGAACGAACCGGAGTCCCGCTTTCACGCGACGATGGTCACGAATGTCTTCGACCTGGTGGAGTTGCTGCCGCGCCTGAACGTCAATGGCGACGCGGAGCTGAACCGTTTTGCCAAACAGGCGAGGCAGCGGCTGTGCAACTTCACGGCCCAGGACCTCAAGAAGCACGACCTGCTGCGCGTGGCCACGGCAACCGATGCCGCAGAGATCGTTGCCGAGATCGACAGCGTTCTGCGTGATCGCGAAGCCAGTGTGCCGGAGGAGGCACCGGGCGCTCCAACGGTCGATGACATCCTCTCCCGTATGTCTGCGTACATGGAGGCACCCGCGGCGGCATGAGACACGAGACGCCAGCATCCATTCGCATTCAGAAGGCGCGGACTACTTTATTGCTCGATCATCCGTTCTTCGGCTCGCTCTTGTTTCGCTTGAAGGGGCGAGAGCACCGATCGATTCCAACCATGGCAACCGATGGCGTGTCGCTCTACTACAATCCCGAGTTCGTCGATACGCTGAACGCGGCAACGCTGGCCGGGGTGTTGGCCCACGAGGTCATGCACCCCGCGCTCCAGCATCACACCCGGCGGGCCAAGCGCGACCCAAAGCAGTGGAATGAGGCGTGCGATTATGCCATCAATCCGCTGCTGCTCGACGCTGGCCTTAGCCTGCCGGACGGCGTTCTTGTCGATGACCGCTTTCGTGGCATGAGCGCCGAACAGATTTACAACTTGCGCGAGGCAGAAGCACAGCCACAACCTGACGGACACAATAGTGCCAGCGACGGTGCAGGAGCTGACTCGGGCGAAACGCCAGAAAAGCAAAACAGCACGGATGAGCCAACTGCGCCAGAGACGGAGGGCGGCATCGGCCAGGTTCTTGATGCACCACAACCCAACGAAGAGACACCAAGTGCAGAAGAGCAGACGCGAGAGTGGAGTGTTGCCGTCAACCAGGCCGTCACGCTCTCAAAGCAAGCCGGCAAGACTCCTGCGGGCCTGGCCCGCACTCTCGAAGGAGCCGCAGAGGCAACGGTGGACTGGCGCGAGCTGTTGCGTCGACTCTGGTCCGATACCATCCCCGCGGATTCGAGTTGGATGCGGCCCAACCGCCGCCACATCTGGAACGGACTCTATCTGCCTGGAGTTGTGCGCGAGGGTGTCGGAGAGATTGCCATCGCTGTCGATTGCTCAGGCTCGGTGAATGGCCGGTTGTTGCGTCTCTTTGAGGCTGAGGTCTGCTCGATCCTCGAAGGTCAGCGGCCACAGTGCGTTCATGTCTTGTACTTCGACACTGAGGTACACAAAGTGGAGACCTATCAAGCCGGGGAACAAGTTCACCTCAATCCCGTCGGTGGCGGAGGCACAGACTTCGGTCCGTGCTTCGACTGGCTGGAGGCGCATGGCATTCAGCCGCAGACTCTGGTCTTTCTGACCGACCTCTATGGGACGTTTCCCGAGTCCGCTCCCGAATATCCCGTACTCTGGGCCTCAACGAGCAGTCGCCATGCCCCATTCGGCAGCGTCATCCCCATGCACGCGGCATAGCTCCGGCAACTTGTACTGGTCGGTGGCACGCACAGTGACCAAAGGTCCAACGAAAATTCGCCACTCAATGCGGCGGATTCACTGGGCTGCTTTGCGTGCTGCGACGGAGGTTCTTTATGGACGAAGCCTTTCACGTTTTCACAGACGGCTCAGCAATCGGGAACCCTGGGCCGGGTGGATGGGCAGCAGTGTTGATACGCGGAAGCAAGAGTTGGGAGATGTCAGGCTCCAGTCCGTGGACGATCATCTCGGAGATGGAGCTTCTTGCGGCGGTTGCTGCGTTGCGTTCGATCCCGGCCGGGTCCTTTGTTCAGCTTCGTTCGGACTCCGAACTGCTGATCCATGGAATGCGTTTCCACGTCAGGCGTTGGCAGAAGCACGGATGGTGCAACAGCCGTGGCATCCCACTGCAGCACCAGGAACTGTGGAAAGAATTGCTTGGAATAAACGAACGAATGAACATTCGCTGGCTATGGATCAGGGGCCACAACGGGCATCCCGTCCAGACACGCGCCGATGCTCTCGCTTATCGGGCTGCGCGTACTCAATGGTGCAACCCGCAAAAGGCAGCATGATTCTGCTCCACCGCGTGGTTCTTACACCCTGCGGCGGCCGAACAAACTCCAGGAGACGACGCAATGAGCGATGGCAACACGCTGTTTGAGATCGACAGAGAATTGGATTCACTTCTCGATGAGATCGAAGAGCAGGCAGAAGAATGTGGTTCCGCATCACCCGAACTGCTGGAACGTTTCCAGGAGTTCTGTGAGGCTGAGAGCGAAAAGGTAGACAGGATCGGACGGTTCCTGATCCTGATGGACAACAGGATGAAATACTGCCGCCAGCAGGCAGAACACTTCCAGAAACGTGCGCGCACTGCTGATGCGAAGGTCGTGAACACGAAGAATATGGTGCTCTATTTCCTTGCCGCACGAGGGCTCAAGAAGATCGAAGGCAAGGAATTTGCGTTGCGGCTGCAGAAGAACAGCCAGGATTCCGTCGAGATCACAGATGCGAGTCAGGTTCCGCTCGCTTGCCGCGAACTGGAACTTCGCATTCCAGGCTGTGTATGGCAAGCGGTTCTTGCCTTTCTTCCTAACGACACATCCAAGGTTTTGGCAAGTTGCATCCGCGACGATAGACCCAGCAATGATGCGATCAAAGAAGCCGTGAGCCGCTTAGAGGAAGTCCCTGGCGCTAGGGTGAAGCGCGGCATCCATTTACGGGTGGCTTGACCATGCGCCGGTTAATTGCTTTCCAACGCTGAACCGCGTGATCCGTACTTGGCCAGTCTTGTAAAAAGCACATGAGCGCTGGTTTATGGGTCTGCAATATTGAGAGGCCAACCCTCTGCTTTCCGGAAACCAGTATAATCGGCGCCACAAATTGTGGCGATTACGGTCTTCCCTGGTCTGTAATCGGTGGCTTATCCTGCTGATTACTAATTGAGGCTAGATGCGTTTATGCCTCATTATATCTTGTTGAATCAGTTGCTTGTCCTTATCTTTGGACTGACGTAGGTGACCTGCGCATCCCGGACCGACACGTCGTAGAGGCCTCTGGAGATTCCTCCCTGGTGGTCGCATCTTTCAGTCCCACCTTGGCGACTCTCGATACGTCATCCGAACAGGTCATTGACCCGCAGCGACGCTGACACTATGCTACTTCTGAGTGTCCGAACGAGCGAAGCCTGATCGCCGCGAGGTCTATGCCGCCACTATTGCGAGACTCCACTGAAATCATCGATCACCTGAAGGCGCAGTTGGCGGACTGTCAACAGTCTGCAGGAGAGTTGCGGGAACGCTATGAGCGCCTTGCGGATTTCGTCGCAGCTGCATCAGACCTTCTCTGGGAAACAGATGCCCAATTGAGATTAGTGAGCGGACTGAATTCTCAGAGCATGGAGACCCAAGAGGATGCGGTATCTGAGCAAATTCGCGACATGACGGTTCCTGAAATCCTCACGCTGAGTGCCATCGACGATTCAATTAAGGCTGCCCACATGGCAGATCTAGCAGCAAGGAAACCTTTTCGCGGCTTCACGATTTCAATGCCCGGGCCAGATGGCAAGTTGGTTTGGCTGGAAGCCAGCGGGAATCCCATGTTCGATAAAAATGGAAAATTCCAGGGTTATCGCGGTACAAGTAAAGACGTTACGCAGCGAAAAGAAGACGAGGCGCGGATGGCCTTTATGGCGCACCACGATCTTCTGACCAATCTACCGAATCGGGCATTTCTGCGCGAGCGGATTGACGAGGAATTCGTCCGCACGGCACGGGGTGGAAGTTTTGCAGTGTTGTGCTTAGATCTCGACGATTTCAAGATCGTCAACGATACGCTGGGGCACTCGGCGGGTGACAGATTGTTGCAAGCAGTAGCAGTAAGGTTGGCTTCGTGCGCAAGAGCAATCGATATGGTCGCTCGTCAGGGAGGCGACGAGTTTACGATCGTACAGACCGAATTGGAAAGACCTGAGGATGCAGATAGGTTTGCTCAGCGTATCGTGACCACCATCAGCGAGCCCTATGATCTGGACGGCAGTCAGGTCGTCATCGGCGTCAGTATAGGTGTCGCGGTAGCTCCTGGTGATGGAAGCCAATCCGAACAGCTGCTGAAGAACGCGGACATAGCCCTATATCGCGCCAAATCCGAAGATCGCGGCAGCTATAGCTTTTTTGAAGCTGGGATGGATGCGCGTTTGCAGGCTCGTCGGGCACTCGAAGCGGAGTTACGGACCGCTATCAGAACCGGTCAGTTCGAGCTTTTTTATCAACCGCTCTTTGACCTCCAGTCTGAAGAGATTACCTGCATCGAGGCCCTCTTACGATGGCGTCATCCAGTCCGTGGCATCATCGCCCCGGCGGACTTTATCCCGATTGCAGAGGAAACGGGACTTATCGTTTCTATTGGGGAGTGGGTTCTGAGGCAGGCATGTGCTGAAGCTATGCGCTGGCCGGGACATATCAGAGTCGCAGTAAACCTTTCCGTCGCACAATTCCGGGGCCGGAAGCTTGTACACGCCGTCACCGGTGCCTTGGCTGAATCGGGATTGCCGGGGCAACGGCTCGAACTGGAAATCACTGAGACGGTTCTGATGCAGAATACTGAAGCGACACTTGGCATCCTGCACCAACTGCGTGCACTCGACGCGCGGATCTCCATGGACGATTTCGGAACCGGATACTCTTCGCTTAGTTATCTTCGTAGTTTTCCCTTCGATAAGGTTAAGATCGACCGCTCATTTGTTCATGATCTTTCTGGAAAGGCAAGTTCGATCGCCGTCGTGCGCGCCATCCTTGGACTCGGTCATAGCCTGGGCTTGGCCACGACAGCAGAGGGCGTTGAGACCAAAGCTCAGCTTGCGATATTGCAGGAAGAAGGATGCACCGAGGTACAGGGATATTTCTTCTGCCAGCCGAAGTCGGCAGCAGAGCTCCCGTCCTTCTTTGAACAGAACGACATGAAGATCGCTGCCCGCAAAACAGTGGAGGAATAGAGGAAGTGGCCGACGTCACTAAGTTACTGGCCAAACGCTGACGAGTAGGTAGTTAGCGACGCGTTCAGCATCTTTGACGTCTTGATGCGCTCGTGAATAACGCGGGTATGGCAATGTCGGTCCCATCGAAGACACTACCCTTCGGGCGACTCAGCAAAGGCGGCTACGGCCATCCTTCATGTCGCTAGTCTCCCTGACCCTTTGCTGCGGCTGATTCTTGATAGCGACACATCGCAGTTGATCGAACGCAGCGATGTCGCCCGGTTGGAGGTTTGTCGCCAGAGGAGAGAGAGCAGCAAATCGATTGACTTTGAAACGAATCCCGCGTCATCCACAATCCAGGCTGACAACAGACCTTTCCGTGTCATCGCTGGCAGCACCTGGTTGCGAACTTGCCTCAGAAGCGCCTCGACACTCCAAGCCCCTCGGCCAGATCCTAACAAGGCGGGATGGTACGCGCGCTACGGTCTTCTGCCGTTTGAAAGGGCAACCGGTAACGGCGCGTAAAAGATGTTTCTGGATGCACGCACCATTCGGCACGCGTCTTCGTTTGAGTCTTCCCCTGTGGTACGGGAGTAGGCAGGAGAACTGGAGCGATTCTCACGGGTCTCTTCCGTGGCGGCGAAATCTGGTGGTATGAGTTCTGGTTTGCGGACAGGCGCATCCGCATGTGAGATTGTGATATTCAAAAACATCCTCGTGCGGCACCGCAGGATCATCCCAAATGCGAACACAAAAAGCAGCGCTTCTGTCTGTCGTACCGAGAGCACGGTATCGAAATAGCTCCGCGCCAGAATTCGTATCGCCGTCAGCACGAGAATGGCGGTGAAGAACTCGTTCGAGCGTTGCATCATCACCGCCGTCGCTTTGCCGCACCGGGCGCAAGGTCCACAGCAGTGGATATGCGAGCCCCACTGTGCCAATCAGGAATGCAATGCCCGCCCACGCCCATGGAATGCGAAATGCGGGAACGGTGAACATCGAGAATTCCGTCGCCATACCCGTAGCGGGATGACGATCTTCTCGATTGGCATCGCACCGCGCGCCTTGAGTACACGCCGATTCACGACGCGACCAAGCCGGCAAGCCAATCGATGACCGACATCTTGCTTGGAAGAAACATCATGCAAATGACCGTTAAGCGATCTGCTTCCCAGGCTCCGTCCCGGCAGATTGGTCGAATACTGCTTCGACAGTGATCTTGACAACAGCGTGGGGTGTGGGCAGGCCTTTCTGAATATCCGTCACTTGCTTGCAAGTGGCCTCGAAGAGCGGACCGGAATCGAGCAGTTCGGCCGTTCCCTTCAACTGGTACCCCTTGCCTGTGGATGCATCGGCGATGGTCACTGCAATTTGCCTATTCTCCAGCAGGTTCTGCCGGGTCTTTCCCGAAAACAAATCCGCGAAATAGACATGCTGTGAGTCCAGAAGTTTGAGCGTGCCTTTCGGCGTAGTGTTGGGGTTTCCCTGGCTGGACGCGGTTGCCACCCAAGCCAACTTACCCGGGAGAAAGTCTTGCACGTGCTGCGGAATGTCTACCATATGAGTCTCCATTGTGCTGCTTGAAGCTGGCGCCCCGATCAATGCCAACGGATGTTACAAATTCCTCGAATACAAGCTGGAATATGATTCAGGCGTGCATCATTGCATGTTGGAAGGAAGCTGGCGGCTTTTGTCGCCAGCCCTTTGGAGCTTCAGAGTTGGCTATAGATTCACGAGTTCCGCAGCCGGGGCTGCGTGGCTCATTTGCTGGCCCATGGCTTCAGCAACGCCCACGCCGAAATGCACGTAAACATCCTTCTCTTCCTTGAGAGGCATCCAGTAGCCGATTACGCGATGGCCATCCCGCGTTTCCTCGGTGCATATCGCACGCTGTTCGCGGAGTGCGATATTGGCTTTGCAATTCTTGCAGGTAGTAGTGGCCGCTTCAGGGTTCAGCGAAAAACACTTGATGCCAGCCGGTACTCCCATGTTGCGGGCAAAATCGTTCAGCGCGAGGATGGTCCGGTCCTTATGAATCAGCATGACCGGCTCGGGAAATGGACCCCACATAGTTTGAAACGCATCGAGAATCTTCTGTTCAAGCATGGTTGAAGCTCCTGTAAGGTTGGTTAACCTGTGTCTGAGACGTAGCGTCCGACAGTTTATTGCAACAAATCTTCAATGGGCGCGACTTGGCTCCCAAAGCATCTCTATGCACCCTTTCGCTCGCTCCCACCGCCAGCAGATTCCTCAAAGGATTTCTTTCCTGTTGCGCGCCACCACTCGTCGTACTCTCGCCATGCTTCACTTCGTTGTCGACTGCGCCCATGCCCACTGCCATGGCAGCCAAGCCCCCCGATGAGAATGCGAGCGAGCGCCAGCAAAGCAACACTCTGCCAATAGGTGATGGAACGGGCAGCGATCACCGCAGGCATGACTGCGTTCCACAACAGCATCACGAAATACCCGAAGACGAGCGCGAGCAAGCCTGCCATGACCACGCCAAACGCTATATGCACTGTGACCAAGTAGGCCCGTCCGTGCTTTGATTCAGCCGATTGTTGATGATCCCACATCATACCTACACCTCAGTTATCGTTCCGGTAGTCGGAGAGCAGATCGCGCAGCGCAGCTGCTGCACGGCTCTTGCGCGACAGTAATGTTCCAATCGGCTCGCCCCATTCCTCGGCCAGATCGCGAAAACTGCGTCCGTCCACCTCGGTGGCCAGCCATACGGCTCTCTCTTTTGGTGCAAGCTGGCTGATCGCAGCGAAAAGCCGGCCTCGCAATTCGTATTGCTCCAACGTCTGTTCCGGTCCAAGCCTCTGGTCAGGAATCTCCACCGGAGTTGAATCCTCCCCCTGGGCATCGATCCGGACTGTCGGAATGCGCACTCTGCTGTGATCGACGATCCGATTCGCCAGCGAGCGATAAAAATACGCAGTCAGATTTTCGATTTCGCCTATGACGTCTGCGCGCCGAAGCAGGTTAAAGGCCACCTCCGACACGATGTCCTCGGCCTCCGTTTCGTCGCGGTCGAAAAGCTGCTGCTGCACAAAGTGCAGGAAGCGGGTCCTCTCCCGTGCGAATATCTCCGCCAGCCGTGTCTGTCCGCGTTCCATGCCGCCTGACCGTCATTTCCTCTCACACGATTGACGTGAGATGGTTCATTTTTATTGCAAAAGGCATGAATGAGGCTCTATTTCTTGCGTTCTTCGTGATGGGATCCACGCAAAAAAAGGCAAATCGGCCTTGACGGAGGCGCTCTCATTCGCGATACTACACGCGTACGATTATATCGCGTGCGATATGAACAGGAGAAACAATGAAGGTTCTGTATGAAGCCAGGGCTTCGGCCAGCGGGGGACGGAACGGGCGAGTGACGACCAGCGATGGGACACTGGACCTACAGCTTGCGATTCCGAAAGGGCTCGGAGGCGCAGGCGAAACGCGACCCAATCCTGAGCAGTTTTTCGCTGCGGGATACGCTGCATGTTTCGACAGCGCGCTAGCATTAGCAGCTACGCGGCAGAAGGTGGAGTTGAAGGGTACGCGAGTTGATGCCATCGTAGGAATCGGTCCGCGAGAAGGGGGCGGTTTTGGTCTCGCGGTGCGGCTGGAAGTGGCCATTCCGGGGCTGCCGAGGGAGCAGGCGCAAACGTTGCTGGAAGCAGCGGATGCGGTCTGCCCTTATTCAAACGCGATCCGCGGAAATGTCGCCGTGACACTCACGCTGATCTGAGCGTAAAGAGAGGATGCACCATGTCCGAATTTCGTCAATTTAGCACGCGCACGCTAGGCGGTGAGGAAGTATCGTTGGAGAAGTTCGCTGGCAAATTAGTCTTAGTGGTTAACACCGCCAGCAAGTGCGGCTTCACTCCGCAATATGCTGGCCTGGAAAACTTGTACCGCAAGTATTCCAAGCAAGGCTTGGTCATTCTCGGTTTCCCATGCAATCAGTTTGGCAACCAGGAACCGGGAAACACCTCCTCGATACAGGGAGGTTGTTTGCTCAACTACGGTGTGACCTTCCCGATGTTTGAAAAGATTGAGGTGAAGGGGGGCATGCCCACCCGCTTTTGGTCTGGCTGACTGCGAAATTGCCCGGCATCTTCGGCCGTGCTGTGAAGTGGAACTTCACGAAATTCCTGATCGGCCTTGATGGAACGCCGTTACACCGGTTTGCGCCGCTGACGCGGCCGGAAAAGATCGAAGGGGTGATCCGCCAAGCCCTCGGAGTGTAAGATGACAAACCATGTTCGAAGACCAGCTACAGACCTTTTGCGCCTGGACCAGCAGCTATGCTTCCCGTTGTACGCGGCGTCGCGCCTAATAACGCGGCTTTATCAGCCGTTGCTCGAACCGCTTGGCCTGACCTATCCGCAATATATCGTGCTGATGATTCTGTGGGAGAATGCCCCTTGTTCGGTTTCACATGTCGGCGCACGCGCACTGTTGAACTCGAACACGCTAACGCCACTGCTTAAGCGGCTCCAACAGCTTGGGTACGTTCGGCGAACGCGTAGCAGCGAGGATGAGCGGGTGACGGAGATCAGCCTGACGGAGACCGGAGCTGCGCTGAAGATGCGATGCGCCTGCGTACCGCAGCATTTGGTCGAATCCATGGCGTATCCCTTGCACAAGGCTGTGGCGCTGAAGATGCAGTTGGAAGAACTGATCCGTGCGCTCCAAGTCGTTCCGCAGTGAGACCGAAAACCGTTTGCAACTGCCCCAGATGCAGTCACCCTCGACCTGCAGCAGTTGTGCACAAACAGCGATTGTGTCGGCGGCAATCGACGGTAGGGTTCTCCGGCTACGGGATTAAGGATGTCTTCTCGCAAAGTGACACTGGCTTTGAGGGCAAACGGGTGTCGCTGGAATACAAGTTGGAAGGTCCCGGCCACAATGGCGCCCAGAATCGGTCTAAATCAGAATCTTCAGTCGGGCACGCACTCAGCGCAGCCTTCAGGGCCGCCTGCTTCAGCAGAGTACAGTTCTGCCTGTATGCGATGAAGCTATGTCATTGCCTCTTCTCGCTGGGATTGCCATCGCAGAGGCTGTGGGATTGTTTCCGTCCTCGCCCATGTCTGGTGCATCGCGGACCCTATATATTCATTCGGTATTTGGAGACATAGTGTATGCGCATGATCTCTTTTGAACAGACCTCTCGAATTCTGACCTGTCATCCTTATCCCAAAGCTGCGGGGGACGCAAGTCCGGTGCTATGCCAGAAAGTGGCGCACATAAGGGCTGCTTGTCAATCGTTCTGTCCTGTCTGTTTAGCTCTCCGCATCTCACGAGGTGAACCTATGAAGATGACGTCACTGCTACTAATCGGCACTCTCACACTCACGACCGGAACCCTTTGGGCTGCCTCAGGGCACCAGGATTCCATTGAGCGCCTGCGCCTGTCGTCGGATGTGCTCCACGCCATTATCAGCGCGCCCGACAAAGGCATTCCAGAAGAAGTTGTTCGGAATGCAAAGTGCATCGTTGTGGTTCCACACCTGGTGAAAGGCGGCTTTATCTTTGGCGCCGAACATGGTCGTGGCGTTGCCATATGCCGCACGTCTGAAGGTTGGAGCGCTCCCGCGTTTGTCTCCATCGGCGGAGGCAGCTGGGGATTGCAAATTGGCGTGGAGGGCGTTGATCTTGTC
>Ga0224527_1000946_pt1 | contig 16319 bp, 22 predicted proteins | sample CBST0metaG_FD_179882 | JGI IMG/M metagenome (GOLD analysis project Ga0224527, IMG submission 179882) | Peat soil microbial communities from Stordalen Mire, Sweden - C.B.S.T0 | ecosystem: Environmental > Terrestrial > Soil > Wetlands > Peat | place: Sweden: Norrbotten County, Stordalen Mire... | reverse complement strand
ACTGGCCGACCGCTCCATCCAATCACTGGCTGAACTCTCCCCGATGGCCTACGCCACAAAAATGATAGAGTAGCCTACCTTCGCACACCCCGGACCCGTCAACCATGCTGTTGGTCGGAGGCGTACGTTGATCGCATCACCGGCGACGCCCTTCAGGCGATTGCACTCCAACCGGTGCTCGTTCTTCAGATGCCCGGCACTCGGTTCGAGTGCGGCCCTAACACTGCCGGACCGGCTTGTGAAAGCACCTGTGAGCCATCGGTCTTAACTGCCAGCGCGCGAGACTTCACCAGCTTAGATGCGGCTCATGCTCTTTGTTCCTTGCCTTATTGTTCAGACCTTCGGTCTGGTACCCCACTGCCGGTGGATATTTACAAACAGACCGGATGCAGAAACCCATCACGCACAGATTGACCATAATCAGGAATAGATTACGGAAGGCTAAAAGCGCCATTGTCACGCCTCCCCTCAGGCACCTTAGCGCTCGCAACTGCGTTACTTCACCGTCTGGTCACACCGGACGACTTCTAACTATTTCGTACCGCGCTTTGATTCTTAGGAATGGTTTCTCGAGAAAGCGATATGAGAGAAACGCGAAAATCACCGTAAGTACAAAACTGCACGCCATCTTCACGCCCTGCATGTGCAACCCGACTTTGCTCGCCAACCAAGCCACGATGCCCTTCGCTATCATGTGAAACACGTACAAACCAAATGAAACTTTCCCCATGGAGATCATCCACTTTGGAAGAATCTCCTTCTGCACGCCAAGCAAGCAGATGATGATCAGCATGCAGCCGATTGCCCCAAGGGTATAACCGGCAATCAACCCCACCCCCGACGATGCAACACCGGGCTGCTTCGCGTGAAACACAAAGCACGCGATCAACCAGCATGCGACCCCCGTCACTCCACACAAAAACCTCGCCCAAAGAGGGACAAGATAGGTGCGCCTCTGTACAACCAGACATAAAAGGAGCCCGTAGCCGAACATCTGGAACTGGACAAAGCTGTTGTACCAAATTGTATGATCAATATCGGCGTGCAAGTTCCCCAACCCAAGAAGCCATAAATTAGACACTGTGACTAGGGCCACGCTGAAATAATAGAGATGCTTTCGAGACAATTTCTTCACAATAAATGGGCAGTAAAGGTAAAACTGCTCTTCTATCGAAATGCTCCAAAGCAGAACCATCGGATTTTCTGAAGGCCACAGCATGAGAAGCCAGTTACCCAGGAATAATGAAGCATAACTTCCCACCAGCAAGAGGTCACGCAAGCGATGCTCGATAAAGACCGCGATGAGGCATCCAATTGTGATTCCGAAAAAGTATAACGGCCAGATACGCAAAATGCGTCGAACATAAAACGCGCTCAGATTTACAGTTCCAAATTGTTCTTTTTCACTTAGCAGCAGTGTTCCAATCAAGAACGCGCTCAGAGCAAAGAACAGACACAAGCCAAATCCACATGCGTTAGCCGTCGTCACAACCATCACCTTGATCCAAGCGGGTGAACGGGAAAGTGTTCCGGAATCCCCGAAGGAAGATGGCGCACGAGGAAGACTATGGTGCACAAAAACCGCTACAAACGCGAGAAATCGTATTACATCCAGTTCCGGGCGATAGAAGCGCTCAGTCGTAAGCGTCGTTGGGACTTCAGTAATGCTCTCGCATTGCCTTGTATGAGGCGTATTAGACGCAGATGACGACGACAGCTCGGCAGCAATAGAGGCCAAGTCTCTTTCTGAAAGAAGGTTTACCGCAGCAGAAGAGGCCATATCTCCCTCTGAAAAGAGGTTTTCAAATGATAGCATGGCGGTCATCGGTGTCAAGACTGAAGGACTCTCTTCCAACACAAGATGAGCCTGAAGGCGGCCATTGATTCCACTACAAGATGAGCCTGAAGGGGCGGTCATGCTGGGTAGTGCACATCCGCATGGTTCGAGCAGAAGAGTTGAGTTTGGAGGCAATGGGCGAGTTTGTCGCGGCCAGCGAGGAGATCCGGTTTGAGGCGACCGACCGTCGGCAGCTCCACGACTGGGTGGAGCAGGTGCTGTTGGGGCAGCAGTACGGCCAGCTGGGCAAGCCGGCGCGGGGCCTGGTGCGGCGCTACATCGAGAAGATGACCGGTCTGAGCCGGGCACAGGTCACACGGCTGATCGCATACTATACGGCCAGCGGACGGGTTCAGGTGACGGCCTATCGCCGTCAGCGTTTCACGCAACTCTACACCCGGGCCGACATCGAGTTGCTGGCCTCGGTTGACGAGGCGCACGAGACCTTGAGCGGCCCAGCCACACGGCGCATTCTGGAGCGTGCGCACCGGGTTTACCAGCAGCCGGAGTATGCGCGGCTGGCCACCATCTCCGTTGCCCATCTGTATAACTTGCGCAAGCATGCGCGTTATCGCGAGCGGCTTTTGAACTACACCAAAACGCGGCCGACAGCGGTCTCAATCGGTGAACGGCGCAAGCCGCATCCGCAGGGCCGGCCGGGCTTTCTGCGCGTGGACACGGTGCATCAGGGCGATCAGCCGGATGCCAAAGGCGTTTATCACATCAACGCAGTGGATGAAGTCACGCAGTGGCAGGTGGTCGGCTCCACGCCGCGCATCTCGGAGGCATATTTGAAGCCGGTCCTGGCCGCCATGCTGCTGCAATTTCCTTTTCAGATCAAGGGCTTTCACTCTGACAACGGCAGCGAGTTCATCAATAAAACCGTGGCCGGGATGCTGGAAAAGATGCTGATCGAGCAGACCAAAAGTCGGCCAAGGCAAAGCGGCGACAACGGGCTTGTGGAGACCAAAAACGGCGCCATCGTGCGCAAACACATCGGCTACGGCTACATCGACGCCAAACACGCCGACGACCTCAACGACTTCTACTGCCAGTACTTGAATCCGTACCTGAACTACCATCGTCCCTGCGCCCAGGCGGACGTGAGGATCGACGAGAAAGGCCGCAAGCGGGTAAGTTACAAGCGCTATCAGACCCCGCTGGAGACCCTGTCGTTGTTGGACAAACCGGCACAGTACCTGCGCAACGGACTAAGCATGAACGCGCTGAAGAGAGTGGCCGCAGCCATCAGCGATACCGATGCGGCGCGGCGCATGCAACAGGCCAAAGCGCAACTCTTTGGGCAATTGCGCCTCACCGCGTAGCAGCGGAAGCGGAGCTCAGGGCCGAGGAAATGGCGGATTGTGGAAAGCCCGGAAAACGATGGGGCTGTTTTCCACCCTTCCCCCAACCCTTGGAAATCGCTCCAAGAGGGGGCGGACAATCAAGATCAAGCGGAGCGATTCCCAAATTCCCTCCGCCAGGGATGCTAGCATGAGTGGAATTCAAATCCCGAAAGGACAAAACCCGCTTCGCCTACCCTTCGCTTCCTTCAGGCTCATCTTTGGATTGGAAAAGACTGAAGGATTACAAACGGCTGTGCGTCTGCTTCGCTTTGGCGAATCTCCACCAACTCTGCCAACGATTGCCGCCCATCTTCAGTAATTTTGTTCTGCTCGTGCTCAGAGACGCCTCACTTATGAATTGCAGAGGCGAGGCAAATATCACATATATGCGCAACGATTCCCTGCAACAGCGGAGGCGCACCAATGCAAATTTCTGCCAAGGAAAACTGAGAAGTCGGAGCAGAATGGGCGCTTGAAAGATTTTCTTCAGGAGCGAACGTTGAACAGCTGGGAGACCTTGGTCCAGCCCGAAAGCGCGGGATGACCATGCTGGAAACGCCGGAAAAGCCAATCCCAATGATCCTGCGACCGGATGAAGCCGAGGTTCCACAACTGGAGAAGACCGATGCGTTAATTAGTCGATCCTGAAAAACCTATAAGTCGGTGATAAAACCTGATGACTTGCGGTTGGGCTGGGTGCGATCCAACACCTGAAACTGGCTCTTCTCATCGACCGACAAAACTAGCGTGTGCTCCGGCGGGTTAAGATAGAGTCCAGCGATGGCCTCGAGTCTGTCGGCGAACAGAGGATCGTTACTGACTTTGAATCTCTCGACGCGGTTTGGCTTCAGTTCATTGGCCCGCCAGATGCGGTAGACCGAGGCTTTTGATACGCCCATCTCCCGCGCCATGGTGCGCTTGGACCACAGCGTAGCGTTGGCTGGAGTGTTCTGTGTGGTCTTGGCAATCGGGGTAGCCGTGACCACAGTCATAATCAACGGGGCGCGACCCGGCCTGGAAGCATCCTTGAGAAGTCCAGCAACGCCTTGTTTCAGAAATTGTCCCCGCCAGAGCATCACCATATGGGGAGTAACCTTCTGGGTGGCGGCAATCTGTTTGTTTTGCAGTCCATCGGCCGCTAGGAGCGCGTCTGAGTAAGGTCTTGGGAGATGGTGAGAGTGGGGCTTCGAATTGGCGGAAGCCAGAGCTGGTTGTTGAATCGGCGGCTTGAGGGCAGGTAGGCAACGTTTTTGAGCTTGAGTGGCCCTTGAAGCAGCCTCATTTCATGCCGTGCATGCTCGGTATAGCTTGAGCACATTGTGCGTGGCGCAGACCAGCGCCCATTCCGAACGCACCTTCTCCACTCCACGCAGCAGGAACTGCCGAAAGCCCTGCGCCTGTTTGATCTGTCCGAAGACCGGCTCGACGATGGTTTTTCGTCGCGCATAGATGGCCTGGCCGTCCTTGGTCCTCAGTTTGCGCTGCATCCGCTCGGCCAGCGTGGCCGACTTCGGGATGCGTCCACGAGGGCTGTTTGGCGTCGGCTGATGGTGCTTCTGCTTTCCCGTCGCTACATATAAGTCGACCTTCTTCTTTGCCGCCTGGCGAAGATTTTCCTCCGAGCAATAGCCGCTGTCGGCCAGCACTTCTTCGACCTTCTGTCCTGCTTGTTCCCGCACCCGCTCGATCATCGGTATCAGTTGCTGCTTGTCGTTGCCCTGCTGGGTCAGGGCTTGCCCGACGATCAACTGCAGCGCCGGCTCGACGGCGGCCTGCGCGTTGTAGGCCTGCACGAACCCCTCCGGCCCCTTCATGATGTGTGACTCCGGATCAGTGAAGTTATGTTGCGCCTTCGGCTTGGGCTCGACAGCGGCGCGGCCTCCGCGCTGGGAGTCGCCATTCGGCTTGCCGTTCTTGTCCGAGCCCTTGTCCTTTTGCTTCTCTTCTGCCTCGGCGCGGGCACGCGCTTGCGGCGCTTTCCTTGCTTCGGCGATGCGCTGCAGCCGCTCCTCGCGCCGCCCAGTTCGGCGGGCAACTCGTCCCCGCGACGGCTGCGCCCGTAGCGCTTGTCCTCGTCCTTGTCCGTCTGTTCAGCCTCGGCCAGCAGTTGCTTGACCTCCTCGTGCAGCCGCGCCTCTTCGCGCAACATACGCTCGTAGCTCATGGCCTTGTGCTTGCTCGCGTTTGCCTTGATCTTCGTGCCGTCGATGGCTACCCGGCCAAGCTTCATCGCGCCCAGTTTCAAGGCCAGTTGCAACACCTGCACGAACAGACCTTCCAGGGCCTTCAGGTGAATCCGGCGGAACTCCGAGATGGTGCGGAAATCCGGCTCGTTGCCCGCCGCCAGCACACGAAAAGCGATGTCTTCAGCCAAACGCTTCTCGATTCGACGCGACGAGAAAACGCCCACGCAATAGCCGTAGACCAGAACCTTGGTCATCATCCGCGGGTGATACGGAGGATAGCCGCGCCCCTCCCGTTCGTAGTGCTGCTCGACCCGGCTCAGGTCAAGATGATCGATCAGATCGGAGACGAAGTACGCCAAGTGGCTCTCCGGAAGCCACTCGCGCAAACTCGGGGGAAGAAGAAAATCCTGCTCGGGAAAATACGGCCGGTAGACTTTCGCCATACCTAAAGACTGCCAGCTTCCAAGCCGCATTTCAACCCATCTTCGCCAAAATCTCTGCTTTACTCAGACACGCTCCTAGCAACACGATACGGCTGGAGCACCACCCGCGCCGCTGTCGAACGCCCGCGTGTCTGCAGCGCCAGCTTCCGCCTGACATCAGCTTCGAGAACAATGGGCTGAGCTACACGCATATAGGGGCCTCCGAATGATAGGATGAACCTTGCCGCACACTAGTGTAGTCCGCCGTAAATAGAGTCTATTATGCGGTGCTGTCATCTCATATACAGTTGAGGTGACCGACATGCGCGTAGCGCCAGCGATCCATCTAAGTTCAGAGGCACGAGCGACGTTGCAGGGTCTTGTGCGACGGTGCACTACGTCAGTGCGCGTGCTCGAGCGCTGCCGCATCGTCTTACTTGCGGCAGACGGAGTTCAGGACAAGCAGATAGCCGAGCGCATGTCGGTAGCGCCGCTTATGGCTTCCCGGTGGCGCCACCGGTTCCTGACGCAGGGTGTGGCCGGATTGGTGAAGGATGCACCGCGACCGGGCCGGACGCCGACAATCACCGCCGAGCAGGTTGCCGAAGTCATCGCCAAGACCACGCAGAGCACACCGGCTAACACCACTCAATGGTCGCGCAGCACAATGGCGCGCCAGGCGGGCATCTCGGAATCCAGCGTGGGCCGCATCTGGCGAGCACATGGATTGAAGCCGCGCCGCGTCGAGAGTTTCAAGATCAGCAACGATCCCGAGTTCGCCGCCAAGCTCGAAGATATTGTCAGTCTCTACCTCGATCCCCCCGAGCATGCGCTGGTGCTGAGCGTCGGCGAGAAGAGCCAGATACAGGCTCTGGACCGAACCCAGCCGGGCTTGCCGATGAAAAAGGGCCGCGGCCAGACCATGACCCACGACTATAAGCGCAACGGCACGACCACACTGTTCGCCGCTCTCAAAGAGCGAACCGGTGGTGTGCGTGGACGAAAAGCCGGTGGTGCTACACGCCGAGGTCCGTCCGTGGGCGCCCGATGCGACCAGGACGAATCCTGCGGCGCGATTGCGAGTATGAACGTCGCGGCACAGCCAACGCTTTTTGCGGTGTCGAACCCAAGGCCGGCCGCCACTTCACCCGGATTACGGCGAACCGTTCTGCCGCGCAATTCGCCGACTACCTGGTAAAGATTGTTGCCGCCTACCCGGATTCTGACACCATCCACTTGGTGATGGACAATCTGAACTCACATCGGCGTAAGGCGCTGGTGGATCGCTTTGGAGAAAGGATCGGAGGTTTGCTCTGGGAGCGGTTTACGATTCACTACACGCCAAAACATGGCAGTCGGCTGAATCAGGCCGAGATCGAGATCAGTCTGTTCAGCCGGCAATGTCTGGGCCGCCGTTGCATCCCTTCGTTGACAGAACTGCGGCGTCAAGCCAGAACATGGGACAGAAAGATGAACCAGGATCAAGTGAAAATCAACTGGCAGCTTACACGCCGAAAAGCTCGACTGAAGTTCTGCTATGAAATAACTGGTTTCATCCGGTCAGAGACCTAGATCGATTGAATCGCAGAGCTGCAAAGTGTTTTCATGACCATATGGCCAAACATCAGATGCACGTCTTCGCACAGTTGCATGTCGAAGGACTGCACCCAGACGCTGTGGTCGCAAATGTGCATCAACTTGCCGCCGTCGTAGCCGACGACGCCAAGCACCTTGCCGCCGGCGCGACGAGCGGCCTCGACGGCCTTCAGCACATTGGACGAGTTGCCACTGCCGCTCACCGCAATTAGCAGGTCTCCTTCGTCCATCAACGTGTCGACCTGGCCCGAGAACACGCTCTCGTATGACAGGTCGTTGCCGTAGGCTGTAACCAGGCCTATGTTGTCGCACAGGCAGACGCCGCGAAACTTCTTTCCGGTGGCCAAGTTAACCATCTTGCTCCAGTCGGTGATGTAGTGCGACGCCGTCAAGGCGCTGCCACCGTTGCCGCAGGTCAGGACCTTCTTGCCGCTGTCGAAGGCGGCCTTAACCATGTTAATGCCCTGCTGGAAGGCGTCCGCGTTGAGTTCCTTGGCTAGGCGGGCGTGTGCGGTCAGGTAGTTTGAGAAAGTGAAGTTCGTAGACATGGGTGACCTCATTCATTGGGTTGGTAGAATACGATCTGCGCGCCGGTACTGTCGAAGTGGAACTTTGCGGGCTGAAGATCGGGAAGCGCGGCGGTGATCCGCTCGTGACGTTCCGGCGGCGCGTAGAACATCATGAAACCGCCGTTTCCGGCGCCTAGCAGCTTTCCTCCCAGCGCGCCGTTGGCCATTCCCGCTGCATACCAACCGTCGATCTGGGGATCCGAAATTCCAGCGGTCAACTGAGCCTTCAGACGCCAATTCTCGTCGAGCAGATCGCCGAAGTGATCTAGGTTACCCGATTCCAACTGCTCCTTCATCTCGAAGGCTAATCGCACCATGCGACGCATGAGCGCGCGCCCGTCCGCCGCCTGCATAGAAGCGGACTGGCTTGCCAGCACCGCAGACGCGCTGCGGGTCCGCCCTGTGAAGAATACCAAGATCGACTCCTCCAGCTGCGACAGCAGGGCGGGTAGGCAGATCACCGGATCCACCGACACTGAGCCGTCCGGATGAAAGCGGATCATATTCAAGCCGCCGTACGCGGCTGCATATTGATCCTGTTTCCCAATCGGTTCGCCGCAGCGGTCGATCTCGATCTCGCAGGCTAGGCGGGCAAGCGAATCCTTCGAGATGAATCGATTTCGATAGGCCGACAGCGCATTCAGAAGACCGACCGTATAGGTGCTTGACGACCCCAACCCAGCCCCTTTGGACGGGATGTCCGCCATCGAAGCGATCTCGATGCCGCCGTCGATGCCGATGACGTCCAACGCCTCGCGCACCAGAGGATGCTCGATCTCATGCCGGGACTGAACGTCCTCGGTCTTCGTATAGCTCAGACGGATGCGCCCATCGAACTTCTTGTTGACGCAGATGTACATGTACTTGTCGATCGAAGTCGACAACACTGCGCCGATTTCTTCCCGGTAATACGCAGGCAGGTCGCTGCCCCCACCGACAAAACTCATCCGCAATGGGGTCTTGCTGACAATCATTTTACGACTCCCAATCTATCACGTAGTCCGCGTTGCCCGCGGACTGGCTAATCACGACCGTCTCGTCCTGCGCGCGACTTTCAAGGATATCGTCGACCTTCTCGTCTGAATAGCCGCGCCATGCATAGTCGCCCTTCAATCGTTGAAGCCTAGTCTTCTCTGAAGTGTCGATGTAGAGCCGCAGCGTCCGGGACGCCGTAGTGAGGGTGGGAAGGTGGACGGCTGGCACGCCTTCGACAATCAGGACGTCGTCGGCGCCCACCGAATGGCGCTCTGGACGGGCGGCCAAGCCGCGCGTGGCGCGGTCGTACACAGGTTCGTTGAACTCGGTGCGCTGGGTGGCATTCGCCAACTCGCCCAATTGCCGGGCAGCGGCCTCCATGTCATAACGGTCAAGTACGCCGGTGCCTTCGTCGCGTCTTGATGTCGGCTTCAACCAGCCGTCGAGCGACAGAACATGTGCTGACTTGCCGTACATGGCCAGCAGTTCCTTTAACACCTGCGCGGCCGAAGACTTCCCGGAACGCGCCAAGCCACCGATCAGGACGACGCGACGGCCATCCAGCACTCGTACGGCCGTTGATGCCAGACGTCGGCGGGCCTTGGCATGGCCTTCGGTGATCCACTGGACGGCCTCGGACAGGCTGGTTGCTGTGTAATCCGGTCGGCAGGCATACTTCCCGTCGCGCCCTGCGCAGCCCGTCCGCAGCAAAATCGTCCTCACGTCGGCCCGGCGGCCCGATTCGACGTCGGAAGTCATGTCGCCGACCATCCATGAGTCGGCCCGCGAGATCGCGAAATCCTTCGCGGCCTGCTCGATCAGGCCCGCAGCTGGCTTGCGGCAGTCGCAGACGATCTTGAGTTCCGGGACTTCGCCCTCGAAGCCCTTGTCCGGGTGATGGGGGCAATAGTAGATCGCGTCGAGGTAGGCGCCCTGAGCGCCGAGCAGTGTTTCCAGCCGGGCGTGAATGCGGCCGAGATCCTCGACCGTCACGTCGCCGCGCGCCACCACCGGCTGATTCGTGATCAGCACGGTCAGCATGCCGGACCTATTGAGTTGGCGAACTGCTTCGCCCACCTGTGGGAGCAGTTCGATCTCGTCCGGGGAACAGAGATGGTTGACCTCGCGATTTAAGGTTCCGTCGCGGTCGATGAACACCGCCGTCCGTAGCTTGCGCCACGACAGACGCTCCGGCATCCCGGTCTCGATGTCGCGCTCGACTTTGTCCAGCCGGTCGGGCGTGCCCATGTCTTTGATGTATTCCGGTGACACGTAACCGCAAAGCCGACGGCCCGCCGCGAGCATGGCGGGAAACATTTGCTTTGCGATGTCCGCTTTGCCGGTTTCTGGCGTCACCTGATCGAGGTCTTCATTGCGCACCGCGTACAGGCCGGCGTTCACAAGGTTGCGGAGGTTCAGATTCTCGGAATGCGGATAGGGATGGATGCCGCGAACCTCGCCCGCATCGTCGACGTCGACGAGGTCCGAGTCGTAGGGATGGTCGTTGGGATGTAGGAATACCGTCGCGCTGGCATAGGAAGCGAGGTGCGCGTCGAAGAAGCGGCGCAGGTCGATATCCAAGTAAGTGTCGCCGTACAACAGCAGAAATTGCTGCGCCAGCACGTGCCGCGCGTCGCGGAGCGCACCGGAGGTGCCGCGCGGCGTCTCCTCCACTTCGTAACGGATGTGCACTCCAAAGCGCGAGCCGTCGCCGAAGAAGCTGAAGATGGCTTCGTGCCTGTGGTGCACCAAGAGGGCGATTTCGGTGAAGCCGTGCTTGCGGCACAGCTCGATCTGATACTGTAGAACCGGTTTGCCCATGATCGGCACCATGGGTTTGGGCAGGTCACCCGAGCGGCTGGCGAGCCGGGTTCCCTGACCACCGGCGAGGATGGCGACGTTGCAGAGCGGAGCCTGAGCGGTGTGCGAGGTAGCGTTCATTTGCGTTCCTTGAGCAGGACGAAACGGAAGACCGTTTCCTGGATTGAAGCGGGCAGTATCGACCAGGTACCGATGCAGGCGATCCCGGCCAGACGTCGGAAGAAGAAGCGGAGACCAAAGTTGCGGACCCGCGCGCGCAGGTTGAACTTCCAGTGGTTTCGATGGCGCCGCGTTTGCGTTTGCCTATACTTCACCAGGATGTCAGTCACGTTGGCGAAGACAATCCCCTTGTTCAGCCAACGAAGCCACAGGTCGAGGTCTTCCGCGTACCGGTAAGAGGGGTCGTAACCACCATGCGCCTTCGCAACCGAGGCGCGGAATACGACCGTGGGATGAGCCAACGCAGTTGTGAACTGCAGCTTACGTGCGATCGCGGCGGACGACTGCGGATATCGGCGCACAGCGGTGGAACGCCCCTTCTCGTCGATGAGCTCTAGCCCTGCACCCACAACGCCCACCTCCGGGTGGACATCCATGAAGGCCACCTGGACGGCGAGACGCTCGAGCAAGCAGACGTCGTCGGAATCAAAGCGTGCGAGCAATTCACCCTGTGCCATCGAGATGGCCAGGTTCAAGCTGCCGGGCAGGCCGAGGCGTTGCGCCGGATGAACGTAGCGAAAACGGGTGTCACGAGCGCAGATGCGCTCGCACGCCTGTGCCGACTCGGGCTGGGTGCTCTCGTCCACGACGATACACTCGAAGTCGCCGAACGTCTGGTTCATCAGGCTGGACAGACTCTCTTCGAGGATCTCGACCCGCTCGTTGAAGGCCGGAACGATGGCAGAAACCTTCGGAGTCTTAGCCATTCGTCGCCTCCGCGGCGCCGAAACCTTCCTGGGTGGCGATCTGGTCGACGGCATGACGCACAGCGTCCGCAGAGTTGCGGCTCGGCGACCAGCCGATCTGGCGCAGCCGGTCGACCGAGTACCGGAACTTCGGAACGTCGCCCACCCAGCCCTTGTTGCCGGTGCCGTAGCGGATCTTGGCGGCGGGACTCACGCGCTGCGTGACCGACTCCGCGATAGACCGCACCGTCACGCCCTCGTCGACGGGACCGATGTTGATCGGGAAAACCTTTGGCAGGTCGCGGGAGTTACGGATGTGCATCATCGCAGCGACGAGATCCGAGACGTGCAGGTAAGCCTTCTGCTGCGTCCCGTCCCCCAGCACGTCCAGTCGGCTGGAATCGCGCTTGAGCTTGTTGATGAAGTCCAGGATGACGCCATGTGTTGCCGGCGCGCCGACCACGTTAGGGAACCGGAACAGGTTGGCGTGCTCGAGGTAGGATTCCGTGGCCGCCGAGATCAAGGCTTCCGAGGCAAGCTTCATCGCACCGTAGTTGGAGATCGGCAACAGCGGGCCGATGGACTCGTAGAGCAACACGCCGTCCAGGTCCCCGTAGATAGCCGAGCTCGAGGCGAAGTGCAACGTGCCAACCTTGAGCGCCTTCATCGCCTCCAACAGCGAGAACGTTGTCATGAACGTATCACGCATATCCACGCTCGCGTCCAACACTCCGGCGGGAATATCCGAGTTGGCCGCCAAGTGCCAGACCTCGTCGACAGCCCCGACTCTCTGTGCGAACTCGAAGGCCTGCAATGTACCCGCAGGTCCGGAAAGATCCACATTCCGGAAGTGTACCCGGTCGCCAGCAACCTTGCGCACTGGATACAGGTATTCTTCTCGACCCCGGCAAAGGTTGTCTAGGATCACCAGATGACGGTCTTCTGCGGCGAGCGATGGCAGCAGGTTACAGCCGACGAAGCCGGCGCCGCCTGCAATGATGGATACGTTCATGACTTAAAGCTCTCCTCGGTATGAATAGCATGAATAGCGGTCAGTGATTGAATTCGCCGGCGCGTCCAGAAAGAAAGTCGAGCAGGCCCCAGGCTGCGTACCGGAGCCGATCGGCGCGACGGTCGGCCAGCAACGCGATCAAGGCCAGCTTGACGGGCAACTTAATCAACTGCGACAGACGCCAGCGCAGCGGCGCCTTGGAGCTAACTATCATTCTCAAGACGTTGCGAAATTGGTAATAATGACGAATCGGACTAGGAATCCTCAGCCCGAGGCGCGCTCCCTCTCCCAGTCGGTGCTGGATGGTGACCCGGTTGCACAGCACGAGTGGCACGCCCAGTGAGAGCGCGCGCCAGCCCCACTCGAAATCAACGCAATCGATGAACAGCCGGTCGTCGAAGACACCCACTAGATCGAACACTACCACGGGGATCAGCGCCCCTGAACTGGTTAGCTCACTGCATGGAGTGAGGTCGACGTCAGACTCCGTTGTACGATTGCTCAGATCTTCGCCGTCGGCGCCGATGGTGCGGGCGCTGGCCACCACGGGCTGCATGGACGATAACTTTCTCGCCTCCAGCAAGTCCGCGACAAAAGATTGCGGTGGCACGCTGTCGTCGTCCATCAGCAGGATGTCGGACGCGGCGCGCTCCCGTGCCCAGGCGATGCCGCGGTTCTGAGCGTGTGCGATACCTAGATTGTCGCCGAGCGGCAGCCAAATAGCACCAGTCTGTTCACACGCTTCTCGAATGCGGTCGCGCGACGCGCCCTGCGTGGAATTGTCGACCACCACAACAGCGCATTGCCGAGCCAAAGCACTCAGCGATTCCACCAGACGAGTTAGATCGCTGTTGTACGTCACCACGACCGCAACGACAGTTGCGCTCAAGTATGGCGCTGCACGCACTTGATAGGTTGCGGAGGTGTCTACCAAGGATTCAGTATACACGTTGAACCGCAAAGATGAACGCAGAACCAATTTGAGCTTTCATATAACAATTCACCGCTGTCTGGTTAAAAGTCGAACAGAATCAGTCGGTTGGAGTCTGGAGTTAGTTGATTTGTGTAGTCCTTCTGCTGAAGTGCCTGTGAAGTGGGCATTTTCTCGAACAGAGTTACCGAGATTACTTGCAGCAAAGTGTAGAGCGAGCCGGGCAGTTCGAGCTTTTTCTTGACGATGGCCACCAGCACATAAACCGAGACGGCGATCCAAATCTGCGTTTTGACGGCGTTCTCGCTGGTCCCGTAGAAGGCTTTGATCCTGAGGTGCTGCTTGATCCATTTGAACAACAGGGCGACATACTGCCCATCAACATCGTCCCGATGAAGTCACCATCCACTATCGGTTTCATCCGTTGTGTACGCACAAGCTGCCGGTGATCCGGCGGTACGAGCGTTACCGCGAGACATTTTACGTGGTACGCCGAGCCGATGGACGTCCTCTGGCTGTGCCGGGCTGGATGACGCATCCCGAGGCGGCGAACGTGAAGTTTGTATCGACGGCCAGCTTGCGCGGTAAAGTGTTTATGGAATTATGCAATGCGGGCGTGACCATCCCTGCCTCCGCCATGCACAATGTGCGCGAGGAGAATCAGGATGCCAACGGTCAGGACAAAACAACAACGCCAACTCTTCGAGGAAGCTCACCCCGTAGTCGGCGTAGAACTCCCGCAGGAGGTAACAGCCCAGCTTCGCCAGACATTGAAGCAGTGGATGCAGGCGCAGGTCAGAGAAATCCGCAAGGAGGCAGGCGATGAACAAGATCACCGCTGAGCATTTATCCCGCCAGGCCTGTGTCTACATTCGTCAATCAACACCAGGACAGGTGCGGCACAACCTTGAGAGCCAACGCCGCCAATATGCCTTGTTCGACCATGCCCGCTCTCTGGGCTGGGAAAATGTTGAAGTGATCGATGAAGATCTCGGCATATCGCGGTCTGGAACTCGCCGCCCTGGATTTGAGCGCTTGTTACGCGCGCTGTGCGATGGGCAAGTAGGCGCAGTCTTCAGCATCGAGGCGTCCAGGCTGGCGCGCAATGGGCGCGACTGGCACACGCTTCTGGAGTTTTGCAGTGTAGTCGGCGCGCTGTTGATCGATGCCGAGTCGGTCTACGACCCTCGGCTAACTAACGATCGTCTCCTGTTGGGCATGAAAAGACATGATTCACAAAGCACCTCTTGTTTAACATTCCAGAATCTTCAGCAAACATAGCTGGGTTTTGGGGTGTTCCGTCCCAGGTTTTGGTTTTGCCCACGGTCCGTCGTCAACCCGTAGCGCCGGCAGATATAGCCCACAGTCTGGTGGGTGAAAGGGCGCCCGAATGCCGTCCGGTAACCCGCATCGTTGAGGTAATTGGCAATGTCCTGGTGCGAGCATTTATCGGCCATTTCGCGAATCTTCGCGACCGATTCCAGAGGAGTCTTTAACGAGCAGTCCCCGGGTGCGGTGCGCTTGACAGTGAAGTTCGTCAGCACGCCCGAACGCCATTGAATCTGCACTCCAATATCCTCAGGCTTGCTTACACCATCGAGTTGTACAGATGCTATTGCCATGCGAAGGAGACGCTTCCGTTCCTGATTCGTGGTGGTCTCGGCCCTCCACACCATCGGCAGATTCTGCGATAGTTCTTTGATTGCTTGACGTTCCTGATGAGTTATATTCCATCGGGCTTCTTGTTCAGCCTGAGCATAGGTTTGCTCCAGGTGATTCACCCTTTCCAGCTTCTCGTTCCACCGCCGTTCCAACTCCGATGCCACCAGACGATTGTCCGGATCGACAGCGTCGTATTGGCGCTGCGCCAGGCGCGCTTCATAGCGAGCTTGCTCAAGTTGCAGTTCGCGCTGACGGCGTTGTGCGGCCATATCTTGCTCCAGTTGTTCAAGAGTATCCCTCCGGGCAAGTCCATTCTTTTCGTAGGTTTTGAAAGATGATTCACTGAAGGCATGAGTGAATTTCCAGTCCCTGCCGTTCGTCGTCGCCCTCGTCGCAGCCGTGTGGAGGTGGCGCAGATCGCGTCATCTTTCCCGCAGAGTGGCTTGAGTCAATCACAGTTTTGCCATCAGCATGGCCTGTCGCTGTCTACTCTCAACAAGTATTGCCAGCATGCACGTCATCGCGACGCCGCTCCGTCTACGTCGATGAGCAAGCCCCTCAGTGTGGTGGAGTTGCCGCTGGCGCGGGTTGAGTTTGTCGAGAAGTCTGCAACGCACACAGAGCAGCATGACCCATTGCTGGTTGAATTGGCAGGCGGGCGGCGCATTGCAGTGTCTGCTGGTTTCGACGCGGCAACGCTGACACGGCTAATCGCCGTGCTCGAACAGGCGTAGCGCGATGCTGGGCTTGGGCGCGGCTACGCGCATTTTCGTGGCTACGGGCAAAACCGACATGCGCCTGGGGTTCAACGGCCTCTATGCTCTTGTTACGGCCAAATTGCAGCAGAACCCTCAAAGTGGTCATCTGTTTCTATTCGCAAATTCGAGAAGAGATCGCATGAAGATTCTCTTTTTCGACAGCAACAGCCTATGCAAACCCACGACAGAAAACCCATGAAACCACATTTGACCTGCGCGAGGTCTGTTATCCATGGCATCGCTGGTTTGGATGCGACATTGAGACACGCAGGGCAAGTAGTATGCACTATGAAAATGCT
>Ga0224527_1000945_pt1 | contig 16322 bp, 15 predicted proteins | sample CBST0metaG_FD_179882 | JGI IMG/M metagenome (GOLD analysis project Ga0224527, IMG submission 179882) | Peat soil microbial communities from Stordalen Mire, Sweden - C.B.S.T0 | ecosystem: Environmental > Terrestrial > Soil > Wetlands > Peat | place: Sweden: Norrbotten County, Stordalen Mire... | reverse complement strand
CCCGTCGCATTGGCCGCGGCATCGCCCTGGCGCTGGCGCAGGCCGGAGCGGACGTGGCCATCACCTGGCGCACCTCATCCGCTGAAGCTGTTTCCACCGTTCGCGATCTCGAGAGTTTGGGCCACCGCGGTCTGCCCGTCGAATGCGATGTGCGTTCCGAAGCGTCGGTGCACTCGGCCGTGGCCGCCGTCGCAGGCCGCTTTGGGAGGCTGGACCTGGTCGTCAACAATGCCGCCGTCTTTGAGTCGGCCGCTCTGGACAGCCTCAGCCTGGAGAACTGGGACGCTGTCTTCGAGACCAATGCACGCGGGCCATTCCTCGTGGCGCGCGAAGCGTTGGCTCATTTGCGCGCAGTCGAGGGCAGGATCGTCAACATCGGATCGCTGGGAGGAATTCATGCGTGGGCCGGCCACGCACACTATTGCGCGTCCAAGGCCGCCCTGCACATGCTCACCCTGGCCATGGCCAAGGCCTTTGCCCCACAGGTGAGCGTCAACTGCGTTGCGCCTGGCTGGATCGATGTGGATGGTCAGACTGGAGCGCAAGCGACGCGCCTCGCCGCCAAGACGCCCATGAAGCGCAATGGAAGCGTGGAGGACGTAGCCCAGGCGGTTCTCTTTTTCGCCACCGGGCCGCACTTCATCACTGGCCAGATTCTGGCCGTCGATGGCGGATTGGGGCTCTAGCCGCGTCGCTTCCAGAAGTTTCTTCCGCGGTCGATGCCGAGCATCTCACCGCCGCGCTGATGCATCCGGTAATTGCTGCCTGGGGCCCTACCCGGGATATATAGAGCACATCCCCGGGCAGCAAGCGGACATCGTGGGACTTGTCACCGTGAAGGAGCAGCCCCTATAGGTCGAAGTCGGCGACGGCCTTTCCATTGCGGTTCAGTTGAATGTGGCGCAGCGAGCCCTGGGGATACGGACCACCACTGGCAAACAAAGGGTCCGCCAGCAAGTTGAGGGAACTGATCGTGTACCCCCCCGGGCGTCGCGCCTGTCCTGTAGCGTAATCCTGCATGGATCGAATCTGCCCTACGTCCACGGATAGATCGAGATTGCGATACACTCTCGCGACAGCGCCGCGCAGGTGCTGATTCACGCTTGCGAATTCCAGCCCAGCTACTTGCACCGTGCCGACCTGGGGAAGATAAATATCCCCCGAACGGCCGACGCGGAGATTCCAAATTCAATTGATCTGGCACCAAATTTGGATGTGTAACTCATCATCAGGTCCGACGACGTAATCGCGAGAGACAAGAACAGGCGCCGGCCCCATGACCGCCGCGCCCACCTTCGAGCCACCCCATTCGAAGTCCTGGCGGCAGCATCGGGGCTCGCACCTCCATTCACGCCCCGTTCCCCGGCGCACAGGAGCCGGACGGCCGGGCATCCGCTAGGAAGTCGCGACCCCGACAGATCTCCTGCATCGCGTGAATGGAAGGATTCGCGGGCTGCGCGATCGCAGCTTGCCGGAACTCCTCCTCAGGAGAAGCAGGGAATGCGGCTTTGCATACTTATGCACATCTGTTGTATATTTATGCAAGCGCGGCCGCATCACTGCGAGCCGCGCTTTCCCTTTGTCCGGCAAGGGCAAGCGGATTGAATGCCAATGGTTTATGAAATATCAACGCCACAATGCGATTCGCGATTTGGTCGGCCACGCACTGGTTGCCAACCAGGACGAACTGCGTCGCAAGTTGCGCCGCCGCGGCTTTGAGGTCACCCAGGCCACGCTCTCGCGCGACATTCACGAGTTGCGCCTCTCCAAGGGACCCGGGGGGTATTCCCTGCCCAACGGCAACGGCGCTGCCGCTGGCTCCGTCCTCGAAGACGACGGCCCGCCCTCGGTGGCGGAGATGATTGAGAGCTTTGGCCTGCGCGCGCAGCGGGCAATGAATCTGGTGGTCCTGGCCACGGTGAAGGGCGGCGCACAGCCACTGGCAGCAGCGCTTGACCACGAGGGCTGGACCGATGTGGTGGGCACCGTCGCGGGGGACGACACGGTGCTGGTCATCTGCCCCGACATTCGCCGGGCAAACGAAGTGGAATCACGGTTGAGGACCATGCTCGAGTCATGACAAGTTCGGTGCAAACTGCAGTTGTGGGAGTTACCGGGTACGCGGGCGCCGAATTGGCGAGTCTGCTGTTGCGGCATCCCCGTCTCACGGGCAGGGCCCCGGTGTTTGCCGGGCGCGTGGACGAAAAAGATGCGGCGCGCGGAGGCATCCCGCTAGGTGAAATTCATCCCCAATTAGCCGATAACAACGGTAGGGCAGCGCTCAGGCTCGAACCTTTCTCCTGGGAATTGCTCGCCAGCCGTGGCGTCGAGGTCCTGTTTTTGGCCACACCGCACGAGCAGTCGCGGGAGTGGGTGCCGGAAGCGTTGGCGCGCGGCATGCGGGTCATCGATTTGAGCGGCGCATGGCGATTGACGGAAGCGGCCAACCGCGCCGTCTATGCCTTCGAGGACGACGGAACGGAATTGGCCGCTGCAACCCAGGCGCAAACTATCTATGGCATGCCGGAATTGCATCGCGCGGAGATCGCAGGCGCGCGGCTGATTGCGAATCCCGGCTGCTATGCGACCTCCATCATTCTCGCTCTTCGGCCGCTGGTGGCCGCGGGCCTCGTCGACTTGGGGCACGGAATTGTTGCCGACTCCAAGAGTGGCGTGAGCGGCGCGGGCAAAGCACCCACCGCCAAGACACATTACATGTATGCGGCCGACAATCTTTCCGCATACGGAGCATTCACCCACCGCCATACCGGCGAACTGCTTGAGCAGGTCGGCATCGGAGCCGGAGACATCACGTTCACGCCGCACCTGTTGCCGATTCCGCGCGGCATTCTCTCCACCCTCTACGTGCGTTTCCATTCGCCGCAGACCCGGGAGAGCGTAGCGCAGGTGTACAGCAAGTTCTTCGTGGGCAGCCCGATGGTTCGGCTCTACGACAAGGCGCTGCCGCAGATTCAGTACTCGGTTCGCACCAGCTTTGCGGATATCGGCTTCCAACTCTCCGCGGACGGCGGTCGCGCGGTGGTCGTCAGTTGCCTGGATAACTTGCTCAAAGGCGCATCCGGCCAAGCTGTACAAAATCTGAACGTCATGCTCGGCTGGCCCGAGTCGGAGGGGCTGGAATGAAATACGTCGTCAAGTTGGGTGGAGCTGGCCTTGAAACTCCGTCGCTGCTCGAGGGGTGCACGCGCGCCATTGCTGAACTGGTGCGCGACGGCAACCAGGTGGCAGTGGTCCATGGCGGAGGCGTGCAGTTGACGCGCATGTTGAAGGCACTCGGCAAGCAGAGCGAGTTCATCAACGGGCTGCGCATCACAGACGCTGAAACCCGCGACGTAGCTCTGATGGTTCTGGCCGGCAAGGTGAATAAGGGCCTGGTTGGATCTCTGGGCGCGCTCGGCATTCCTGCCGTAGGTCTTTCCGGCGGCGACGGCCTTCTTTTCCGCGCCCGCAAAAAGCGCACCGCACCCGATCTCGGCTTTGTTGGCGAGATCGTTTCGAGCGATCCGCGCTGGCTCGATGCCATTTGGCAGTTGAACGGCGTGCCGGTGCTCTCGTCCATGGCGCTTGGTTTTGACGGGCAGTATTACAACATCAACGCGGACGAAATGGCCGCGGCGTGCGCCATCGCCTGCCACGCCGATGCGCTGGTCTTCCTCACGGATGTGCCCGGTGTCAAGGGCGTGAACGGCGAGGTCATGCGATGGCTTTCAATCGATCAAATTGCCGAGATGGCCAAAAGCGCAGTCATCTTCGGCGGCATGTTGCCCAAGCTGAGCGCCTGCCGCGACGCACTTTTGAACGGCGTCAAGCGCGTAAGGATTTTGCCCGCGGAGGCTGCCGGTTCCCTTCCCGACCTGTGCAGCTCTCGCGTAGCCCACGGCACCGAAGTGATGGTGGCCTAACGGTCCTCAGAATAATAAAGGACCAGGAGAGATGGAATTGACAAGACTTGACCAGATTCGCGCCGCAGAGGAGCGGCTGCTGTTATCCACGTATGACCGGAACCCCATCCTCTTTGTTGGGGGCGAAGGCGTGCACATTATTGATGAGCAGGGAGGCCGTTACCTTGATCTTCTCAGCGGAATCGGCGTCAACGCGCTCGGCTACAGCAATCCCGTCATCTTAGAGACAATCGCCCGTCAGAGCCAGAAGCTGATCCACACCTCGAACCTCTACTATCACGAGGGACAGGCTGAACTGGCGTTGCGCCTCACCGAGCGCACAGGTCTGGATCGCGCGTTCTTTGCGAACACCGGCACGGAAGCTTGGGAAGGCGCCTTGAAGCTGGCGCGTGCTCATGCGGGAATTCTGCGCGATGAAGGCAAACAGATCGGCACCAAGTTTCTTGCCCTTGAGCAGAGCTTCCACGGTCGCACCTTCGGCTCCATGTCCACCACCTACAAGGCCAAGTACCGCGAGCCCTTCGCCCCGGTTGTTCCCGGCGTCGAATTCGTCCGCTTCAACGATGTCGCCGACCTGCGCGCCAAGTTTTCAAATGACGTCTGCGCCATCCTGGTCGAGGCGATTCAGGGCGAGGGCGGAGTGCGTCCGCTCACGCAGGAATTCTTTGCCGAAGCCCGCGCCCTGGCCAGTTCTACGGGCGCTTTGTTGATTGCCGACGAAATCCAATGCGGCACAGGCCGCACCGGCAAATGGTGCGCTTACCAGCACTATGGCATTCAGCCGGACATCACGACGCTGGCCAAGCCGCTGGCGGGCGGAATTCCCATCGGTGCGCTCCTCTGTACCGAAGAGGTCGCGCGCTCGTTTCACCCCGGTATGCATGGCACCACGTTCGGCGGAGGCCCGCTGGCTTGCGCCGTAGCCTGCGCCGTCATCGACGCGATCGAGAAGCAGGGCCTGCTGGCCAATGCGACCGCGGTCGGCGACTATTTCCAGGAACAGTTGCGCGGATTGGCGAAGCGCCATGCATGCATCACGGATGTGCGCGGCAAAGGCCTGATCATCGGCGCCGAAATCGATTCCGCCGCGCTGGCCAAGCTCACTGTCGCTGAAATGCTCAAGCGGCACATTCTCATCAACTGCACCAGCGACACGGTTTTGCGCTTCCTGCCTCCGTACATTCTTGAACGTTCGCATGTGGACACCACCATTGCCGCGCTGGACGAAATCTTCACTGAACATGCCGCTCCGAGCGGCGCACACACCGCTACCGGCGCGGTAGCGCCATCCGCAGGAGGACAACATCGTGGCTAGCAAAGCAACTACCCTTGAGCAACCGCACGCAGTGATTTCCGTGCAAAAAGATCCCGATGTTCTGGCCGCAGCAGCACGGCTGGCCGGCGAAGATATGTGCTCCATCGCCGACCTCTCCAGTAGCGAAGTGCGCGCCATCCTCAAGCTCGGCCACGACGTCAAGCTCAACCCGCGCGAGTATCGCCACGCGCTCGACGCCAAGCAAATGGTTCTCATGTTTGAGAAGGCCAGCCTGCGTACGCGTCTCAGCTTTGAGACCGGCATCAACACCACCGGCGGCAATGCCATCTTCGTCGACCAGACCAACTCGCCTCTGGGCGAGCGCGAATCCATCGCCGACGTGGCGCGCAACGTCGAGCGCTGGGTCGATGTCATCGTGTTGCGCACCTATGCGCACGACACCGTTACCGAGATGGCCGCCAACGCGCGTGTGCCGGTCATCAACGCCCTGTCCGACTTCGAGCATCCCTGTCAGGCGCTGGCCGATTTCATGACTCTCGAAGAACACTTCGGCACCGCCGCGGGCCTGAACTTCACCTATGTCGGCGACGGCAACAACGTCTGCCATTCGCTGATGCTTACCGGCGCACAACTGGGCGCGAATGTTACCGTGGCCACACCGCGCGGCTATTCTCCCGACATTGAAATCGCGACCATTGCACGCGAAATTGCCGAGAAGAACGGCTGCGAACTGCGCCTGCTGCAAGACCCGCACGCCGCGGCCGAGGGAGCCGATGCCATCTATACCGATGTGTGCGTCAGCATGGGCATGGAGCACGAGTCCACCAAGCGCGCGCCGATCTTCCGCCCGTTTCAGGTGAACGAGGCGCTGATGGCCAAGGCCTCGCCGCACGCGGTGTTCATGCACTGCCTGCCTGCGCGCCGCAACGATGAAGTCACCGACGCAGTGATCGACAGCCCGCAGTCCATCGTCTTCGATCAGGCCGAAAATCGTCTCCATGCGCAGAAGGCGTTGTTGCTGCTGTTGCTTGGCGGTTTGGCAAACGTGGAAAAGTTTCAGTAACCAGTTTTCAGTTGTCAGGCAGTCAGGATTCAGATCGACAGTCGAGCTCGGCGCACACGCGAAGGGAAAACTGACACCTGATCACTGATTACTGACAACTGCTTTGAGGGTCCTAATCATGTCCGTAATTCTCGAATCCCTGCCCGTCGGCCAGAAGGTCGGCATTGCCTTCTCCGGTGGGCTCGACACTTCTGCCGCCCTGCACTGGATGAAGCAGAAGGGCGCCCTTCCCTACGCCTACACGGCGAATCTCGGCCAGCCCGACGAAACAGACTACGACGCCATCCCGCGCGCAGCCCTCGAATACGGAGCCGAAAAAGCCCGCCTGATCGACTGCCGCGGCCCGCTGGTGCGCGAAGGCATCGCCGCGCTCCAGGCCGGCGCCTTCCACATCACGACCGCCGGCGTTCCGTACTTCAACACGACTCCGATTGGCCGCGCCGTCACCGGCACTATGCTCGTTGCTGCGATGAAGGAGGACGACGTCCACATCTGGGGCGATGGCTCCACCTTCAAGGGCAACGATATCGAGCGCTTTTACCGCTATGGCCTGCTGGCCAATCCGAACCTCAAAATCTACAAGCCCTGGCTCGACGCCGCTTTCATTGACGAACTCGGCGGCCGCGCCGAAATGTCCGCGTTCATGCAGCGCTCCGGTTTCGCCTACAAGATGTCGTCCGAGAAGGCCTACTCCACCGATTCCAACGTGCTCGGCGCAACCCACGAGGCGAAGGACCTGGAGCATCTGTCTTCATCGGTGAAGATCGTCGTGCCCATCATGGGCGTAGCCTTCTGGCGCGACGATGTCGACGTGCAGCGCGAACAGGTCACTATCCGCTTTGAAGAGGGCTTTCCCGTTGCCCTCAACGGCCGCGAGTTCGCCGACCCCATCGAACTGCTTCTTGAAGCCAACCGCATCGGTGGCCGCCACGGGCTCGGCATGTCCGATCAGATTGAGAACAGAATCATCGAAGCCAAGAGCCGCGGCATCTATGAGGCGCCCGGCCTCGCTCTGTTGTTCATCGCTTACGAGCGCCTCATCACCGGCATTCACAACGAAGACACCATCGAGACGTACCGGGATAATGGACGCAAGCTCGGCCGCCTGCTCTACCAGGGTCGCTGGTTTGACTCCCAGGCGATCATGCTCCGCGAAGCCGCGCAGCGCTGGGTCGCCAAGCCCATCACCGGCGAGGTCACCGTTGAGCTGCGCCGCGGCAACGACTACTCCATCCTCAACACCGAGTCGCCGAATCTTACCTTCCATCCCGAACGGCTCAGCATGGAAAAGACCGAGTCCACCTTCTCGCCACGTGACCGCATCGGCCAACTCACCATGCGCAATCTCGACGTTGCCGACACCCGTGCCAAGCTGCTGACGTATGCCGCAACCGGCCTCCTCACGCTCAGCACCGGCAACGAAATGCCCATGTTGAGCAGCGCCAAGGAGAAAGAATAGCGTGTCGAACGAACAACAATCCGTCAAGATGTGGTCCGGCCGCTTTCGTGAACCCCTGGATGCGGAGTTCGAAAAGTGGCAGCGTTCGATTGTCTTTGACTGGCGACTTCTCGACGAAGAGGTAACCGCCAGCAAGGCGCACGCGTCGGCCCTGTGCGCTGCGAGCATCCTCACAAAAGATGAAACAACGGAGTTGCGGGCGGCGCTCGATGAGATCGCTGCCGAGCACGCGTCGGATGCCGGCAAGGCGCTGGTGCGCGATCATGCATCGGCTGAAGACATTCATCATTTCGTCGAGCTTTCGCTGGTGGAGCGCGTCGGTTCGCTGGGGCTCAAGCTTCACACCGGCCGCAGCCGCAACGAGCAAATCGCCACCGACTTGCGGCTCTATGTGCGCAAGCAGATTGGCCTCACCGTTGAGGCGTTGGCTGCATGGGCAAACGCGCTGGGTCGGCAGGCGCACGATGCAGGCGAGGCGGTGATGCCCAGCTACACTCACATGCAGCGCGCAGAGCCTGTGCTCGTGGCCCATTGGCTGCTGGCTTACGTTGAAATGGCGCTTCGCGATGCGGGACGTCTGCGCGACTGCGCCGCGCGCCTCAACCACTGCCCGCTGGGTTCGGGTGCCGTGGCTGGCGCAACCCTTGCACTCGATCGCGATCTGGTTGCGCGTGAACTGAATTTCATCGCCCCGACAGCCAACTCGATAGACGCCACGAGTGATCGCGATTTTGTCCTCGAGTACTTGCAGGCGCTTACGTTTGTCGGCCTGCATCTGAGCCGCTTTGCGGAGGAGATTACCCTCTTCGCCACCGCAGAATTCGGTTTTGTGACGCTGCCGGAGGCCTTTTCTACAGGCTCCAGCGCCATGCCGCAGAAGAAGAATCCCGACCTGACCGAGTTGATTCGCGCCAAGGTGGGCCGCATCCACGGTGCGGCTGAGGCTGTGACTCTGCAACTTAAGGGTTTGCCCTTAGCCTACAATAAGGACATGCAGGAGACCCAGGAGCCGGCATTTTCAGTCGGGTTCGTGCCCCAGATGCTCACGCTGGTGGCGCGCTTCACCGGCGCGCTTCAATTCAACCGCGGGCGTATGAATGAGGCTGCGCAGTCGGGCTATTTGAATGCCATGGCAGCGGCGACTTATCTCGTGCACAAGGGCGTTCCCTTCCGCACCGCACACGAAAAGATCGGCAATGCGGTTCGCTTCGGCATCGAAAAGGGCGTCGAACTCGGCGAGCTTACCCTCGATCAGCTTCGTCAGTTTGGTGAAGAGTTCGAAGAGGATTTTTTCGCAGCCGTCACGCTCCAAGCCACGCTCGACTGCCACAATGTGACCGGAGGAACAGCGCGTGCGCGTGTGCGTGAGGCTCTGGCCGCTGCGTCTGAACGCATCGCAAGCCTTAGTCAGGAGGCCGTTCATGCTGGTGCGTAAAGCCCGGCTCCAGGACGCCTCCAACGTCTACGACCTGGTGAACTCACTCTCCACCGACGGCACGCTGCTCAAGCGTGCCTTCGCGGAGATCTGCGAAAACATTCGCGATTTCACCGTCGCCGAGTCCGACAGCGGCGTCTTTCTGGGCTGCGGCGCGCTTCACCTCTACGGCCCGCACCTTTCCGAAGTCCGCTCCATTGTGGTCAAACCCGAGGCCAAGAGCCAGGGCGCTGGCGGACGCATCCTCGGCACGCTCATCGAGGAAGCTGAAGAGCACGGCATCCACTCTGTCTGCCTCTTCACGCGCATTCCAGATTTTTTCTTCAAATACGGCTTCCGCGCCGTCGAAGACAAGTCCGAACTGCCCGACAAGATCTTCAAGGACTGCCAGACCTGCCCCCGCCTGCACCGCTGCGACGAGGTGGCCATGGTTCGCGGCCGCATTCCTCGCATCTCCATCCTTGGACCGCGCATTGAGGCGCAACAGTTGGTTCGTCTTTCCGGCTAGGCCGTCGGCCGCATGATTTCGATCCATTGCATGTGTCCCGGCCTTTGCGGCAGTTCGGGTCATTGCGGTTGCGCGTACGATAGAAGCAGCACATGTCTATAAGCAACCCCAATCTCCCAAAATCTATCCTGGCATTAAGGTCGTACACGGCGCAGGCGTTTCTCCATGATCTGCTGGCAGGGATCACAGTGGGCCTGGTTGCCTTGCCCCTGGCCATGGCCTTCGGCATCGCCTCGGGCGTAACTCCGCAGGCCGGTCTGTACACCGCTGTCGTGGCTGGCTTCCTGATCTCCGCGCTGGGCGGATCGCGCACCCAGATCGGCGGCCCCACCGGCGCGTTCGTTGTGATTGTGGCCGGCATCGTTCTTCGCTTCGGCATGAGCGGCTTGGCCATGGTCACGCTGATGGCCGGCGTTTTGCTCGTGATCATGGGACTCACCGGCCTGGGCGCGGCTGTCCGCTTCATTCCGCGCATGGTGGTCATCGGATTCACCAACGGAATCGCAGTTCTCATCGCATCTACGCAAATCAAGGACTTCTTCGGCCTCAAGACGCCCGCTGTCCCCAGCGAATTCCTGCCGCGCATCAAATTGCTGATTGCGCACTTTGCCACTGTGAACTCGTCGGCGCTGGGACTCGGCCTTGGCACGCTGGCGATTCTCGTTCTGCTTCCGCGCTTCACCAGGAAAATTCCGCCGTCGATTGTTGCTCTGCTGGTTTGCACCGGCGTGAGCATCGTGTTTCATCTGCCGGTCGAGACAATCGGCAGCAAATTCGGCGGGATTCCACGCGGAATGCCTCCGTTCGCCATTCCAGATTTTCATGCTGAGCACTTTTTGCCGCTCATCCCTTCCGCCTTCACCGTGGCATTGCTGGCCGCTCTTGAAAGCATGCTCTCGGCCGTGGTGGCCGACGGCATGACCGGCGACCGGCATAACTCGAATGTGGAACTGGTAGCGCAGGGAGTTGCCAACATCGTTTCTCCGATGTTCGGCGGCATTCCCGCTACCGGCGCCATTGCCCGCACCGCAACCAATATCCGTGCCGGCGCGCGCTCCCCGATTTCAGGCATCGTGCATGCGCTCACTCTGCTGGCGATTCTGCTGGTCGCTGCGCCGCTGGCGAGTTATATTCCGCTGGCCACGCTGGCAGCGATCCTCTTTGTCGTCGCCTACAACATGGGCGAGTGGAAGGAGATTGGCGCCATTCTGCAAATGGATGGGACGGCCATCTCGGTGTGGCTGGTAACGTTTGCGCTCACTGTCTTCGCAGATCTTACCGTTGCTGTCGGCGTCGGTTTGGGGCTGGCTGCGCTGCTCTATATTTACCGCGTGGCCGAAACCACCACCGTATCGCCGGTGACCGACGAGTACATTCGCGACGGCCTTCCGCATGTCCTGCAAGGGCGCATTGTTCCGCCGTACGTCTCGCTGTTGCGCATCCACGGGCCGTTTCTGTTCGGCACCACCGAAAAACTGGTGGAGGCGACGGTGAACATAGAAGCGTTTGAACCCATCGTGATTCTGCGCCTGCGCAACATGACCGCCATCGACGCCACCGGCATTCACGCGATCGAGAGCTTTGCGACACGACTGCGTGAATCGGGCCGCACGCTGTTGCTCTGCGGCGCCATGGAGCAGCCTTCCCGGCTGCTCCATGGCAATCGGTTCCTTGACCGCGTCGGCCGCGAAAACATCATGCCCAATATTCAGACCGCGCTGGATCGCGCGAAAGAGCTTCATGCGGCGGCACCGAACGCCGCGTCACAAGACCAGCAATAATGTGGCTCTGCTGTGCGGGCCCTCTTGCTTCGGGAGCCTCGCCACCGCCACATTTCCTGGTCGTCGCTCTTATTTCTTTTCCCACTTGTCGAAGGGCTGTTTGTCGCTGATCCGGGGCCGGTTTTCGGCTTGTAGTTGCTTTGAAACCTGCTCGACTTCGCGGAAAACGCGCAGCAGATTGCCGCCGAGGATCTTCCGGCAGTCTTCCGCCGAATAGCCGCGAGCCATCAGCGCCGCGGTGATCTTGGGCAGGTCAGCCGCGGAGTCCATCCCCTCGGGCAGTTGACCGTCGACACCGTCGAAATCCGAACCGAGGCCGACGTGATCGATCCCGGCCACCTTGGCAATGTGGTCGATGTGGTCGATGAGCATCGACAAGGGCGGGCGCGGAATGCGATCGGCAAACTGGCGCTGCAACTTCTCGATCTCGGTTGGAGGAGCTTCCTTGCCCTCGGCCTTGTACTTGTCTTTCAGTTCCTTCACAGCCTTGTCGACTTCAGGCTTTTGCGCCTGCTGAGCGTTGCGGTAGTCCTGGGAAAGGAACGCAGAGTAGAAATTGACCTGGACAACGCCGCCCTTCGAGTCGGGCCCGCCGTAGTTGGCGATTGCGCGGAGCATGTCGTCGGTCATGTTCCGGGGCGCGTCGCAGAGGGCACGGGCCGCGGAGTGCGAGGCGATGACCGGCGCCCGGCTGATGTTGAGCGTGCGGTAAAAGGTGCGGTCGGAGACGTGGGAGATGTCCACCATCATGCCCAGGCGGTTCATCTCGTAGACCACGTCCTTGCCAAATTCCGTTAGGCCTTCCTTGGTGTGCGGGACGTTCTTGTCGTCGACGTCGCCGGAGCTGTCGGCCCAGTTGTTGGAGTTCGACCAGGTCAACGTCATGTAGCGCACGCCGAGCGCGTAGTACTGGCGCAGCAGCGGAATCGAGTCCTCAATGGAATGGCCGCCCTCGATGCCCATCAGCGCTGCAAACTTGTGGTCCTTGTGCGCTTGCTCAATGCCTTCGGGACTGGTGACGAACTCGATCTGGTCCGGATGCCGCGCCACCTGCTGCTTGACGGAGTCGATCAATTCCAGCGTGCGGTGCGCGTATTGGCCCTTGTAGGCGACCGGCTCGACCCAGATGGAAAAGAACTCCGCGCCCAGGTTTCCCTTGTGAATGGAGTCCAGGTTCAGGTTGCCGCCGTTGAGCGGGTCGCCGAGGTCAAAATGTTCATCCACAAAGCGTTGCGGCGTGTCGGCGTGGGTGTCGATGACGATCGCGGAGCGGTGGACGGCTGCGGGTGTTTGGGTTTTGGGAGTCATTTTTGGGGAGGTTTTGGCCGGGGTCTGGGCGCAAACGAGCGCCGGAAGGGCGAGCAATAGGAGAGTAGGCAAGACTCGGGTGCGCATAGGCTTGGGATGAGTCTATACCGGCTGGCAGGCCAACCGCCAAGGCGAACAGACGGCGAATCGCACATGGAAAGAGTACGCAGTTTCACAGTTACACAGCATAGGGGGGTGGGGGGGTATCTGACCTTGCGCCCGGTTGTTGGAGATTTGGGTTTCCCCGAAGCTCCTTCAGATTCGAGGATGCGCCCGCGGATGGTAATCCTCTGCAAAAGCGAGGCGCTGGCTGGCGCTCAACTGGAATGGGGCGTTGCTTGGGCCGAACGGGCTTGCTGGTCCCAGGTCTCAAAATCGAGACCTGGGGCACCCGAGCGGATACGGGAAGATGGACGACCGGGCCATTATGAGCTGGTCGCGTTTACTTGGAAAATGGCTTGCTGTTTTCCTGGTCGAAGTTCTTTATGGTCTTGGACGGCTTGACTGCCAGTTCTTGGGCGACTTTGTCGATGCGCTTCTGCGCGGATGTGCCGGTTGAGGCATTTTCTTCCACTTTGTTCTCTACGGGGTTCTCAAATTGCTTGGTCATGAGGATTCTCCTTGGGTAACTCCTGCTGAAACTATGAGACCGCCGTGCCGCAAAGCAATGGTCATTTCTGCTCTCGCGATTCGGCGGGCGGCGTTTTAAACTGGGGCCCCGCAGCCTGAACACATCGCTGATTCGGGCCCATTTCCCCCCAGGTCAAGGCGGCCGCCCACCAATCATCCGACCTCACAAATGGAGTTTCCCGGTCCCGATGGTGCGATCCGGGATCGATCTGGCCATCGCATCGCACCCGGCGTGGAATCGCCCAATCCTCACACGACGGCTGCCAGCGCGTCCAAGCTTCAGACACCCTTTAAACTGGGGATTGAGGTATTCCGTGCTCCGACCCGTGTTTCTCGTCCTCTTGTGCGCATCGTTTCTTTCGTCAGCGCCCGGTTTTGCCCAGAATGCTGCACCCAACACGGCACAGGAACCAACCGTGAATGTGCCCGCTGCCGCAGCCGCCCAGCCGGTGTCGGGAGAGGTTGCAGCGGCCGAGGCGGCCATCGCCAAATCCGACTGGAAGGCGGCGGAGGCCAAGCTGGACCCCTGGCTGGTGGCCCATCCCACCGATGCGCGGGCGCTGTTCGACTCCGGCTACGTGGCCGACGCCGAAAACCGCCTGGCCGATGCGGCGGGGCTTTACAAACGCGCTGCGGAGGCCAATCCGCAGTCGTTTGAGGCGCATGTTTCGCTAGGCCTGCTGTTGGCACGGCAAGGAAAGGCGGCGGAGGCTCGGCCGGAGCTGATGGCGGCGACCACGCTCGATCCGGGCGAGGCCGGCCCGGGCGCCAAGGCGCAGGCGTGGAGGGCGCTGGCGGAGATTGATCGCGCGGGCGACCCGACGACGGCGTCTGACGATTTGCTGCAGGCGCTGAAGATCTCATCCGAGACGACGGCCGACACCTTGCTCGCCGCCAATCTGGCGGATCAGGCGGGACAGCTTGACACGGCAGAAGCGGCCTACCGGCGCGTACTGGCCAAGGAACCGAAGTCGGCGCAGGCGAACGCGGGATTGGCTCACCTGATGATCGTGCGCAAACAGTATCCGGAGGCGGAAGATCTGTTGCGGACGGCGCTGGACCAGTCGCCCAACGACCCGGCGCTGAGCGCGCAGTTGGCCAGCGTTCTGGCCGCGGAAGACAAGGCCGAGGCGCTGCCGCTGATCCAGAAACTGCACGAAGCGCATCCCAAGGACGCGGCGATTACCCGCATTCTGGCCGAGGTTCTGGCGCAGGCGGGGGACGCGGCGAGTTCGGACCGCCTGTATGTCGCGCTGCTGGCAGCCAGTCCGGAAGATGCGGCGCTGCTGGTGGCGCACGGACAAAACTTGATTCGCCAACTCAAGTATGCGGAGGCCTTCGCGACCTTCGACAAGGCGACAAAGCTGGACGCGGCCAGCGGCGACGGCTGGAGTGGGTTGGCATTTGCTGCTTCAAAAACGGCTCAGCCGTCCGTGGCAGTGCACGCGCTCACCATGAGAGCAAAATATTTACCGGAAGTTCCCGCAACCTACTTCCTCTGGGCAACATCATACGATTCACTGCATAACAAGGCAGAGGCCATCAGCTACTACCATCATTTTCTGGAATCATCTGCCGGAAAGTTCCCGGATCAGGAATGGCAATGTCGGCAACGTCTCCTTTTGCTCGAAAACAAAAAATGAGACGTGCGATGATGCGAAATCGGAAGCGGAACTTGCTCTGAAAGTCGCCGCATCTATGGGCTGGTGAGATTGCTGATCTTCCCCGCTTGCACAATCTCATTGAATGCTCCTATAGTCACGGCTTGGGGTAATGCCGCTTTTGGCGGAGGTTCCTCATGGTGTGTCGGATTCCGTTGGCAGTGCTCGTCCTCCTCGCTGTAACCGCGGCACCGGCCCGTGCCTCCGGGTTCGACGACAAGATTCCCGATCAACAGAGCATCGACGCGCTGGCGGTGAAGGCCAGTCAGGCGCAGCCGCGCGAACAGTGCTTCCTCTATGCCCAACTGGTGCACGAGATGACCGAGTTGAGCCTGCGGCGCTACGCTGCCGGCGACGTGGAGAAAGCCACCGACATGCTGAAGCAGATTCAGCTCTTGACCCACAAGATTCACCTCTCGGTGGCAGACAACGACAAGCGGCTCAAGAACGCCGAGATCTTGTTGCGACACACCGCCTTCCGGCTGACCGAGATGCTGCACTCCAGCAGCTATGAAGACCAGGCGCTGGTGGCGCAGACCCTGGCGCAGGTATCCCAGACGCAGAACGAAGCCATGCTGCAGGTCTTCCGCAAATAGGCACGGCCCCTTGGGCCAGATGTTCTCCAGGGCACATCACTGCACTGCGCAGGAACTTGGCGCTTTTCCCGAACTGAGCCCGTGTGGTTCAATGGGAGCGCTGGGGGTGATCCTGTGCAAGGGAAGCGCTGTTTTGCGGCGGTTATGACCTGCCTGATGCTGGCCGCGCCGTTGGGTGCGCAAAAGGAAAAGCGGGAGCCGTTGACGGAAGTCCAGATCGAGAAGATCCGCGAGGCGGGGATCGATCCGGTCGAGCGTGTCAGCCTCTACACAAAGTTTCTGGACGAACATGCGGAAGTGCTGAAGGGCCTGACGAGTCGTGTGCATTCGGCGGCGCGTGGCCAACGGGTGGATGATGAGTTGCAGGATTTTACTGCGCTGATGGACGAACTGGGATCGAATCTGGACGTCTACTCCGAGCGCAAGGCGGATGTTCGCAAGGCATTGAAGCCGCTGAATGAGGCCACGGGACGCTGGCTGGGGATTCTGCGTGCGCTGCCCGGGGAGCCGGCCTTCGACCTGGCCCGCAAGGAAGCGATCGAGAGCAGCGAAGAGCTGGCCGATCAGGCCAAGCGGCTGGAAACCGAACAAATCGACTATTTCAACCAGCACAAGGACGAAAGAGGACAGGACCGGGCGGAACCCAAGTGAAGACAGGGGTTAGGGGTTAGATGCTGGGGAT
>Ga0224527_1000942_pt1 | contig 16365 bp, 10 predicted proteins | sample CBST0metaG_FD_179882 | JGI IMG/M metagenome (GOLD analysis project Ga0224527, IMG submission 179882) | Peat soil microbial communities from Stordalen Mire, Sweden - C.B.S.T0 | ecosystem: Environmental > Terrestrial > Soil > Wetlands > Peat | place: Sweden: Norrbotten County, Stordalen Mire... | reverse complement strand
TTGGGCGTGCTGTTGCTGTTGCGGCTGGGCGTGCTGTTGCTGTTGCGGCTGGGCGTGCTGTTGCTGTTGCGGTTGGGCGTGCTGTTGTTGTTGCGGTTGAGCGTGCTGTTGCTGTTGTGGTTGTTCTTGAGCGTGCTGTTGCTGTTGTTGTGGCTGAGCGTGTTGTTGTGGTTGCTGAGGCTGAACGTGTTGCTGCTGTGGTTGCGAAGTACTGCGCGCAGGAATGATTGGAGCGATCGGTTTGCCGACCGCGATTGGTTTTGTTGCCGCCAGAATGGCCGGGCGTCCGTGATTCACTGAGGCGAACTGCTGGTGATTCTGGCCTGCTTCCTGCTGGTGCTGTAGCTGAGTGTTCATTGGGGGAATTCGCTGCCCGTGCATTGCGGCGGCTTCCGCCGGCATGGGGCGTCTGGTGATGCCTCCAGCCCCGTTGAAGCTGACCCTGCTATTGCTGTTGTTCACGATGGTGCGGTTATAGACGCTGATGTTGGTGATGTTTACGTTGTTGACGGTGCGGTTGTAGTTGAAGCGACGCCCGCTCCAGTATCCGCCCTGATAGCCGGTGCCGCCGTAACCGAATCCGTAGTTGATGCCACCGTAGAATCCGACATATTGACCCCATGAGCCGTGGTTGTAGCGATACCTGCCACCGTAGAATCCCCAATATCCGGGGGTCCAGAGGAAGCCCACTTCAGGCGGCTGCGCCCAGGCTCCGGGAACCCAGTAGTAGCCCTGGGGAGCATAGCTCCAATATCCGGGCGTCCATAGATAGCCGTCGCCGGGACATTCCGGCTGCGAGTACTCCGGCAGCGGTGGTGGGGGCTCTTGCGCCTCAAGCACTGGCTGGCCGTAGCTGGTGTCGTAATTCGAATCCTGGTAGTCGCCGTTGGAGTTGTCGTTGTAGTCGTCATTATTGGATCTCCGGTTATGGGAGGTCCGCCTGGTTGGCGCGGGCTGCTGCTGGTCATTGGTAGTGGTTTGGGTACTGGTTTGCTGGGTGCCGTCGGTGGGGGCCAGGTTGTCGGTTTGCGCGGCTTCGGCTGGGGTTGTGAGGGAGTTGGCGTCGGGAGTGTCAGCCTTCTTGCATCCTGCAAATCCAAGCGTAAGGAAGATGACCGCGGCGGCAAGGATAGTTTGGAACGATGTTTTCGACATATTCCTCCTGAGGGAATGCGGCAATTCTACTTGGTTACCTTCTCATGCCGGGAACTTTCAAGTCTGAGCAAGACAGCACAGTTGGAGAGTTGAAGGGTAGAACGAAGAGCGGAGCCAGGAGCGCGTCAATTTAAAGGTTAAGAAGCAGCGTCGATTGGTTATAAGTTTCAGTTAAAAGGTTGGTGGAAGACAATCCGTGTTCTCAACGATTCCCATAGGATCTGGAGGTCACACAGCAAGAACAACTACCCCACCCTCCGCCCAAAAAGCGGGCGGAAGGGTAGGGCAGCCAGATGAGTGATTGTACCGGTCATCTTCCGCACGCACCACTGGAGGTGCGATATCATGAGAGATATGGCTGACGTTCAGTTTCCTATTGCGGGACCGCGGCACAGTTTCTTTACGGACGATGCGCGGCTCAATCGAATTCACGAAAAGGTTATGGCTGGTGAGCGCCTGGATGAAGCGGACGCGCTGGCACTTTATCGCACGCCGGATATGCTGGCGCTGGGCTGGCTGGCCAACTATGTGCGCGAGCGGATGCACGGCAATGTGGCGTACTTCAACGTGAACCGGCATATCAATCACACGAACGTTTGTGTGGCGGCTTGTCGGTTGTGTGCGTTTGGCCGCAAGAAGGGAACCGACGGCGCTTACACGATGGCGCTGGATGAGGTTTTCGAGTCGGCGGCATCGGGATATACGGAGGCGGTGACGGAGTTCCACATTGTGGGCGGACTGCATCCGGATCTTCCGCTGAAGTACTTCACGGATATGCTGAGCGGGTTGAAGCAGCGGTTTCCGCAGGTGCATTTGAAGGGCTTCACGATGGTGGAGATTTCCTTCTTCGCCAAGCTGAACAAGATGTCGATTCGCGATGTGCTGCTCAGGCTGAAAGAGGCTGGGTTGGATTCGATGCCAGGCGGCGGAGCGGAGATATTTTCGGAGCGCGTGCGGGCGATTATTTGCGATCACAAGATCGACGGCAATGAGTGGCTTGATGTGGCGCGCGAGGCGCACACGCTGGGAATTAAGTCCAACGCTACGATGCTGTATGGACACATTGAAGGGGACGAGGACCGGGTGGATCATCTGCTGAAATTGCGCGCGTTGCAGGATGAGACCGGGGGCTTCCAGACATTCATCGGACTGTCGTTCCATCCGGATCACACTGTGCTGGAGCATTTGCCTTGGACTACCGGAGTGCTGGATTTGAAGCAGATTGCTGTGGCTCGGCTGGTGCTGGATAACTTCCCGCACATCAAGGCCTACTGGCAGATGCTGACTCCTAAGATTGCGCAAATCGCGTTGCGTTTTGGAGCGGACGACATCGACGGAACGGTGGTGGAGGAGAAGATTTATCATGACGCCGGGGCAACGACTCCGCAAGGATTGAGCCGTCAGGACTTGATTCGTTTGATTGAAGCTGCGGGGCGGGTTCCGGTGGAGCGCGACACGCTTTATCGTGCGGTTACTCGTACGGCGACCTCTGTTACTGTGGCGGTTTAGCCCAAAAGACAACTCAACGACAACAGATCAACAGCCCTACCCTCCGTCCAAGAGCGGGACGGAAGGGTAGGGCACCCAGGTATGCGATCTGGTCGACAATTCGAGCCTCCGTCCACGGGTATCCGATGTTCCGTTCGTTGAGGTCAGTTCCCGGAGTGGTGCGGGATTTACCTTAGGCTGTGCAACCGTATTCTTTTTGCTTGCCTCTTTCTTCGATAGTGATACATTCCACTGTTCCAGGACCGTACCTGCTACAGGCATCGATCTAAACGAGGCTCGCAGATGAACGTCCATTTCACTTACAAACTTGATAAATCTCCTTCCGTTGAGCAATGCCTTCAAACACATATTGAGAAGCTGGGTCCGCGGTTACATGTATTCAACCCGGACATGGTTTCATTGCGTGGATTATTCGAGGAAGCGCCGAAGTCTGGATTTTCGGTGGCGCTGAATTTGCGCCTGCCTGCGGGGCAGATGGCTGCCAAGGCGAAGGCAGAGAACTTGCAGACGGCCATCCGGATGGCGTTTGACGACCTGACCGAACAGTTGGGCAAACACATGGAGCACCTGCGCAGCCAGTATCGGTATCCGCGGGTGCGTGGAGTGGAGCGGCAACGGATTGAGCCACAGGTGGCGTTTGAGAGCACCTTGGCCGTGGTGAAGCCGGAGATGGTTTCCAGCATGGATGTGGCCGAGTTCGTGAATGCGAACCTGGATCGGTTGCATGGTTATGTGGAGCGTGAGTTGCGCTTCCGGCGTGACAACGGACAGCGCAGGCTGGCCGAGGTGAGCGCGGAAGAGGTGATTGACGAAGCAGTGGCGAACGCCCTGGATGAACATCAACCACGTCCGGAGAAGATGGCGCTGGAGGCGTGGCTGTATCGTTTGTCGCGTTCAGCGATGGACCGGCTGGGAAATCAGTTGGATTCGGCGGCGCATCCGGTGAGGCTGGATGAGGAGGATCTGCATCCGGTGGCTGACGTGGATAACGAGGAGATGCGCCAGTTCTACCATCCGGATGAGAGCGTTACGAATGAAAACCTGATTGCGGATCGGCACGTCAGCACTCCAGAGGACGAGGCTTCGCGCGAGGAGCTGATGACTATGGTGGAGCGCGCGCTGCGCGATGCGACGAAACAGCAGCGCGAGGCGTTTTTGCTGTTCACCATCGAGGGGTTCCGGTTGGCGGAGATTGCCACGATTACAGAGCGGACGGTGGAGCAGGTGCAGAGCGATGTGAAGGTTGCTCGTGAGCACCTGAGGCGGTCTCTGGTGGCAGCGGGCGAACGCAGACAGAAACTGGTGGCTGATCGCGCTCCGGCTCGCATCCAGAGCGCATAGCCGAACTGCAAACGAAAGAAAGCCGCAGCCTATGAGTAGCTGCGGCATTCTTGTTGCTCATTGAGATCAGAGCAGACGTGTGAGGAACTGGGCCGCGCGCGGACCGAGGCGGTCACGAAGGCGGATGAGAGCCTTGCCGTGAATTTGTGAGACGCGGGATTCGGTTTTGGAGATGGAGCGGGCGATACGCGCCATGGTCCAGTCCTTGAAGTAGTAGAGAATCAGGACGTTTGCCTCGTCGGGCGGAAGCAGGGCGATGAACTTGCGCAGTTCGCTTCGAGATTCGTTCTGGTGGCAGATGGCGTCGGGGCGCTTTTCGGGATCGTCAGCAACGCTTTCACGGACTGATATGCGGTCGCTGTCCTCATGCGGTTCGAACTCGACCTCCTGCAATTCCTGTACGGCCTGGGCAAATTCGTAGAAGGTGTTGAGGTCCATGCCCATGCTGTCGGCAACTTCATCGCTTGTGGGATGACGTCCTAATTTGGATTGAAGGGAGCGAGTAGCGTTGTCCAGTTTCTGCTGGCGAGTGCGGAAATATCGCGATGCCCAGTCGAGTTCGCGAAGGCTATCAAAGATGGCTCCGGTGATGCGAATGCGGGCGTATTGGCGGAAGGGCAGATTGCGGTAGGGACCGAAGCGGCGAGCGGCGTCGATGAGTCCGATGGATCCTGCCTGAATGAGGTCATCCAATTGGACGGATGGTGGAAGGCGGCGGATGATGGAGCGCGCCACCTGTTTCACATCATCCATGTGGCTGAGGACGAGTTCCTGCTGCTGATCCTCGGTAAGGGATACGGCCTCGGGATCCCCTTCGGGCATGGGAAAGAACGGGAGTAGCGATGGCTCTGGTGTTATGTGAGCGCTGGTCATAGCCGTCCTTTTTGGTCCCTGCCCGGGCGCACCAAAAAGGGTGAGCTCCAGCGAAGGTATCCAGATGATCTTGGGCGGAAGATACCCGCCTGAGGGAATCATCGACAGGAAAGAGGCTGAGCTTGAGAGACAAAGGACTGGATGGCGGAGAAGGTGCCGCAGATTTCGGTTTTGGTGCAGGTGGAGGGTGTTTCCGTGCGGAAGCAAAGCATCAAAAGCGGAGTTAACTACCCCACCCTCCGCCCAACAACAGGGCGGAAGGGTAGGGCACCCATAAGGTTATAGCTCCCTAGTTTGCGGAAGCGGGCTCCCAGCCGTGATCGCCTTTGGCGAGAATCATGGCTGATTGCGACGGCGGCGCGTGGTAATAGTTTGCACCGTGCTGGTCGATCAATACGCTGCGCTCATAAAGAGAGAGAGCCTGGACAGGGTCGCCAGAGATATCAAACATGTCTCCAGCCTTGTTGGCGGCCCAGTTCCAAGTGTACTGAACCGAAAACTTCTGGGGGCTGAGTTTGGTGATGGCACCGACGGAGACAAGTTTGCGGGTTGCCAGCGGGATGATGTAAACGGTTGAGTTGTCCTTATCCGGGACGCTCTTCACGTCAGGCAGGGAAGCTAGGAACTCCTTGCCCTTGGGGGTGAGATCGACTTGCGCGGCCCAGCCTTTGCCTTTTCCGATTTTCAGGATTCCGGCATTGGCGAGGAGCTTGTACTGGGGATCGGTGGGCTTGTCGGCTGCGCCGTAGCTGATATTTCCGGTGTGGAAAGATACGGTGACGGGCGCCGCAGCCTTCACCTTCTTCTCGATGACTGCAGTCGCCTCTTCGGGCTTGATGGTCTGTTTGCTCTGGAAGATGACAACGCCAAGTCCACCAACGAACAGTCCGACGAGCAAAAGGATTATTAAAATCGGACCAAAAGATGAGCCTTCCTTAGTTTCCATTTCAATTTCTTGTTCAAACATATAGGTACCCTCCGAAGTGGGACCGCTGTTCAGCAGATGGAGAAAACCTGCCGGCGACATCATATGCCTGTTAGTTGGCGAGATGAAGGAAAATCAGCCGCAGAAAGAACCGATTTCCAACTCGCAACGAGAGCGGGAAATCGGTTCACGATGGGAGAAAACCGGGAAGGCGGGATTTCGCGGACGGGAGGCGGGGCTGTACTATAGAGGGTTATAGTCTGCACAAGAAGAGGAACAGCAGAGTGAACCCTACCGATCAGCGCGAACAATTTGGACAGGAAGTATTGGAAACCCGGGAATGGCTGGACTCCCTGGATTATGTTCTGGAGCATGGTGGTCCAGAACGGGCAGGGCGACTGTTGCAGCAATTGGAACTGCATACGGCTCGCTCCGGTTTCCGGCTTCCTTTCTCCGCAACAACTCCCTACCAGAACACGATCCCTTCCGCTAATCAGCCTCCTTTTCCGGGAAGCCAGGAACTGGAACGCAGAATCAAGAGCCTGGTGCGTTGGAACGCACTGGCCATGGTGATGAGAGCAAATAAGCGCTCAGAGGGAATTGGCGGGCATATCTCGTCTTACGCGTCAGCCGCAACACTCTATGAGGTTGCGTTCAATCACTTCTTCCGGGCGCAGACTCCGGATGGGGATCGCGATCTGGTTTACTTCCAGGGACACGCGGCGCCGGGAATTTATGCGCGGGCCTTCCTGGAAGGAAGAATCTCCGAGAAACTGCTGGAGAACTTCCGGCGGGAACTGGCGGAGGGCGGCGGGTTGAGTTCTTATCCGCACCCGTGGTTGATGCCGCATTTCTGGGAGTTTCCTACGGTTTCAATGGGACTGGGGCCGATTCAGGCGATTTATCAGGCGCGCTTCAATCGCTACCTTGAAAACCGCGGATTGAAGCATTGCAACCAGGGCAAGGTTTGGGCGTTCCTGGGAGACGGCGAGACGGATGAACCGGAGTCGCTGGGCGCGATTACGCTGGCTTCACGCGAAAAGCTCGACAACCTGATCTTTGTGGTCAACTGCAACCTGCAAAGGTTGGACGGTCCGGTGCGTGGCAATGGAAAGATCATCCAGGAGTTGGAAGCGATCTTCCGCGGCGCGGGCTGGAATGTGATCAAGGTCATCTGGGGCACGGACTGGGATCAGCTTATTCAGAATGATCGCGATGGTCTGCTGGTGAAGCGCATGGGCGAAGTGTGCGACGGCCAGTACCAGAAGATGTTTGTGGAGAGCGGGGCTTACTTCCGCAAGAATTTCTTCGGCACCGATCCGCGGATATTGAAGATGGTGGAGCATCTGAGCGACGAACAGATTGAGAAGCTGCGCCTGGGTGGACATGACCCGATCAAGATGTATGCGGCGTACAAGGCTGCGGTGGACCACACAGGTTCGCCCACGGTGATTCTGGCAAAGACGATCAAAGGGTATGGACTGGGCGAGAGCGGCGAGGGAAGGAACATTACTCACCAGCAGAAGAAGATCAATGACGAGGAGTTGCTGATCTTCCGCTCGCGCTTCGGGATTCCGATTGCGGATGACAAGCTGCATGATGCGCCGTTTTACCGTCCATCGGACGATAGCGCCGAGATTCAGTACATGCGCGAGCGCCGCAAGCAACTGGGCGGATATTTGCCAGACCGCAAAATGCGCGCGGCGAAATTGGAACCGGTGAATCCGGAGCTCTTCCAGGAATTTCACACGGGGAAACCGGACCACAAACTGGCGACGACGATGGTGCTGGTCCGGATCATCGCCAAACTGCTGCGCGATCCGAAGGTGGGCAAACTGATTGTTCCCATCATTCCTGACGAGGCGCGCACGTTTGGTATGGAAGCGCTGTTCCGGCAGGTAGGAATTTACTCCAGCGTAGGGCAGAACTATGAGCCGGTCGATATGGACACTCTTCTGTACTACAAAGAGGCCAAGGACGGACAGATTCTGGAAGAGGGCATTACGGAAGCGGGCGGACTGTCTGAGTTCATCGCGGCTGGGACCTCTCCGGCGCACCACGGGATCAATACGATTCCGTTCTTTGTGTATTACTCCATGTTCGGTTTGCAGCGCGTAGGCGATCTGGTGTGGGCCGCAGGCGATCAGCGGACGAAGGGTTTCCTTTGCGGCGGGACGGCGGGACGCACGACGCTTGCCGGAGAAGGCTTGCAGCACCAGGACGGACACAGCCACTTGCTGGCGTATCCGGTGCCGAACCTGCTGGCATATGATCCTGCATTCGCATATGAGATTGCGGTGATCGTCGAGGAGGGCATTCGGCGGATGTATGTAGAGCAGGAGGACATCTTCTACTACATCACTGTGATGAATGAGCTGTGGGTGCAGCCGAATATGCCGGAGGGCTCTCGCGAGGGCATTCTGAAAGGAATGTACCGCTTCAAGAGTTCTGCGTTGAAAGGCGCGAAGCTGAAGGCGCAACTGTTTGGCTCGGGTGCGATCATGCTGGAAGTGATGAAGGCGGCAGAAATTCTTGAGGAGAAGTACAAGGTCGCCACCGACGTGTGGAGCATTACCAGCTACAAGGAACTGTACAAGGACGGTAATGCCTGCGAACGCTGGAACGTGCTACATCCGGGGGCGAAGCAGCGTGAGTCGTATGTGGCAAGTCAACTGAAGGATAGCGAGGGTGTGCTGGTGGCGGCTTCCGATTATGTGAAGGCCCTGCCGGCATCGATCTCGCAGTGGATGCCGCGTCCGCTGATTGCGCTGGGGACCGATGGCTACGGACGTTCGGAGAGCCGCGCACAATTGCGCGACTTTTTCGAGGTGGATGCCAAGCATATTGTGCTGGCAACGCTGACGGGCCTTCTGCGGGACGGAAAGCTGAAAGCCTCCGAGGTGAAGGCCGCGATCAGCGATCTAGGCATTCACGCGGAGAGCCCTGACCCGTTCACGGTTTAACGGCTGCAAGGTAGTTCATGTGCTGCGGAGCCGCCGAGGTGGCTGGTTCCCGGCACGGAGATTGGAAGCGTCCGGTTTATGGGATCGCATTCTTGAAAGGAAACACTGTGGCAACAGAATTTAGACTCCCGGAACTTGGTGAGAACATCGAGGCCGGTGACGTAGTACGGATTGCGGTTTCGGCTGGTGAGACGGTTAAGAATGGGCAGACCGTGGTTGAACTGGAGACCGACAAGGCGGTTGTGGAAGTGCCTTCGACGGTGGATGGCGTCATCGACGAGATAAAGATCACGTCGAATCAGCGCGTCAAGGTGGGCGATGTGCTGTTCACTTATTCAGCGGCGAGTAGTTCGGAAGCCGAAGAAGCTGCGAGTGCGGAAACTCCTGCGGAGAAGCCCGTGGTGGCAAAGGAGCCTGTGCCGGAGCTGCGCGCTGTTGCGGTGAATGCGACGGCAGCGGAGTTCAGGCTGCCGGAGCTGGGCGAGAACATTGAGTCCGGCGACGTGGTGCGCGTTGGGGTGAAGGCTGGAGAGGACGTTGTCGAGGGCCAGACGGTTCTGGAACTGGAGACCGACAAGGCGGTTGTGGAAGTGCCTTCGACGGTGAGCGGAAAAGTTAGCGAGGTGCAGGCGAAGATGGGCCAGAAGCTGAAGGTCGGCGATCTGGTTTTCACTGTGTCTGTCACGACGGGCGCTCCCGCAGCGCAGTCGGCGAAGCCTCCAGCGCAGGTGGAACAGAATCCCTCTGACCAGAGTTCGATGGCGATGGCGCGTCACAGCTTCCGCTCGGCTCGAACTTTGGAAGGCAAGAGCGAAGAAGAGGCTTTCCCGCCGGATGCGCCGCCGGAGATTGAATCGCAACGACACCCTACGGGGCTTACCAAGCACGCGGGGCATGAGCAGAAGACTGTTCCTGCGGCTCCAATTGTGCGCAAGCTGGCGCGCGAAATTGGAGTGGACATTTATCTGGTGAAGGGCAGCGGGCCGGGCGGACGCATCAGCGAGGATGACGTGAAGGCCTTCGCCAAGGGCGTGTTCGCGAGAATGGCCGACCCGGCAGCGGCTGTGCAGGTTGCTCCTGGAGCTGGGAAGGTAGTCGTCAAGATGCCGGACTTCAGCCGCTGGGGAAAGATTGAGAAGGTGTCCCTGCGCGGGGTTCGGCGCAAGACCGCCGAACACTTGGCGGTGGCTTGGAACGTCATTCCTCATGTGACGCAGTTTGACAAAGCGGACGTGACGGATCTGGAAGAGCTGCGTAAGCGCTTCGCTCCCAAGGCGGAGAAGGCGGGCGGCAAGATGACCATGACGGCCATTGCGCTGAAGGTCGTTTCATCGGCGTTGAAGGCGTTTCCGCAATTCAATGCCTCCATCGACATGTCTACCGAAGAGATCATTTACAAGAGCTACATCAATATTGGCGTGGCGGTGGATACTGACCGCGGGCTGCTGGTTCCGGTGATTAAAGAGGTGGACAAGAAGAACATCATCGAGCTGGCAGTGGAGCTTTCGAACATTTCGAAAAAGGCTCGCGACAAGAAGTTGACGTCCGAGGACATGGAGGGCGGATCGTTTACGATCACGAACCTTGGTGGAGTGGGCGGAACGGCGTTTACGCCAATTGTGAATCATCCGGAGGTGGCAATTCTGGGGATGTCGCGGTCAAGGCTGGAGCCGGTGTGGATCAATAAGCAGTTTGAGCCACGTACGTTGCTGCCGCTTTCTTTGTCGTACGATCATCGGATTATCGACGGCGCAGACGCGGCGCGCTTTACTCGGTGGATTGTGGACGCTCTAGAGCAGCCGTTCCTGCTGTCTGTGCAGGGCTAGAGAGTTTCGCGGATTTATATAGACCACGGTTCCCACCTTAGCCGCAAAGAACGCAGCGAAGGTGGGGCACCCGAGTTCTCAGTGTAGGGATAAGAAATAGAGCCGGAAGGCTCGAACATTCAAAAAGCAAGATCTGGAAGCGAGACATGGCCAACACGAACGTAAAAGTTGCAATTATTGGCGGCGGCCCGGGTGGATATGCTGCTGCCTTCCTCGGAGCCGATCTCGGCCTCGACGTGACCCTCATTGACATGGAAAAGAACCCGGGCGGAGTTTGCCTTTATCGCGGCTGCATTCCGTCCAAGGCACTGCTGCACGTGGCGGCGCTGATCAACGAATCCAAGCACGCGGCGAGTTGGGGCGTGGAGTTTGCGGAGCCGAAGATCGACCTGGCGAAGCTGCGCGCCTTCAAGGACAGTGTGGTTACGAAGCTGACGGGCGGGTTGGGCATGATGTCCAAGCAGCGCAAGGTGACGTACATACAGGGCGAAGCGAGCTTTGTGAATTCGACGACGCTGAAGGTGAAGAAGACGGCGGGCGGCGAAGAGACATTGAAGTTCGACAAGGTGATCATTGCCACGGGTTCTTCGCCCGCGAGACCGGGACCGCTGGCCGCGACGGGCGCGAACATCCTGGATTCGACGGGTGCGCTGGACCTGAAGGATGTGCCCAAGACGTTCCTGGTGATTGGTGGTGGATACATTGGGCTGGAGCTGGGAACGGTATATGCGACGCTGGGCTCGAAGGTGGACGTGGTGGAAATGACTCCGGGGTTGCTGCCGGGAGCTGACCGCGACCTGGTTCCTCCGCTGCAGAAGCGGCTGGAAAAGCTCTACAACAAGATCATGCTAAATACGGCCGTGACTGCGCTGAAGGATGAGATCTCGAATGTGAAGGTCACGTTCAAGCTGCCGGATGGCAAGGTGGAAGAGAAGACGTACGACAAGGTTCTGGTGTCTGTGGGACGGCGTCCGAACTCGAAGGTTCCGGGACTGGAGAATACGAAGGTCAAGGTAAACGAGCGCGGCTTCATCGCGGTGAACAAGCAATTGCAGACGGACGACCCGTCGGTTTATGCGGTTGGGGATGTGGCTGGCGATCCGATGCTGGCGCATAAAGCATCCCATGAAGGGCGCACGGCTATCGAGCACATTCTAGGACATAAGGTGGAGTTTGCACCGTACGCGATTCCGGCAGTGGTGTTTACCGATCCTGAGATTGCGTGGGCGGGACTGACGCAGGCGGAGGCCGAGGCGAAGGGGATGGACGTGGAGATTGTGAAGTTTCCCTGGGCCGCGAGCGGACGCGCTGTGACACTGGATCGCACGGAGGGGCTGACGAAGCTGCTGATCGACAAGAAGACAGAGCGCGTGCTGGGCGGCGCGATTGTTGGTCCAGGAGCGGGCGACATGATCGCCGAGATTGTTCACGCAATCGAGATGGCGGCGACTGCTTACGATCTGGGGCATACGATTCATCCGCATCCGACGCTTTCCGAGACGATCATGGAAGCGTCTGAGATCTTCTATGGAACTTCGACCGATCTATACCGTCCGAAGCGCAAGTAGTACGAATTGAGCAACTCGCGAAGCCCGGTCTTGCGCCGGGCTTTTGCTATGCAGGAAAGAGAGACTCCGGATGTGGACCGCTTTCGGATTGCGAATTCGGGCAGACGGAAAACGGTGAGTTCATCCGGTGCATCTCGACTGACACCGGACTAAGAGGGTTTGCGGCAATCGCCGCGAAACTTCAGGGCGGATTGCCTTGCGGGTGAGGAGCAGAACGCTGTGGGGATGCGAAGTTTCAGAGTGTTGGGAATTGATTGCGGCATCTGGTCGATGGGTTTGCTCATCGTGATGCTGGGGTTCTCCGGGACTGCATTGGCCGTTCTCGGAGGGAAAGTGGATTCAGTCGCAGCCGATCAGTCACACATGAAGGCGAGTTTGAAGGTTACTTCTAACGGACTGTTTCAGATTCACGAACTGAGGACGGATGGCGGGAACGTGGTGCGTGAGTTCGTGTCGCCGGAGGGTAAGGTTTTTGGGGTGGCGTGGATGGGGAGCCAGATGCCGCAATACTCGCTGTTGCTGGGCAGCTACACCGACGAGATCAACAAGGCGGCACAGGCGCGCTGGAATCATCGTGCGCCATTGAGCATCCATGAGCCGGGATTCGTCTTCTCTGCGTTCGGGCATATGCGCTTCTTTACCGGGCGCGCTTATATTCCTGGCCTGGTACCGGCGGGAGTGACTGCGGAGGAGATTCGATGACGTGGAGAAGGTTCGCAGTGGCACTCTTGCCCGGCGCTCTGCTGCTGTTTGCGGCGGCGTGCGGTGGTTCGTCCGGTTCCAAGAACACCACCAGCGGCGGTGGTGGTGGCTCTACGGTGGTAAACCAGCTGGCTGTTTCGGTTAATAGCGGCATATCAACGCAGTTTTCATACACTAATGGCATCTTTGTGAGCGTCACGGTTTGCCAGCCGGGCAGCACAGCCAACTGCGTCACGGTTCCTAATGTACTGCTGGACACGGGATCGACGGGATTGCGCCTGCTCTCCGGCGCTGGCAGCAATGGGAAGACGGTCAGCAGCATCGGATTGACCAACGTGACCTCAAGTGGGAAGACACTGACAAACTGCGTGCAGTACCTGGACGGAAGTTTCAACTGGGGTCCGGTGGCCACGGCGAACATTCAGCTGGCGGGGGAGGCTGCGAGTTCGGTGCCGATTCAGATTATCACCGAACCAAGCGACACATTTCCGGTTGCTCCGAGCGGTTGCGGCGGGACGGTGATCAATACGGCGGACTTGCTGGGAGCGAACGGCATTCTGGGACTCAGCTTCTACCAGCAGGACTGTGGCAGTGCCTGCGCGCCCGGGACGACTTCCAACGCAGGAAGCTATTATTCATGCGGCACGACGACCGCGTCGTGTACGGTGACTACCGCAGCGCTTAGCCAGCAATTGCAGAATCCAATTGGGATGTTCTCCGGGGATAACAACGGGCTCATGCTGACACTGCCGAGCGTTGCATCCGCTGGAGCGGTGAGCGCCTCTGGGACACTAACGTTTGGAGTGGGGACGCAATCCGACAATGCGCTTGGAAGTGCGTTTGTTCTGGTTCCGGATGGGTATGGCAATTTCAGTACAACGTTTAAAACAACTACCACGAATTATGCGTTTATTGATAGTGGTTCCAGCGCGCTGTTCTTCCTGGATAACGCCTCGACAGGGTTCCCCGACTGCACAACCTACACAGGATTCTATTGCCCGAGCAGTACGGAATCCCTTACCGCCGCAAACAAGGGAGCAAGTGGGACTACCTCTACCGTTTCATTCAGCGTGGCGAATGGGGACAAGCTGCTGAATTCGAGTAACGATGTGTTCTCAGACCTGGCGGGTACGGGGGTTGACTCGACTAGCAATCCTCCGTTGGACTATTTCGACTGGGGTCTACCATTCTTTTTTGGGCGCAACGTATTTGTAGTGCTGGAAGGGAAGAGTGTGGGGAGTCAAGCGGGCCCGTACTGGGCCTATTAGATGGTTATTTAAAGGCAAGAGCGATTCTCTAATTGATGGAAGTTACTGGTCTCCCAGGTTAGCGCCAAAATGCTGGCGCGAACCTGGGGCACCGGACGTTTCGGATTGCTCGACATTTCGGATTATCCCACGTTGCGGAGACTGTTAGTGTTCGGGCTTGGCCGGTGTGTTGCGCAGGTATTCTAGTGCCTGCGCAACGCTCATGGCTGAGACCGAATGGTAATTCCACGACGTTTCTGTCTCTTCGATGTGCAGCGACTTTACGACGACTATCCTGCCGTCGAAAACCAACTGCATGCGCTGAAGTCCCCAGTGCTTGCCCGTGACGCGCGCCTGCGTGATCTCGATGTGCCCTCCGCGATTGAGTCTGCCGAGAAATCCCCAGCCGAAATTGACGTCCCGGAAGAGCGTTCCCTCGATGCGGGAGATGCGGAGTTCCTCGCGGTCAATGACAATCTTGCTCTTCATTCCCTGCAAGATCTGTGACTCGTAGTTCGCTGGAGAGAACTTTGGATCCGGCGAACAGTCCAGGTGCAAGTTCTGATCGTCGTGCGCAGCGGGCGCGTATTCGCACAGGAAAGCGTCTGGAAGGGCGGCCAGAAGGCGTTCGATGTGTTGCTGGTCCTCACGCTGCTTGTTGCTCTTGTCGCGCATCTTTGCGGGATCGAGCAGACGGTTGATGCGCTCGTCGTCCTGCTGGCGTTCGTCATCGCTCAAGGCTCGGTCATTGATTGCCATGGTGCGACTGATGATCCCTTGCGGCGTGCTGACCATGAGCTTGGTCACGGAGCCGCGAGGCTTCTGAAGGCGATCGGTCCAGGCGAAGTAGCCATCCTTGACGCTGAGTTGCTGATTTGCAACAGCCTGGCGGAGCAGGACGTTGGGCTGCTGGGGCGGGTCGGCGTGAGTTTTAGCCCAGGAGCAAGCGACCAAGACGATGGATACGGCCAAGACTAATCTTGCAATCTGCTGAGGGCTGCTCGTTCGGTTAGGAGTCATGCAGTTCAATTATCAGGGATGAGCGACGTGCCCTCAAAGGATGCGACAGGAAAACGCAAGAATTCGCCGGTATCGAATATGTGCTGCCACACAAAGTCGGGGACTTGTTACCCTAAACAGATTGAGAATTGCAGGGGGAGATTGATGGGCGAGAGTGATGCGGTCTTTCAATTCGGGGCTCCGGTGCTGGCCGTGTGCGGATTTTCGGGCTCGGGGAAAACCACGTTGCTGGAGGCGGTGATTCCACGGCTGGTGGAGCGCGGGCTGGCGGTTGCGGTGGTGAAGCACGATGCTCACGGTTTCGAGGTAGACAAGCCGGGTAAGGATTCCGACCGGTTCTTTCGCGCGGGAGCTACGGTCGCGCTGAGCGGGCCGGGACAGCAGTTTGAGAGGCGCGGGGCTGGCGCGGTGTTGTCGCTGAGCACGATGCTGGCGCGATTGGGTTGTGAGCATGACGTGGTGCTGGTGGAAGGCCACAAGGATATTGCGCTTCCAAAGTTGTGGCTGAGTAGCGAGGAGCGGCAACAGGCTCCGGAGAGCGTGACAAACATCTTGCGGACTCTGCGCTGGAACGCGGATCGGGTTACGGATTTCATGGAGTTTGTGTATGCATGGCTGCCCTCGGCTTGGACGGGGCGTCCGCTTTATGGCGGAATGCTGGTGGGCGGCATGAGTTCGCGCATGGGTTCGGCGAAGCAAATGATGCGGTTTGGCGAGAGCACAATGGGCGAGATTGTGGCTGGAGCACTGGGCGGTGCGCTGGGTATGGACCGCTGTGTAGCGCTGGGTGCGGGTGAGTTGCCTGCCGCACTGAGCGGTTATGTGAAGCTGCCCGATCCTCCGGGATTTGGCGGCCCGGCAGCGGCGCTGATTGCCGCGCATCGCTGGTGTCCAGAGGCAGCTTGGATTGTGGCGGCGTGCGATCATCCATGGCTGCGCGCGGAGCAGATCCGGTGGCTGGTATCGCATCGACAAGCGACCCGGTGGGCGGTGATTCCGCAGCAGAGGGATGGGCGCGCTTATCCCATGCTGGCGCTGTATGAGCCGCAGGCTCTGGAAGCACTGGAGCGAATGGCCTGCGATGCCCCGGAGCGCGCGCGTCCCGCGGTGCTACTGGATTCGCCGCGCACTTTTTTGGCGGAGGTTCCTGTTGAGTTGATGGATGGATGGAAGAATGTAAATACTCCGGAAGAGTTGCAGATGGAAGAAACGCGCCTTCAGGGAAGTGGTGAACTG
>Ga0224527_1000941_pt1 | contig 16370 bp, 16 predicted proteins | sample CBST0metaG_FD_179882 | JGI IMG/M metagenome (GOLD analysis project Ga0224527, IMG submission 179882) | Peat soil microbial communities from Stordalen Mire, Sweden - C.B.S.T0 | ecosystem: Environmental > Terrestrial > Soil > Wetlands > Peat | place: Sweden: Norrbotten County, Stordalen Mire... | reverse complement strand
GATTCTGCGGGCCGAGGCTCGGATTGTTGCTCTGGCTTCCGTCACCATCACACTTGCGCTCGACGGCGGAGGCACACACTCGCGCACTGTGCGACCCGCGCTCCCGAACAACGAGAAACAGCTTTGGGTCAAGCTGCTGCATCTCGATCTTGAAGCGCATCCGCCGCAGGCGGTGATACTGGCGGTTGCATTGGATGCCGAGCCGGGCAGCACCAGCAAGGTGCAGCTCGGCCTCTTCTCGCCGCAGTTGCCGGAGGCATCGCGGCTGGACGTGACCCTCGCCCGTATCCGCGCCATTGTGGGTGAAGAGAATGTTGGCTGCGCGGTGCTTGAGGATACCCACGCTCCGGAAGGTTTCCGTATGGAACCCTTCACGGTGCTGTCCAGCGACCCTTCCGCGATTGGTCCGGTTGATTTGCGTGCTTCGGCAAGGCAAATCCGTCCGCCGGAAACGGCTCCCGTGACGTTCGAGAATGGACGCCTGGCGATGTTCGTCTTCCGGGGACGCCGCTATGCCATCGATAGTGCTTACGGTCCCTGGCTAGTTGGCGGGGAGTGGTGGAATCAGACGCTCTGGGGTCAGGAGCAGTGGGATCTGGTCGCGCAAGCGCAAGATGGCTCAACCCTGCATTGCTGCCTGGTGCGCGACCTCATCCAGGGTTCTTGGCAGGTTGCGGCGCTCTATGACTGAGCGGTATGTCGAACTGCACGCCGCGAGCGCCTTCAGTTTTCTTGAAGGGGCTTCGCAACCGGAGGGGTTGATCGAGCGCGCGACTGCATTGGAGATGCCGGCGATGGCGCTCCTCGACCGCAATGGCGTCTACGGCTCAGCGCGATTTCATACCAGCGCGAAGCGGAATGGTGTGCGTGCGCATGTTGGCGCAGAGGTCGCGGTATCGAGCTTCGGCCCGCGCCTTACGCCTCCAGCCTGGCTGCCGCATAGGTGCGTGGCTGAGCCTGCGCGTTTGCCCTTGTTGTGCAAGTCTCGCGAAGGGTATCAGAATCTATGCCAGCTCATTACCCAGTTCAAGATGCGCGAGACGACGAAGCAGGAGGGCGCGGCCAATTTCAACGATCTCGAGCAATACGCTGATGGGTTGGTGTGTCTGACGGGCGGCGATGAAGGCCCTCTGGCTGCCGCTCTAATGCGTGGCGGAGAAGAAGAAGGCCGCACGATCGTCGAGCGGCTGACGCAGATCTTCGGTCCGCGCAATGTCTATGTCGAGGTGCAGCGCCACAAGGAGCGCGAAGAAGAGTGGAGGAATCAGGCGGCCGTCCGCATCGCCCGTTCCCTGAATCTGCCGGTGCTCGCGACCAACGGCGTCCGTTACGCCACCGCGTATGACCGGGAGATTCTTGATCTCTTCACGGCGATCCGCAATCACAGCGAACTCGACAAAGCGGGGCGACTCCTCGCGCTCAATAGTCAGCGGCATCTCCGAACGGCATCTGAGATGGCGGCTCTCTTCCGCGATGTCCGCGGAGCCACAGAGAATTCAGCCGAACTCTCGTCCCGGCTGAAGTTTCAAATGGACGATCTCGGTTACGAGTTCCCAGGCTATCCGGTGCCCGATGGCGAAACAATGGACAGCTTTCTGCGAAAGCGCACGGCGGAAGGTGTCGAGCGCCGTTATGGACCGAAGAACGATCGGGGCCTGCTTGAACGAGCAAAGAAACAGGTCGAACATGAGCTCGCGTTGATCGCGAAACTCGGCTTCGAAGGATACTTCTTGATCGTTTGGGACATCGTTCAGTTCTCGAAACGCAATGGCATCCTGATCCAAGGGCGCGGCAGCGCAGCGAACTCGGCTGTGTGTTACGCGCTCGAAATCACGGCGATCGATCCGGTGGGTATGGAGCTACTTTTCGAGCGTTTCTTGAGTGAGAGCAGGGGCGAGTGGCCGGACATCGATCTCGATCTGCCCTCGGAAGCGCAGCGCGAACAGGCGATTCAATATGTCTATCAGCGTTACGGCGAGCTGGGCGCCGCGATTACCGCCAATGTCATCACGTACCGAGGCAAGTCCGCTGCGCGCGAAGTGGGCAAGGCTTTGGGCTTTGATTCTGAATCTCTGGGCCGTCTTTCCAGTCTGGTGAGCAGTTGGGAGTGGCGGGGTAAGAACGATACGATGGCGCACTCGTTTCAGAATGCAGGCTTCGACATTCATCATCCGCGTATCGCCAAATATCTGGAACTCTGCATGAGAATCCAGGACCTGCCGCGTCATCTCGGCCAGCATTCGGGCGGCATGGTCATCTGCCAGGGGCAGTTGAATCACGTCGTGCCCCTTGAGCGGGCCTCCATGCCGGGACGGACCGTCGTCCAGTGGGATAAGGAAGACTGCGCTGATCTCGGCATTATCAAGGTGGACCTGCTCGGATTGGGGATGATGGCGGTACTCAAGGATTGTCTTGAACTGATTCCCGAACATTACGGCGACAGAGTGGATCTTGCACAGTTGCCGGAAGACGAGGAGGTCTACCGCACTCTTCAGAAGGCGGATACAGTCGGAATGTTTCAGGTGGAAAGCCGCGCTCAAATGGCGTCACTGCCAAAGAACTATCCAGAAAGGTTCTACGACGTTGTTGTCCAGGTCGCCATTATTCGGCCCGGCCCGATCGTGGGTAAAATGATGCATCCCTACATCCGGCGAAGGCAGAAGAAAGAAGAGGTCACCTACCCTCATCCTTCATTGGAGCCGGTACTGAAACGTACTCTCGGAGTGCCGCTTTTTCAGGAGCAATTGCTGCGCATCGCCATGACCGTCGCCAACTTCACCGGCGCGGAGGCCGAAGAGCTGCGCCGGGCCGTGGGCATGCGCCGTTCGTGGGAGCGCATGAAGAATCTCGAAGGCAAGCTCCGCGCCGGCATGACAACCAAAGGGATCGATGCGAAGACGCAAGACACAATCGTGCAGCACATCAGCTCATTTGCGTTGTACGGCTTTCCCGAAAGCCATGCGGCGAGCTTCGCCCTGATTGCCTATGCCTCGGCGTATTTCAAAGTGAAGTATCTTGCCGCCTTTACGTGCGCCATTCTCAACAATCAGCCGATGGGCTTCTATTCGCCCGCAGTGCTGGTCAAGGACGCGCAAAGACACGGCCTCCGTGTGAAGCCAATCGACGTGCAGGTGTCGGATTGGGCATGCACGGTAGAACACGAAAGTGGCGCGCTCACACTGCGGCTGGGCCTGGGGTATGCGAAAGGTTTGCGGAAGCAAGCCGCGGATGTGCTGACCACTTCCCGCCAGAAGGACGGATCGTTTCGCTCTGCCGATGATCTCGCTCTCCGGGTTCCATCGCTGAACCGAAAGGAACTCACGCTCTTGGCTCGGATCGGCGCCCTTAACCAGATCGACGGGATCGCTCATCGTCGTGACGCGCTGTGGCAGGTCGAATGGGCCGGGAAACCGGAAGGACCGCTTCTGCGGCAAGACAGCGATTGGCTCAGTGAGGAGGGCCGGAGCTTGCCGCTTCAACAAATGAACATCGAAGAACGCCTCGTTGCAGATTATTCCGGTACAAGCTTAACCGTAGGCCAACACCCGATGTACTATCGACGCCTCGAGTTGCGATTGCATGGGGTCTTGTCTGCGCGGGATCTGCGAGGGTGCCGAGACGGTGTGTTCGTCCGAACGGCGGGTTGCGTGATCGCGCGGCAGCGGCCGGGTACAGCCAAAGGGTTCATCTTCATCTCGATGGAAGACGAAACCGGCATCGCCAACGTGATTGTCACGCCCGATCTCTATGAACGTGATCGTCTGGTCGTAACGCGAAGCAGATTCCTCCTCGTCGAAGGGGCTTTGCAGAATCAGGACGGCGTTATACATGTGAAGGCGCAACACATCGCACCGCTCAACGTCACGAGTTTAGATGTGCAGTCTCACGATTTCCACTGAGGGAGTCGACTAAAGGGTTGTCAATGGCGGGTGAATGTCCCCCTCGGTCCCGCGGCACCATGTCCTTAGCACTGGTCGACTTATGGGGGATTCATTTAACCAAGCCGCGACGAGAGATGGCCTCCCTGTGGTCAGACTACGATGACGATCGTCGATAGCTTGAGAGCGAATGACGCGGAAGTAATTCGGCCTACTTCGGGGTCAGAACCTTCACTGCCATGTGCTGTAGGCTCACATCGTGGAGCATTCTCTCAACTTCTGCCTTCCATAGAGCAACCATGACGCCGACATCCGTTTCATGGGAGGTGATGTAATGTCCCGGATGATCCTCAATCTGTCCCCATACTAACCGCTTTACTGATAGTGCCGACTGATAGAAGTCGATGCAGGAGGCAACGAACGGTTTGAATCGCTCGTCTTCGTCCAAGAACCTCAGAATTGGACTCTCTGTTCCCAAACTCCAATAGTCCAGCTTCATGAAGTCATTTTGCTGATCCATAATTTCGCGTTCCGCGGCCTCGCGTCCTTCAACCCTCCATCTCTCGATAGCAGTATCGAAAGTGGTGAGTAACACTTGCGACCATGCTTGGCAGTTCTTTAGCAACTGCCCGGCCAGGTCCTTGCGCTGAGTCAGAATATCGTTCTTTCGCTCGATGTCACGCTTCAGAATCGCGTAAAGCGTCGATAAGCCTGGAATATCCATGGCCTTCATACTAGCGGACTAAGTGCGATATGGGTATTGAGAAACACCCTTTGCGACGGGATCTCCAGTCGAGCTGAGCTCGCGAGATCCCAGCTGCCATGCCGACTTTGCGCTCCAGATCGAGAATTCGAGGGTTACGACGACTCGGGTGGTTTGGCAACCCACCAAGGGTGCCCCTTCCCAAAGGAAAGATAAACCGCCCTACGGAGCATTAGTGGCGGCTTCCTTCCTGCCGATCGACTGCTCAAGCGCCCAAATGAACCGGATGGCGGTCGTCACGTGATTGAAGATGAGAAGGCTTTCCTCACGGTTCAGAAGCACGTTATCGTGGGCGAGGCTTCGGTTATTCCGCACGTCGTTGAATGCGTCGAGGACGGAGATCGACGACTTCAGGATCAGCTCGGTCATCCGGGAGTCGATGAGTTTGAGCTCTTGGAGCTTCTTCACGTACATACCGAAAATGGCGTTCAGGGACTTGTCCCGATCAACGATCATCCCGCGCCGCTCGGAAACCCAGCGGACGAATTTCACCGTGAACGTGTGCAGCCTGTCGAGCCCGGCCTCGGGCTCATTCTTTTCGATCGAATCCCGGATGCCCGCGGCCAATTGTTCAAAATCCTCTATGCCGGAGAGCTCGGAGATTACGCTCGCGTCATGGACTGCGGCGGACTGCGTAAGGCGCTCCGCAGCCGCCGCGCATCTCTTGCGGAGCGTGGTATTGCCGTCATGCGTACGTTCGACCAGATCTTTCAGGACCCGGCCGAAGATGTGATCGGGCTGGCTGTTCCAAGAATGCCGGAGCCGAACCGCCTTTGAGCCGTTGCCGCCGATTGTTGGATCGTCAATGTCAAGTCGCACGCTATCGAGCACGAATTCGCGGAATTGGCGGTTCGTGAAATCGAGCACGTAGCCGGTCTTCATGCCTAGCAGTGCTTCAAAGTCGTCCTTTTCGCCGTACTTCAGGTTTGCCATTGTCCTACTTCGATTTTACGCGGATTGAAAGTCGGCCCTTCAAAGTCTGAACTACGGCACTTCGATTCCTCGCGCGTCGTGCGACGAGAATTCAACGAAGATCAGCTTCCTGTTGCCTATCCGAAACCGCAAAGATAAAACATTTTCGGATTACGGGTTAATTCGCCCAGCTATGAGCTTTTGCGATGGAGCAGGTAAGAGTAGCAACCAGCCAATAAGATTTCCAATAAGCAACTTATCGCAGGAATGCCTCGGCTTTCCTGCTTGCAATCACTAGTCTCCGCCCAGCGCACATTTGCGCTCAAAAGGAGACTGTCCCATGTTCAAGTACAAAGCTCGCAAATTGGCATTCGCTCTACTTCTCGTACTATTGGCAGGTCCCGTTGACCGGGCGCTCGCCTCAGGTACGGGCTCGACCTCAACCACGACCTCAACGTCCACCAATCCTCCATCCGTAACCACGGACGGAGTGACTGGAACCGATCCCGAACCGATCGAACCGGACATCGTGAGTTTGATTCTGACGCTAATCAATCTGGCGTAAAATCCAATGCATGATACCCAAAGGCGGCTGCCCGAACGGAGGGATGTAGATGCATCTGACGGGTCTCGATCTTCTTTTCTGGGCAGCTGGCCTTGGCGCACATTTCATACTCTTCTCCGTTCTTCTGATTCGCCGCCGCTTCATGGTCTTCCCGATCTTTACTGCATTCGTGATCTCGAACATTGGAAGAACGATCGCGCTAGTCTTGGTCGAGCTCTACGGGACCAAGGCCAGCTACTTCTATACTTACTGGTCCCTGGCCATACTTGACACCGCTTTACAACTTGCCGTGGTCTACGAAATGTACTCTCTGACGTTTCGCCCGCTCGGATCATGGGCCCGGGATTTGCGTGGCGCGCTTGCCTGGTTAGTCATCGTGAGCATTGTCGTGGCAGCAGGACTGACATGGCTCGCGACCCCTCACGCCAGGCTATGGATGCAGGTCGTTGTAATCAAAGGGACCTTCTTCTCATCTGCCTGCATGAGCGAATTGTTTGTCGGAATGATTGTCCTTGCTGTAAAAGCTGGCCTACCATGGAGGACGCATGTCGCACGAATCTCCCAAGGACTGGGCGTCTACTCGCTCATCGATGTATTGATAGAAGCCGGGCACAGCTACCTCGGTGTGAGTCGCAACACACAGACGTACACGATGCTGTCGCATTTCCGCATGAGCGCATATCTGGTCTGTGTAGCCTATTGGATCGTAATGCTCTGGCGGGATGAGCCCCGCCCCCGAAAGCTATCCAAGAATTTTCGTGGACAGTTGATTCATTTGCAGACTATGGTGGATTCCGATCTTGAGAGGGTTCGCGCGAGGAGAAGATCGTGAACAAGGGGTCTGTCTGGTTCCTGATCGCCGTCGCAGTATTCGTAATGGCTCTCATTGTGATTGCGGTGTATCACTTTCGCCGCGCGCAGAAATCCTCCCAGAAAGACTGGAGACAGCTTTTGACGCGGTTGACGATTGTAAACCGCAGCTCGATTGCGGAAGTGGCGCTCGATATCATCGACGAATCCGGCGAGCGGCGGAAGGATGAGGGCAGTGCCGCGCTCGAACCATCAGAGATTTGGAAGCTGGTCGGAGGCCTCAAGGGCCTCGAGATGTTGGAGGCCAATTGCGCGGTATTGATTGACCTGGCCTTTTATGTCCAGCAATGGTACCCGGAAGCCCTTGCCGTTGCAGAACAGCTGCGCCTAAGCGCCAAGGAGATCGAGTGGCATGTGGAAAGACTGAAGGGCGCGCAGAAGACCGGGAAGCTCGAGAGCGCCTTCCCGATGTACGCCCAGCCGGCAGTGGCGGCGTACTATCTGATGACGCGCCGAGTTCTCGCGCTTTATGAAGGAGGCAACCTCGCCATGCTTGCCGATTTGCGAGAGGCTCTCTGAGTTGTCGAGGATTGAGCCTCTTGAACTGCGCGGCTGAAGCGCCGTACCGTTTATAGCGACTACATGGGTTCTTCCAGGCGCAGCATAACGACAGAGACGCGGCCAACCACTTCTACTTCCTTTCTATACTTCCAGCGCTGTCCGGGGGCATACGACAAGGGATGGGGAGCCAAGGTCAACCACTCCGCATTCTTGTCGAGTTCGCACCAGCCGCAAATGTAGCCGGCACGGGTGAACAGAAAATAGACCGGGCGGTCGAATTCGTTCTTCCATTCCTTACGGGAAGCAATGGCTCTCTTTTGGGTGTTGATCAGAACGATCGACCCTGGCCGGATCATCGGGTCCATCGTTTTGTCGCGACGGCCGATAATGCCGCGCAGGTAACGACTGGGAATATGCTTCTCTGGAGACAGAAGCGTAGTCTCATCCGGCACAGGCTCAATGGCGATGCTGTCGGGAAGCCACAATCGTGCATGCTGCTCAAGCGGTCCCTTCGTCAGTAGAAGCGTTGTATTGGGACGGGAGACATTCTTGCAATTGGGAGGTTTGACGTTTGCGCGGGAGCATAATGCAAGCAACTGTTCCGATGGGATGCTATAGATGGCAGCAAGAACAATCAGCTTTGCGGCGGACAGGCGCCGGTTCTCCCGTTCAATCCGATCCAGCCAGCTTGCGGAGATCTTATACGCAGGATTGCCCCATTCCTGTGCGAGACCCTCGCTGCGTTCTTCCACCTCTCGCAACGTAAGCCCCCACTTCTGCCGGATGGCCCGAAGTCTGGTGGCGATCTGCTCCATTGAAAGCCCCCATTTGGAGTGGCTATGCGTGAATGACTCTCCGGAAGTGCACTTAGTTTCATGCCGTCCTTGTGTCCCGCACACTTTCGTAACTAATTCCGCCCCGCATTTAAGCAATGCTCAGAGAGCTTGACATTGACAATGATTGTTCATTGTTCCAATTCATTCTCAGCGGCCCGATGCGCTTAGATGACCTTTGGACCAGATCCGCTGAACTTCGGAGTTGGACCTCCACTCAATGGAGGAGATCAGGCCAGAGTGACGCATTCGCGTTGAAGTCCGGTTGATCCGGTCCGACGGTGCGTCCACTCAAAGACTCCAGCTGTCCAACGGTTCATGCCAGATCGGCGGGTCGAAGACATCGTGCCCATTCCGCTCCAACCATTTATCGGCAAAGTGCCCGGCGAGCGTGAGCGCTGTCAGCAGCAAGATGCCACAGACGGCGTTGACGGCCGTTTCGCCGATAGAGGGCCGGACCGAGCGCAGGCTAGCGCCGCAGAACTCACAGCAATCAGTCTGACGAGGTGACTCGCTCGTTTCTGGTTTCCGTGTCTCGACTGAAGCTGACGCGATATTCTTCCTCGTCATCATCATCATCATTGTCGTCTTCCTCCTGCGGTGTCTCTTGCTGCATACCGCTCCCATTGATCGCTGCGTAAGCCGCCCGTTCCCGCTTGTCCCGGCGGACATCGAGAAGCTGTTCGCCGACAGTATGCTTCGGCGAATGCACGTACTGGACATAGGCTTCGAACAGAGACTGATTGGGAATACCACGCTTCAAGAGATCAGGCAGATGGCGCTTATAGGCGTCCGCTAGCGATTCGGGAGTGATGGTGTAGGAACGCCTTCTGCCGTGTGTCGAAACGGAGGCTTGCAACCATCCCTGCTCGATCCAGAGACGAATCTCGTCCTTTCGTATATGCAGCGCTCTTGCAAGACTCTCCAGAGAGAAGAGGTCGCAGCGAATCTCTCGTACTCCGAGGCGATTCCTCTGCAACATGCTTCGAACCGACTGGGGTGTGCGACCGAGTTTCTTCGCAATCTCATCAACAGACCGCTTAACAATTTCCTCGCGCACGAAATCAACTTCCTCGTCCGCCCAGCGGCGATTGGCTACTCTCCCTTTGAGTCCGTACTGGATGACGAAGCGCCAGCATTGTTCGCTTGGACGCCCGGTGTTGCGCTGCAATCGAACTACCAACTGCTCAAGTTTGTTTCCAGAGAGGACCTTGGCCTGAGCGGCAAGGGCCAAGGCCTCCGGACTCCAGCCGTTGGAGCCCTCAGAGGATGGGGGAAGATTTGCCATACACGCCTCGCTTTGGGGGCACTACAGAATCGGTTGGTTCATGGCCAATCCGGTCCGAGTCTTATCTCTGTCCAAGGCAAAAGAATGAGAAATGTTTATCTACCGCCTATCTTTCCTGAGACACCCGTTGCGAAAGAGCACCAGACCTGACTCTCACAGGTCGGTACGATCTGGATTCGCGCTTGGGATGCAAGCGACGGATGTGGTCGCGATTCTTGGACTGTCGAGAACAGTCCCGGAATGGCTTGAGACGAGTCTGCCATTGATTGAATTCACATCGCAAGGGAAATTGGTTCGCAGGATGCGACATTCTTTTGAGCTTTGGTGTGATCTTGTGAAAGCGTTCACTGACCGCTGCCTTTCACTGAAGACAACAGTCTGAACTGCCGCCCACTGCAGAAAAGTCCATTTCATGCATCATGCACCAAAGGCCAGTACGGTTTTCTTCCGCCGGATTGTTTTGACGAACACTTCCAGTTTCCTGCGCCCTGCATTGCCAACGCCATTGCAAAATCAGTTGGTATCACTTAATGCCACTCAGGAGGACTCATACTTTGGAGACATCGGCGCAGAGTTGAGGCTGCCTGTTCATACCGTCGGTAAACAACTAGCCTCGTTGCTGGCGCTGGAGATGGAGACGTAGCCGAAGCGGGAGTTGAGAAGTTCTCCGCAAACCTGCATGGCATTCCGCTAGGTCGCCTCTGACCAGTCTGATGATTGGCTGCGTAATCACTGTATAGGGGACCTAACGTTGGCGGCTTGCCTGGCTCTCAGCTCATCTCGAATTGCTGCTCATGCATTTTGCGACGAGCGAGAGTGCGATAACGCGTCTTCCTGACTTGGTCCGTTCATAATTCACTCACTGCCCTATGTGCAAACCAGTCGGGCTCCAGAGGTATAGAAGACGAACACAACGACCGCGGCATCGCGATGACTATGGAATTGAGACGGTCCAGCGGTCTCTCTAGAACGCGAACCGTACCCCAAGCTCAACACGCCGTGCTGCTTCTGCAGCGAGCGACTGTCCGAGGCTGGGTGAAGAGACGACGGTTCCCACTGCTGTGACGTTGGTATGGTTCAGCAGGTTGACCGCGCGAGCATTGAATGTGACCGTGCGCGGGTGGTCCTTATCTCTTGCGCCCAGATCGAAAGCACGGCTCAAATTGGAATACATATGCACGATCACAGGCATGGTTCCCAGGTTGCGCGGCACATCGCCGTTCACCGCATTCGTCGTCATCCGTCCGAAAGGCGTGCTGTACACTCCATCGCCGGCAGCAGACGCATAGGAAGGCCGGTCGTTGAAGTCGCCGTCGCCGTTTGCATCCGTTCCTGTGGTGATGTTGTATGGCGTCCCATAGTGCCAGTAGACTTGCGTCGACAATTCAACTTTGTAGGGAAACTTCAAGTCATTCTCAGCCAGGGCGCCGCTCGACTGCCAATCGGGCCGCGCAGACTCGCCCTGCATGCTATAGCTGGACTGCGGCGACCAGGAATTGCTTTTGAAGTTCGCGTTCCAGAATCCCAAGTTCAGCGTCCATCGCTTGTAGCCTTTCTGCTCAATCCCCGCATAGACAACGCTTCCGCTGTTGTGGGCCGAGTTCTGATACTCAAAGACGTTCAAGTTCGGTGCGCCGGGCCGAGGCGCAAGCAGAGCAGCCGTGGGATCGGGAGGCGTGCCATTGCCGCTTTGGACCAGCGGCGCGTTGATGTTCACCGTCCGGGGCTCTCCCCATGCCGAGTACCAGGTGAGCCGAATCGTCGAATCCGTTCATAAAGGCGGTGGCCGAATCTTCCTTCAGTTGTGGCATGTCGGCCGAATCTCTCATACGTCCTTGTTGCCGAACAATGCACAGCCAGTAGCTCCTTCCGCAATCCGTGCCAATAGCCAGACGCTGATTGCCACGGGTCTGGCACCCGTTTCGGAGCCGGTTGCCTTGACAGCTAGCGGGATCAAAGAGACCTTGGAAGATTATCGGCGAGCAGCCGGCAACGCAAAAGAAGCCGGGTTTGACGGGGTCGAGATTCATGCGGCGAATGGATACTTGATCGATCAATTTCTCAAAACAGGATCGAATCGGCGAACCGATGAATATGGAGGCGTTGCGTCGAATCGAGTCCGCTTCCTAACTGAAACACTTGAACGTGTCCTCGAAGTCTGGGATAGCGAGCAGGTGGGTGTGCGAATCTCTCCGACGGGTGGTTTTAACGACATGACGGACGACAACCCACTGGAAACCTTCTCAGTCGCGGTTGCAAAACTAAACAGCTATGGGCTCGGGTACCTTCATGTCGTTGAAACCGCGCAGAACAGCAAAGGAAGCAGCAAGGAGGATCTCGCCATGTCAGCTCAGCTGAGAACACTTTGGAAAGGTCTCTACGTCGTGAATGGCGGATATGACGGGCCCAAGGGAGAGGAAGCAGTACAGACCGGGCATGCCGACGCTGTCGCATACGGCCGCGCCTTTCTAGCCAACCCAGATCTCCCAAGGCGGCTGCAACTCGGAACCGCTCTGAATGAACCAGACCCAACGACTTTCTATGGAGGAGACGCTGCCGGCTACACGAGCTATCCCGCGCTCTCCTGAATCGTTCTGTATCTGGATACGTAAGCGATCACTTCTTCCCTCACAGCATCACTCTGTAGCGGATGCCACGGGAACAGAATTGGTCATAGACGGCGGTTTTACGCTCCTGTAAGCCTTACCCAACTTCAAACTCAACCGAAAGGAATAAGCCATGCCAATCCTGCTTGCTTTGGATGTAAGCCCTCGCGGAGACCGATCGATCTCGCGCGCTCTTGGAAAGCGTTTCGTCGCAGACTGGCAAGAGCACAACCCAGGTGGTACTGTGATCCATCGCGACCTGAACGCATCGCGCATTCCCTACATGGACAACGACTGGATCGCGGGTGTGTATGCCCCACCTGCCGTGGAGCGCACTCCAGAGATGCAGAAGGCGCTTGCGCTCTCAGCCGAGTTGATTGCAGAGCTGCAGGCCGCCGATGTGCTCTTGATCAGCACGCCGATGTACAACTTCACCATTCCCGCGGTTCTGAAGTCGTGGATCGATTACGTGGTGCGGCCTGGCTGCACCTTCCGCCTGGCCCCCGGCTGGCCAGGCATGCTGGAGAACAAGAAAGCCAGGCTGATCGTGGTGTCGCGCGACAGCTACAACGCAGGCGAGCCGAGCGAGGCAGATGACCTGGTCACGCCGGTGCTTCGCAAGGCACTCAGCTTTATGGGGATCAGCGACGTGTGCGTATTGCGAGCAGGAGGGAGCCTCGCCGTGAACCTTGGCAAGGTCCGTATCGAAGATCACCTGAAGGGGTACGCGCCTGAGGTTGCGGCGCTGGCGGGGAGCTGACATGTTACTGCACAGTCAACATATCGCGTAGCGCCTTGAGCACACGTTCGAAGCTGTGTCGCCCAAGCCCCTCACGAGGATGAGGGAACCTTCGAGGCGCACGATGGCTTCCTCAGTTTTAGATTTTGCGGCAGCTGACCTCAGACCTAGTCTGCGCCACCTTCGCAGATCTGATCTGCGCTCGTCCTGTAGGAACCGCGTTGTCAATGCGCGTTTACAGCTGTTCACGGTCGGTTAAATGCATTTGAACGGTTATCAATTGAGAGCCTGCCTAAGGACCCTCTGCACAAGTCCCAAATCCACAGCCTGCTTGGATAGAGTGATAAGTAGAGGGTAAGCGCGATGCGGCAACTAACACTGGCGTCACAAGCGATCTTTGAGAAGCATAGCCGGAAGAGCAAGCGGGAAGTGTTTCTCGACCAGATGGAGCAAGTGGTGCCGTGGTCGGCGTTGTTGGCGTTGGTCGAGCCTCACTATCCGAAGGCGGGCAACGGTCGCCAGCCCGTGGGCCTCACGATCATGTTGCGCACTTACTTTCTGCAACAGTGGTTCTCGCTTTCCGACCCCGGTATGGAAGAGGCGTTCTATGAGTCGCCGGTGCTGCGCCGCTTTGCCGGTGTGGATCTGGGCGTGGCTGCCGCGCCCGACGAGAGTACGATCCTGCGTTTCCGCCACTTGCTTGAAGATCGCGATTTATGTGGTCAAATGTTGGACGCGGTGAATTTATATCTCGACAGCAAGGGCATTCACATCAGCACGGGCACCATCGTGGATGCGACGATTATCAGCGCCGAGTTCGACCAAGAACATGGCTATTTTTGCCCAACCCCCCGAAAAGGCAAAATTAGCATCGAGAGGCGTTATCCCCTGCCTGCAAACCATTGATTCATAACGTCTGGCCAATTCGAACTCGGCGGGAGAATCTGATCGAAGTGTGCTCTCCCAGTTTTAACTAACTTGCTCATTCTATTGATATTTGTCTGGAACACTTTACCAACTAGTCCTTTTCGGGGGGTTGGGCAAAAATAGCCATGCTGCTGACGCGGGCGTACCCGGCGCGATGCAGTTGATGTGTGTCCATAGTGCGAAAAGTTATCAGGTGCCGGCGGAATCCGCACGTTGTTTTTCGCAAAAGTTTTCGCACGGGATACGGGCCAGCGGCTAGGATAAAAGGCATCTCAAACCTGCCGTGCGGAAAGTGTACTTTTTGCACTCGCTGAAAGTCGCTCGTGCATGGCCTCCGATTCTCGCCGCCTGTCGATCCTGACTGCCCAGGAGGTTGACGATCTTTACGCTCTGCCCCGCTTTACGGAAGAGGACCGTCACCTTTACTTCGACCTGAGTCCGGCGGAGCGTGAGCTGGTCGATGGCATCTTCACGCTTTCGGTCGCCGTTCACCTTATTCTGCAATTGGGATATTTCAAGGCCAAGCGGCAATTCTTCGTCTACGGGCTCGAATCGGTCACGGAGGACGCACAGCACATTCTCGAACGTTACTTCCCTGCGAGAGTAATTGCGGAAATCAAGCAGCCCTCCCGATCCAATCGTCTCGATCAACAGCGGACCGTGCTCAAGCTGTTCGACTACCGGTCCTGCGGTGCCGGGGCGAAGAAAGAGCTTGAAGAGAAGGCGCGGCGCATGGCGATGCTGTCGGCTCAGCCGGTCTTCATCCTGCGGGAAGTCTTGCAGTACCTGTCCAACCAACGCATCGTCGCGCCTGGCTACACCTACCTGCAGGACATGGTGGGGCGGACTGTCTCAACGGAACGGCTGCGCCTCACCCGTCTGCTCGACCTGGCGCTGACGCCAGAGCTGGAGCGGCAGCTACAGACACTTATCGAGGCCGACGAAGGAATGTACCGGATTAGCCTGCTCAAGCACGAACCGAAGGACTTCAGTTATGGCGAGTTGCGTCAGGAACGCGAGCGCCGCACGTTCTTCCAGCCGTTGTTCGCGTTCGGCCAGGCCTTTCTGGCGGCGGCGGGCCTATCGAACGAGAGCGTAAAGTACTACGCCTCGCTGGTCCAGTTCTATACCGTGTACAAGCTGCAGCGGATGGCCGCGCCCACGGCGCGCCTGTATCTTCTGTGTTTTGCTACGCATCGCTTCCGGCAAATCAACGACAACCTGATCGAGTCCTTCATCCATCTGGTCGACGATTACGAGCAACAAGCCAAGGTGGCGGCCGAGACCGCGGCCGTGGAGGCCATGGCCGAGGCGACCGGGAATCTCCAGGCCGCCGGGCAGGTCCTGAACCTGTTCCTCGATCCGGCGATCCCAGGCTCGACGCCATTCTCAAGGGTCAGACAGCGGGCCTTCTCTCTGCTGGATGCCGAGCGGTTCGGCCAGGTCTCCGAGTACATGCAGAAGATCGACACCCACGGCAAGGATTCGTGCTGGATTGTCACACTGCGACTTGGGCTGTTCGGAGGGGCTTTTCTCCGCGTGGGGGCATTCTGAATTCCCGAACTCTGTCGAGCGGTTCCGGCACCCTATCCCGGTTGAGGGCGTAGCGTCCAAAGCGGTTGAGATGCTCGGTCAGGTATGGGCTGGAGCAAGCGATGAGGTCCGCGTCCAATTCATACCCCTCTGCGACCAGCCGTTCCAGTGCGTTGCTCATGGTCACAACATTGTGGAAGATCAAGAGATTGGCGACGAGATGGTTGTATTTGATGAACTTGCGCTGTTCGTCGCGAATTCCTTCGGCGGCCAACGCGCCGCCGCCAAAGGCGATCCACTGGAGAAACTGATTGAAACGTTCGCTCTTATTGGTCGCAGTCTGGATCAGCCGCCGCAACTCGATATCGGAGAGGTAGTCGAGCAGAAAGCCAGTACGGACAGCATGACCCAGTTCCCGAAAAGCAAAATAGAGTTTGCTCTTTCGCGAGTAGGTTGCCAGTCGGCGGAGGATGGTTGAGGGTTTGATCCTGCCCGCCCCGATCGAGACCGCGACCCGCAGCATCTCCGGGAGCATGTTTTCGATGAGGTCCCAATCGATCGTCTTGGAAAAGAGAAGGTCGATGTGTTCGTAGCACAGTTCGGGTTTGGAGCGGAAGAAGTGAAGTCCTTTCCAATTGCGAATCCGGGGCTGAAGCTGAATGCCAAGCAGATACGCTAGCCCGAAGATGGCCGCGCTCTGGCCCTGCGTATCGGCGTGGATCGTATCCGGCAGCACATCCGAGTCGTTCTCGACCAGGTAGTCCAGGATGTTGTGGCCTTCCCAGGAGCCGCAGGTGGTGAACCGGGAGAAGAGAGCGATGTACATGTCCGAGACCATGTAGTAGCCGATTCCGCCGTAGCCGCCATAACGCAGATGGTACTCGGAAATGAGGTTTTGAGTATGGAGATCCCATTTGGTTCCGTCGGCGGAGGCATGTTTGCCGAGGCCCCATAT
>Ga0224527_1000940_pt1 | contig 16377 bp, 14 predicted proteins | sample CBST0metaG_FD_179882 | JGI IMG/M metagenome (GOLD analysis project Ga0224527, IMG submission 179882) | Peat soil microbial communities from Stordalen Mire, Sweden - C.B.S.T0 | ecosystem: Environmental > Terrestrial > Soil > Wetlands > Peat | place: Sweden: Norrbotten County, Stordalen Mire... | reverse complement strand
GGCTGACGGTGACCGGGACGCCGGCATTGTCGGTTTTGGCGTAGAAGGAGCCAACATACGTCGTGTGCGGCCGCACCGGGATGCCCCAGAAGCCGTCGTTCTGGACGCCGCCGGGAGCGGCATCCGAGGCGGCGGTGACGCTGACCTTGAGGCTGCGCGGCAGAGCGGCGCTGGGCCCGGTTTTGTCGTCGGACGAGACCTTGACGGCGGAGTTGCCGCGAGCCACGACGGTCCAGTGGGCGAGGGCCTGCCAGTCTTTACCGATGGTGCGGTCGCGGACCAGCTCAGGGTAAAGGCCGCCATCGTAGGAGAAGTTGATCTCCTCGGTCATCAGCCCATAGAGGGTGGGGCTGACCTTGGCCGTGGGATGATCGACCTGGATGGCGAGCGAAGGAGCCTGGGCGAACAGACTCCCAGGCAGCGCGAGGACGGCGAGCAAAGCGAACGCAAAATATCGTTTACACATGAGGAGGCCATATTAGCGGATGGGATGGCCGGTGACAAGTAGGATAACGTTTACTGGATGACGCGCCAATTTTGAAGGGCAGCTCTGGGAGCTGGTCCTGAAGGCGAGTTTGCGACTTGAGAAACGGCTTCCTCCGGGGAGGAAAGCGGACGAGATTGGGAGGCGGGAGAAACGGAAGACGGATGGCGCCATTCTCTGCAATGCAACTCTCGGGGATTCAAGCCCACACTGATTTTTGCGTATTTGCGGTGGAACGTCCAGACGAAAGCGCCACCTCAACATTCCTCGCGGAAGGCAGAGTCTGCCGCACCGAACGCGGCTGCAATAATTCATAAGAATGAAACTGCGCGCCTATCTACTCATGCTGCTGGTGGTTGCTGTTTGGGGATCGACCTTTGTGCTCATCAAGGGGGCGCTCGCGGATGCAACGCCGGCAGCCTTCAACCTGGTCAGGATGACGCTGGCCTTTGCCGTGCTGGCCGTGGCATATCACCGCTCGTGGCGCGGCATCCGCGGCTGGCAGGTGGCGGCAGGAGCGCTGGTGGGTTTGTGTTTGGCAGTCGGCTACCAGTTCCAGACGATTGGCTTGGTGCGCACGACGCCGTCGAAATCCGCCTTCATTACCGGACTGCTGGTGGTGATGGTGCCGCTGTTTTCGCTGATCCCCGGGCTGCGGCCGCCGGGATCGAGACGGCCGCGCTGGAACGCCTTTCTGGGCGCCGCGCTGGCCTTTGCCGGGATTCTGCTGCTGACCGTTCCCGCGGGAGCGCATGCGCAGGGGCCAAGCTCCGGAATGGCAACCATCCTGAGCGTGTTGCCCGATATGACTTCGATCAACCTGGGCGATGTGCTCACGTTTGGCTGCGCCATCGGCTTCGCGTTCCACTGCATTGCGCTCGGCCATATTTCGCCGCGGATCGGGTTCCAGCCGCTGGCGCTGCTGCAAGTGGGCTTTTGCGCGGTCTTCATGGCCGTGAGCCTGCCGCTGATCGAGCATCCGCACATTACCTGGACACCGCGACTGATGCTGGCATTGGGAATTGCTGCGGTGCTGGCAACGGCTGCGGCCTTCTCTATCCAGAGCTGGGCGCAATCGATTCTGCCTTCGACGCCGATGGCGCTGGTGCTGACGATGGAGCCGGTGTTTGCGTGGATGACTTCGTTCCTGGTGACGGGCGAACGGCTGGGGATGCGCCCGGCTTGCGGCGCCTTGCTGATTCTCGCGGGTATTGCATTGACCGAACTGGTTCCGCAGCCGCACGTGCCGACGGCGCATGAAGCGTAAAGACAGTTGTCAGTGGTCAGTGATCAGTTGTCAGTTTGTGGCTTGACGGGAAAGAAGCAAACCGGCGAACAACTTCAACATCGCATTTTTCCTCGAAAGGCCGCGAGGGGTGGGGCAACCAGTTTCATCCACTGTGGGTAGATAAAGCTGGCGGACTACTAACAACTGATCTGCTGGCAACTGACTACTGTCTTATCTCGGCGCCGGCTCTGTTGAGTCTGCAAGCGCGTAGGCTAGGACCGTCATGACGGCCGCATTCTCGTTCAGATGCTTGGGGTCAACCTTGTCGAAGGTATCGGCCGCCGTGTGGTGATAGTTGAAGTAGGTGCGATTGTCCTGCACCGGGGCAAAGCTGGGAACGCCTTTCTCCGTGAGGCCGTTGATATCTTCGCCGGTCTCTGGAGAGTCCATCAGGGTCTCGGCGCCGATCGGTTCCAGAAGTTGCGCGACTGGCCGCAGCCACTCGGCCAGAACGGGTTTTCCGGCAAAGTAAAGGCCGGTGGGGTGATCCGCGCCAAGATCGCTCTCGATGGCGCCGATGTGATTGGCGATCTCGGCCGCGTGGTCGGCCATGTAGGCGGTCGCGCCCTGGGAGCCTTCTTCCTCACTCATCCAGGCCACAAAGCGCACGGTGCGCTTGGGACGGATGCCCAGGTCATGGAGCAGGTGAATGGCCTGCATGGAAACGACCACGCCGGCACCGTCGTCGATGGCGCCGGTACCGAGGTCCCACGAGTCAAGATGGCCGGAGACGACCACCACCTGCTCAGGGTGCTCAGTTCCCTTCCAGTCGGCGATCACGTTGTAACTGGGGGCGTCGGGCAGGGTTTGCGGAGTGAGCGTGAGGTGGAGCTTGACCGGCCCCTGGTTGGCGAGGTTCTTGAGCAGGTCGGCATCTTCGGCGGTGACGGCGGCGGCGGGAATCTTGGGCACTCCGTCAACGTAGTCGGTGAGGCCGGTGTGTGGGAGCCGGTAGTCTGCTCCGCCTGCGGAACGCACCAGGACGGCCACCGCGCCCACCCCCGCGCCGGCCACGGGACCCGCGCCGCGATAGGCTACCGCGCTGCCGTAGGCATTGAGGCCGCTGCCTTGCGCGGCCAGTTCCTTGTCGAACTTGTGGTTGAAGAGCAGGATTTTGCCCTTGACCGCGCCCGGAGGCAGAGCGTGAAGCTGCTGCCAATCGTCTACGACGACCACTTCGGCGGTGAGGCCTTCTGCGGGCGTGGCTACGCTGGCCCCGAGCGCGGTCAGCAGAACCTTCTGCGTGGTTCCCGGCGTCTGGCCAGGCCAGGACACGAGTTCGGCCGACTCCGCGCCGCGGACCCAGTGGGGGACCAAGGCCTTTTCGAGCGTGACTTCGGCACCGAGAGCGCGCATGCGGGCGGCAACGTAATCCACGGCCTGCTGAGCCTGGGGCGAACCGCTGAGGCGGGGGCCAATGTTGTCGGTGAGGTGGCGCAGTTCGGTGAGGGCATAGGGGTCGGTCAGCGCGGCGTCGCGCAGACGCGCCATGAGGGCCAACTGCTCAGGGGTCCAGGCGCCTTTGCGGCCTGCCAGAGCGTTCAGACGATCGAGAATGGAGGGAGGAGCGGGCGGAGGGGCGCTCTGCGCCGGGCTGCAGGTTGATGCAAACACAGCCAACAGGGCTGCAACGGCAACAAATGCAAGGTTCTTCTGAGGGAGCTCCATAAAAAATGCTAGCATGCGGCCTTCGCTACCCTTTCTCTTCCCTCGCGTCTATACGATGGAATGGTTCTGCCTTGCTGTTTTCTGACGTGCCCGCTCCGGGATTGCAACCCGGCCAATGCGGCGCTTCAGGAAAGGTGTGCGCAGCGCCGTCCCAACCAGACGGCGAAGGCCGCAACTGGCTATACTTGATATTGGTGCAGTGAACAATACAGCCCATGGGCTGATCACCAGACGAGGTCATCGAACCTATGAAATCGATTATTGAACGGCTCCGCTCTCGCCGTCTCGCTTCTGCATTTGTTCTGCTTGCGACCCTCACGGTTGCCATTGTGGCTGGCTCCTTTGCCGCTCATGGGGTTCGCGGGCAAGAGAGACAGAACGACAGCGCCGACGCAACTCCCCTGAAAGTGGTCAATTCCTCCGTCGCGCCCAACGAATTTGTGAAGATTGCCCAGAAGGTGGGCCCGGCGGTGGTGAACATCAACACCCAGACGTTGCCCAAGCAGGCGGCGAACAAGGGCAAGCGCAACTTCCATGGCCACGTTCAGCCGACGCCGCAGAACCCCGGCGATGACGATCAGGATGAAGAACAGCCGCAGGGACAGGGTAACTTCCAGGACTTCTTCAACCGCTTCTTTGGCGGGCAAGCGCCCGACCAGGAAGGCGGAGAGGATGGCGCGATCCGCGAGTCTCTCGGATCCGGCTTCATCGTAGATTCCAAGGGCTACATCATCACCAACAATCACGTGGTGGAGAAGGCCGACAAGATTTATGTGAAGCTCTCCACGGATCCCGATAGCCAGGACCTGGGACGCCCAGCGCGCGTGATCGGCGTCGACAAGGCGACCGATCTGGCGGTGATCAAGATCGACACCAACACGCCGCTGCCTACCGTGAAACTGGGCAACTCCGACACGGCGCAGGTGGGCGATTGGGTGGAAGCGATCGGCAGTCCGTTTGCGCTGTCGCAGACGGTGACGGCCGGCATCATCTCGGCCAAGAACCGGACCATTCAGCCCGGGGCCAGCGGCCAGTTCCAGCACTTTATCCAGACCGACGCGGCCATCAATCCGGGCAACTCCGGCGGACCTCTGCTGAACATGAACGGCGAAGTGATCGGCGTGAACACGGCGATCTATACGCAGTCGGCCGGGTACCAGGGCATTGGTTTCGCCATGCCGTCGAACACCGTGGTGGAGATTTACAACGACCTGATCAGCCCCAGCCACAAGGTGACGCGCGGCTCGATCGGCATCCAGTTCCGCCCGGGGCTTTCCGGCGCGGTGAACCGCGTTTATGGCTTCAAAAACGGCGTGCTGGTGCAGCTGATCCAACCCGGCGGACCGGCTGAGAAGGCCGGCCTGAAGGCGGGCGACATCATCACCCACATCGATGGGCGCAGCGTGAAGGACGGCGACGACCTGGTGAACGAGATTGCCAGCCGCCGGCCGGGCTCAACCATCCGGCTGGGCTACCTGCGAGACGGCAAGCAAGCCGACACGACGGTGACCATTGGCGACCGCGACAAGGTGTTTGCCGACCTGGGCACGCAACAGGCAGAGGCCAACCCGGACGACAAGGGGAACGCCAGCGAAGTGAAGCTGGGCATCGTGGTGCATGAGATTTCGCCAGCCACGGCGGCCAAGCTGAAAACCTCTGGAGTGGCAATTCAGTCGGTTCGCTCCGGCTCGTTTGCCGACCTGCAGGGGTTGGAACCCGGTCTGGTCATCACAAGGATCAACAGACAGCCCACCGGCACCAAGGATCAATTCGATGCCGTGGTGAACAAACTTAAAATTGGCGATGACGTGGTGTTTGAAATCATGGACCCGCGCCATCCCGATGCGGGCATCAACTACGTGGGCGGTTCGCTGCAGTAGCGCGGTTGCACTGTCGAAGTAGATTCCCTTTTGTTTTGTTTGCTTTGCTGAACGGGCGGCTTTTCCCAAACAGGAGAAGCCGCCCGTACAGCGTCTAACCAAAAACCCATAAACCGGAAATCTGACCGAGGAAGTTCCCCCCGGAACGTTTTTTCTTGGCAGAAACCTTCGCATTTCGTTAGAATTCACCGGGTGAGCCCGGAAAATTAATTTTTGAGGTGATATTCGCGTGCATACTTTTCGAGCAAGCGTAGCATTCCTACTTACCGCGGCGCTGATCGCAATTCCCGCATTCGCCTCCCGCAATCATCGGGCACCCACCAGTGGACACGCCAGCAGCTCCCATAGTTCCAGCAGTACCCGGAGCGTCCGCGGCTCCCGCGGGGCGCACAAGACGGCGATGCCCAAGGTGGCGAAGTCGTCATCGCACAAGATGCACGGCCAGCAGTCGATTGAGCCGGCCCGCGTGATGCAGATTCAGCAGGCGCTGATCCGGGAGCATTACATGACCGGCGAGTCCACGGGGCAATGGGACTCGACAACTGCGGCAGCGATGCAGAAGTACCAAGCCGACCAGGGGTGGCAGACCAAGCTGATGCCCGACTCCCGGGCCATCAAGAAGCTGGGCCTGGGACCGGATTACTCGGGAGCGATCAACGCCAAGGGCGCCTCGTTCAGCGAGCCGGCTCCGGTCAGCACGCTGGCACCGTCACAATCCACGGCGTTTGCCTCGGCAGCCGGGGTAAGCCAGTAGGCTGTTTCCGGTACACGATTTCTCTTGATGCAAGACAGAAGGGCCGCCATGATGGCGGCCCTTCTGCATTGATATTGCGGTCTTTGCGGCACGGCTGAAGCCGTGCCCTTTCAAAATCCGGACTTGTTCCGCGAGCTCCCTAACGCTACCTCTCTCTAGAACTTGAAGGCGGGCATGCCCTTCATGAGGAACTCGTAGCGCGGGCGGAGAGTGTCTGGGCCAGAGGTGATGGTGCTGTCGAGATGGATCAGCTCGTCGCCCTTGCCGTACCTGGGCCACACGGGCAGTCCCGGGCCATTGGGGTCGCCGGTCCTGGCAAAGTTGGTCCAGTAGGTCATGAACTGGTCGCTCAGTTTGCGATCTTCAGGACGAACCGTTTCTCCGGGACGCGTGTCGAGGGTGCCAAAGACATACTCAATGTCGTCGGAGTGGAAGACGAACGAGCCCGGATGGAACTTGCTGGGCAGGGCGGGCAACTCGAAGTGATAGCGATAAACCGGCGCTTCTCCCGTCTTGCGGTGGGCCTCAATCCATTTCCAGGTACTGAAGGCGATGAATGCGTCGCCGCCGTAGTCGGCTGCCGAGCGCATGGCCTGCTCTTCGGTATCTCCGGGATAGAGCTTGAGGAATTCCTCGGCGCGCTCCTTGTAGAGCCCGGCGGCCATTTCCTTCCACTTCTCAGGGGTCATGCCGTTGGCCAGGAAGCTGCCCTCGTCGCGATTCCAGCCAGCCAGCAGCGGCACATGAGCCTGACGGCCAGCCGCATAGGTGGCTTCTACGGACTCGACGAGCACCTTGCCGTCGATATCCGGAGGAAAGCCGACCGTTCCTTTGCTCTTGGCGGCTGCAATAATCTTCTCGGTGGGCAGGGCGCGCAGTTCCTGGAGCGACTTGACGCCGAGCGAGGCCACCCACTCCCCATCCGCCTTTTCCCGCGTTTCCAGCGAGTCGTAGGCGAGGGTGCTGCTGAAGGCTCCGCCGCTTTCGCCGATGCCCTTGTGGAACAGGCCTTTGGCCGCGGGCGATGCCATGAGCGTGCTGACCGCGAACGAGCCGGCGCTTTCGCCGAAGATGGTCACGTTGCCGGGGTTGCCGCCGAACTCACGAATGTTGCCCTTGACCCACTGCAGAGCGGCGATCATGTCGGCAAGTCCGTAATTCCCTGCCACGCCGTTGGCCTCCCTGGCCAAGTCGGCGGTGGCGAGAAAACCGAAGACGCCCAGACGATAGTTGATGGTGACGAGAATGACGCCCTTGAGGGGCAGGAAGTCACCGTTGTGGCGCGGCTCCGAGCTTGCGCCGCCGGAGTAGCCGCCGCCGTGAATCCAGAACATGACCGGGAGCTTGCTCTTGTCCGTGGCATCGGCAGGCGCGTAGACGTTGAGGAAGAGACAGTCTTCGCTGGGCCCGGCATCCTCGAAAACCATGTCGTCAAAGACACGGCCCTGGGCGCAGTGAGCGCCGAACCTGGTGGCGTCGCGCATGCCCTGCCACTTGGCGGGCGGCTGAGGCGCCTTCCAGCGGAGATCGCCAACCGGAGGAGCCGCGTAGGGCAGCCCCAGATAGGCCTTCACCTTACCGTCATTGATGGTCTTGCCTTGCACCTTACCCTGTTCGGTCTTGACCGTGAGGGAGTCGGCATGAACGGGCGTGGAAAGTCCCAGCGCCAGCCCGGCCATAGCCAGGGCGCACGCCGCTTGCATTCCAATTTGCATCGTTGATCCTCTGCGCAACACCTTAACGGACGGGCGCGCGGATGTACAAGTTTCAGCCGCTATGGTGCAAGGAATTGTGGGTGACTATTTTGGCTACAAAATGAGCACAGCCCGTTCCGGCTCTTCAAGAAACTCGGCAATCCGGATTGCCTGACTGCGAATCAACACGGCGCGACAGGTTTTCATCTAAGAGAAGCTTCACAACGCGACTCGCCGCCCGACGCGCGCGGCGTACTCGTAGATGGCTCGAAAATCCGCGGGTTCCAACTCAGGATAATCGGCGAGAATCTGGCCCTCGTCTGTTCCGGCCGCCAACCAACCCAGCACATCCCAGACCGTAATGCGCAGTCCCCGGATACAGGGCTGGCCGGATCGCTTCCCAGGCTCGATTGTGATGCGCTCTTCCATTCCACCCTCACGAGAAATCATATCTCTGCGCGTGGCGAAAATCATAGGTAAAGATCAGAGCAGCTCCGGAGCGAGGAGGTCGGCCATGGTCTCGCGGCGGCGGATGAGGCGGGATTTGCTGCCCTGAACGAGCACTTCTGCCGGACGGAGGCGGGTGTTGTAATTGGAGCTTTGCGCCATGCCGTAGGCTCCGGCATCGAGCACCGCGACCAGATCGCCCGGCTCGAGGGGCGGCAGCTTGCGGTCGCGGGCAAAAAAGTCGCCTGTCTCGCAGACCGGGCCCACTACGTCCACCGTTTGAGAGCGGCCCTTGCGGGGGCGGAGCGGCACAATGTCGTGATACGCCTGATAGAGGGCAGGGCGGATGAGGTCGTTCATGGCCGCGTCGGTGATGACGAAGGTTTTTTTCCCGTTCTTCTTGACTTGGAGAACGCGCGCCACGAGCGCTCCGGCCTGAGCCACCAGAAAACGGCCCGGCTCCATCAACAGTTTGCCCTCGAAGTCCTTGAGCGCTTCTTCAATGGCCGCGGCGTACTCCTCGACCTTGGCGGCGGCATCGAAACTGCCGCCGTGGTAGTCGATGCCCAGACCACCACCGGCATCGATGACCTTGAGTGCAATGCCCTCGCGCTGGAGCTGGCCCACCAGCTTGCCAACCCGCTGCATGGCCGCGCCAAAAGGCGCCGCGGAGCGAATCTGCGAGCCGATGTGAAAGCTGACGCCGTAGGGCTCAAGCCAGCGATTGCCGACCGCGCTCTTGTAGATGCGGAGCGCTTGGCGGATGTCGATGCCGAACTTGTGCTCGCGCAGGCCAGTAGAGATGTAAGGGTGGGTGTCGGCAAAGACGTCGGGATTGACGCGCAGGGCAAAGCGGGCCTTGCGCTTGAGCTTGGCGGCGCGGGCCGCCAGCAGTTCCAGCTCGGCCTCGGCTTCCACGTTGAACTGGAGAATGCCGGCCTTGAGGGCCAGATCGATTTCCGCCGCTGTTTTGCCGACGCCGGAGAAGACGACACGGCCCACGGTCTCGGGCGCGGCCGCGAGGACACGCTCGAGTTCGCCGCCGGAGACGATGTCAAAACCCGCGCCGCGATCGGCCAGCAGCTTGAGGATGGCGAGCGCCGAGTTGGCCTTGACCGCGTAGCAGACCAGATGGTCGCGGCCTTCAAGCGCCTGCTGGAACATGCCCAGCCGCTCGGCAATCTGATCGGCCGAGTAGACGTAGAGCGGCGTGCCGTAGCGCTTGACGAGGGTTTCGAGCGAGACCTTGCCGCAGTGCAAAGCGCTGTCCGGCTGGGAGAGGTGAAATGGACGGGGCGATGAGGCGGGGATCTGGGTCAATGGCGGGCTTCCCTACTTGAATTCTTCTTTTGAGCGTACAGCATTTGGGGGCAGGATTCGAGGATTGCAGTGTGGATGGCCCAGCGGGGGTGGGGCCAAGGCCGGACTCGCGCCGACCTTACGGGGCGGCTTCAGTGAGGAGGAAATGCACTCCCAGGGGTTCGTTGCGCACCACCCAGGGGCTCCTTCAAAAATACCCTTGGAGGAGTTCACCAGAGAGTTTGTCGAGCGTATTCGAAGCGACCCTCCGGGGCGCTACTCCTATTTGGCATGCCTACCCAGGATTGCGCTACGCTCCATCCTGGGCTATTCTCGGCGGCTCCCTCCGGGAGCCAGTGCGTTTGTGCATCGGCCCATTTTCATGCTTGGTTGTGAGCCGAAGGGTCATGGACGTCTATTTTTACCTCTTCCCTCCGGGAAGGCCGATTATGCGAAAATCGACTCAAAGCAAATGACACTTTTCGAGAAGGCCAGAAACATCCTCACCGACAGCCACTTTCTGATTCCGTTGATCGTGTTCTGCATCGGGCTTGCGCTGCTGATCACGCTGCATTGATTGGGCCGACGGCTTGAACGCTGCGTGCGGCGGGGCCGTTGACGGGAAAGCAGGACTGCCAAGAGGCGCGACGAAGGGACCGGGAACCAGCAAACGATGGGCACCACAACGACGAATACGGTAAAGAGAAACGCGGCAGCCAGCTTTGGGTCGATTCACGGGCTGGGGGTGGCATGCGGATTGGCGGCGGGCGTGTGGCTGGGCGCGGCCGAAGCTCCCACCAAGCTGGTCAACTCCGGGCTGTCTCCCTATGCGATTTCGCTGTGCATGGTGACCGGCGTGTTTACCGCGCGGTGGACTGTTCCGACGCTGCTGAAGGGGACACGGTACGTTTTCGCGGACCTGCGGCAAAACAGCCATTTGATCTTTACGGCTATCCTGGCCGGGATGCTGTGGGCGGTGGCCAATACGCTGACCGTGTTTGCCATTCGCGATGTGGGGCTGACCATCGCTTTCCCGCTGTGGAACACCAATTCGCTGGTCGGCATTTTGTGGGGACGGCTGCTGTTTGGAGAGCTGAAAGGCGCGAGCCGCAAGAATGTGGCCAAGGTGGTGCTAGGCGCGGTGGCCATTGTGGTGGCGGCAGTGATGCTGGGGTTCAGTACGATCCACAGTGGCGGTCCGCACGCAGGCCGCGCGGCGAGTGGGGTGCTGGCCGCCGTGGGCGCAAGCCTGCTGTGGGGCACGATGTACGTTCCCTACCGCAAGGCTTATCTGAGCGGCATGAATCCGCTGTCGTTTGTCACGGTGTTTACGCTGGGCGAACTGGGCACGGTGTTTGCGCTGGTGCTGACGCTGGACGGTGGCACCAAGGCCGCGATCTTCCACTCGCCGGAGACGGCCCACTTGCTGTTCTGGCTGTTTTTGGGTGGATTTGCGTGGGTGATCGGCGACCTCTATCAGCAGTTCGCCACCAAGTACCTGGGGATCGGCAGGGCCATTCCGCTTTCCAATACCAACCAGCTTTGGGGATTGGCCTGGGGCGCGCTGGTGTTTGGAGAGCTGGCGCACGCCGACACCGGACACAGGATGCTGGTTGTGGCCGGGTCGCTGGTGATGATTCTGGGAGCGCTGGCCGTGAGCACGGCAACGGCCACGGAGCGCGAACTAGCCTCAACGAACGAGGCGGTGGAACGGGAGTGCAAGCGCTACAACCTGGACTATGAGCGAGTGCTGCTGGCCAATGCGGGATCTGAGAGCGGCGATCGAGATGAACGGCGCGGATGGTGGGACTACGCGATTGTGGCCGCGGCGGTGGGCGTGTTTATCTACCTGGGGTGGAACGCCAGGATGCCGGACCTAGGCATGAATATGGCCTGGGTGTGGGCGCTGGGCGGAGTGCTGGTGGCGTCGGCCGTGGTGTGCGGCTGGGGACTCTACCGGGTGACGCGGTTCTCGTAGAGCCCGGATTCTTGTTGGCGGTCACGGAGAAGGGTTCCGCGCGGCCTTTACAATAATCGAATGACGCAGTCGTCGAAGGTTGACCTGGTAGGCGTTGGATTGAACGCCACCGACACGCTGATTCCCCTCTCTGTTTATCCGGCACGCGGCTCGAAGGTGGAGTACCGCGCAGCGACCATCATGCCGGGAGGCCAGGTGGCAACCACCATGGTTGCTTGCCAGACCTGGGGACTGCAGACCCGCTACGTGGGGAAACTGGGCGACGACTCCGCCGCGCAACTGCATCGCGAAGCCTTTGCCAAGGTGGGCGTGGAGGCGCAACTGGTGGAAGTGGCGGGAGCCGACAGCCCGCGGTCCCTGATCCTGGTAGACGACGGCGGGGAGCGGACGGTGCTTTGCCGGCGGGATGAACGCTTGATTTTGCAGCCCGAAGACCTGAAGCGCGAGTGGATTGTGAATGCACGGGCGCTGCATGTGGATGGGTACGACACAGCAGCGGCAACGCTGGCAGCCCGCTGGGCGCACGAGGCCGGGATTCCGGTGATCGCCGATCTGGACGAGCCTTATCCCGGTGTGGACGACCTGATTGAGAATGTCGATTATCTGATTGTGAGCCGGGATTTTCCGTGCCGGCTGATGGCGGACTCGGACCTGGAAAGCGCGCTGCGGCGGATTCAACTGCGCTATGGATGCAAGCTGACGGCCGCGACGCTGGGACCGGACGGGGTACTGGCGTGGGACGGAAAGCGGTTCCAGCACTGCGCGGCATACCGGGTTCCAGTGGTCGATACGACCGGTGCCGGAGACATCTTCCATGCGGGATTCATTTATGGATTGCTGCAAGGTTGGCCGCTGGAACAGCAGCTCGATTTTGCCTGTGCGGCGGCGGCGATCAATTGCATGGCGTCCGGAGCGCGGGGCGGGATTCAGAACACCAAGACGATTGAAGATTTGATGGTAACGACTTCGCGGTACCAGGCGGCTTACGAAGTGCGCTGCGCGGACTGAGCGGCACAGTTTTACAGAATGACGGGCGCAATATGCCGCGCCGCTGTAATCTATCGTATCTAATTTATAATGAGATAGTTAAACGACTATTCACGGTTTCACGAAATCACTGGCGTTGTGTTTCTGTGAACTGGCCTCTCGGAAGCGATTGAAACGGTTGGGGTTAGGAAGGCCCTCACAGTTTCACGAGCAAAAACAGCTTCTTTTGAGCCCGCTCGGGACGGCGAAGCTGCAAGTGTTGATTCCATGGATTTTATTCTGTTTTTTGGCGCTCAAAAGTGAGGCTAAAAACCTATTTCCCTTCCATTTTCCGATTGAAAGCGTACTTGCGGAGGCCGTTTTGGGGGCTGATGGAGGGGAGAAATGACCTTTTCTGCCGCGGCGGCGAGGAACAGAGCATTTCTCATGATGGCATAGGGGGAGAAGCTTCCCTCAGGGTCTACAGGGATAGGGAGATCCCCCGCCTCTGGCGGGGTGGCAGTAGGAGTTTGACATTTACGGGAGTCCATCCAAGAAACTCCAGACGTGAGCCGACCAAAGCACACGTCAAGGCGAAACTGGATGGACCAATTGGAGAGTCTAAGTCAGTCTGTATGGGAGTGCAAATACCACGTAGCCTTCCTCCCGAAATGCCGACGGCGAGTTTTGTATGAAGCGATACGAGAGCATTTGGGCGATGTTTTCCGCCGCCTGGCCGAGCAGAAAGAGAGCCGGGTTGTGGAGGGCCATCTGATGTCTGACCATGTGCATATGCTGCTATCGATACCGCCCAAGTACGCGGTATCTGAGGTGGTGGGTTACATGAAGGGCAAGAGCGCGATTCACCTGGTCCGAACGTACGGCGAGCAGAAGCAGAATTTTGCTGGTCAGCGCTTCTGGGCGCGCGGCTATTTTGTGTCGACGGTGGGGCGCGACGAGACGGCAATTCTAGACCAACTGCGAATTTGCCCTAGTGGGGAGGCGGTTCGAAGGGAGCGGATTAAGCGAGAGATTTGGGCATAAAAAACACCCCCGAAGGAAAACGTCGCTTCGGAGGCGCTTGTGTACTACTACAAGGTAAAGACGGGGACCAGTAGCCGACACTGGAGGTCGGTAGCGCGCGGCTACTGGTGATCCCTGCACAAACGAAGCTAGCCGCGGCTTCCCCTTTCCACTGCTGCCTCGTGTCGCCCGGCTCTAAGAGAGCTTGTTTTGCTAGCTCTCCGAACCATGTTGACAACTGGAGTTTCTCCCATGCTGGAATACCATTCCGTGATGGCCATCACAGGGGTAGATCAAATCGATTTATCCAGCGCAGGCTGTGGTTTTTTCGTCCTGTCGAGCTTGGGCTGCAGCTCAGTTTTGCCCATTTTGATCGGCACGTGGCGATTGACAAAGCGCGCCGTCCGCTGGACAATCGGAACTTCAGTTTCCTCCAATGGAAGGCCCCCTGGTGACAGCACTTTTATCTACGAATTTAGGCGCTACGCCCCTGCTTGGGCGGGGCAAAGTGCGCGATCTCTATGCGGTGGACGGCGCCTTGCTGCTGGTGGCCACCGACCGTATTTCTGCGTTCGATCATGTGCTAGGCACGGGCATTCCGGGCAAAGGCAAAATCCTAACCCAGATTTCTCTGTTCTGGTTCGACCTGTTGAAGGATCTGGTTCCCAATCACCTGATTACCGCCGATGTGGCAGAATATCCCGCGTCGCTGAGGCCGTATGCCGATCAGCTGGAAGGCCGGTCGATGCTGGTGAAGCGGGCCAAGATGTTTCCGGTGGAGTGCGTGGCGCGCGGCTACCTGGCCGGATCGGGCTGGAAGGAGTACCAGGCAAGCGGGACCGTGTGCGGGATTCCGCTGCCGGCCGGATTGCTGGACGGATCGCGGCTGCCGGAGCCGGTGTTTACCCCAGCCAGCAAGAGCCAGGACGGCGAGCACGACGAGAACATCAGCTTTGCTCGGACCGAGGCCGTGCTGGGCGCGGCGGACGCCGCGGAACTGCGCCGCCTGACCCTGGCGATCTATCGCAAGGCGCAGGAACACGCGGAGTCGCACGGGCTGATTCTTGCGGACACGAAATTCGAATTCGGCAGGACCGAGGAAGGCATTCTTCTTGCCGATGAGGTTTTGACGCCGGACTCGTCGCGATTCTGGGAAGGCGCGGCGTGGAAACCGGGCGGCGCGCAGCCCTCATTCGACAAACAGTTCGTGCGCGATTATCTTGAATCGATCCACTGGAACAAGCAGGCGCCCGCGCCAGAACTTCCGGACGAGGTAGTGGAGCGCACACAGGCCAAGTATCTTGAAGCCTTTCGCCGCTTGACCGGGCAAGAATTGAGTTTATAGCGCGAAGGCAGGGCTCGCAGTACGGGCATGGAGTACGGCATGGGGTTGGTGGACTGGGCTATCGTGATCGTCATGGCGATGGCCGTGCTTGGAGGGTTCTCCCAGGGATTCTTCCGCTCCGCCTGCTCGCTGCTTGGCCTGATCATGGGCCTGGCGTTGGCGGCCTGGAACTACGGTCGGATTGCAGCTTTGCTGTTGCCTTTGTTGCGCATCGGGGCATTAGCCAATGCGATTGGGTTTCTGTTGATTGCGTTGTTGGTGATGGGACTAGCCAACATCGCCGGTAATATTCTGTCCCATGTCTTTCACCAGATCGGTCTGGGTTGTCTGGACAAGCTGGCGGGAGCGGCCTTTGGCTTTTTTCAGGGCGCACTGATGGTGACATTGGTGATTCTGGTGACCTTGGCTTTTTTTCCAAGGGCGCACTGGCTGGCCGAAGCTAAATTGCCCAGATTGTTTTTCGGGGCATGTCACTTGAGCACGCACGTGAGCCCAAGAGAGCTGTCCGAGCGCGTACGGCACGGGCTTAAGGTCTTTGAAGGGGAGTCGCCGCGGTGGCTGCACCCTGACAGCGGCAGATTGTGATTTGAAGCAGGGCACAGCACACAAAAATATGTCAATCTAGTAGAGCAATCAGAGGTGAACGTGAAACGAGAACTGGACAGCCTGGTGACGCAAATGCATTCAAGCGGTATTCGCTATGAGGACGCTGTGCGCGAGTTCAAGAAGCAGTATTTGCGCGAAGTGTTGGTGGCGAGCCGGGGCAACCAGTGTAAGGCGGCCGAAGAGTTGGGGATGCATCGCAACACGCTGAGCCGCACCATGGCGGAGCTGGGGCTAAATCTGGCCGAAGTGCGCGCCGGCCTCAAGCGTCCACCGCGCAGCGAACGTCCTGTCTATAGCGCAGTACGCCAGGTCTTTCGCCAGGGCTGACGCGCTCCTCAAGGGACATGCAGACAACTTCACAGACCAACGACGCACGAATTCAAGACGCGCGCGTGCATATCGAGCCGGGCTTTGTGTGGGATGGGCAAGATGCTTATCTCTTCGACATCGACGGCACGCTGCTGCGCAGCCGCGACCGCATCCACATGGACTCCTTTGCCCCCAGTGTTCGGCGGGTTACGGGATTTGAGGTCTCGCTGGACGGCGTTCCGGTCCAAGGCAGCACGGATACCGGAATCCTGGCCGAGGCTTGCCGCCGGGCAGGCATTCCCAACGAGGTTCTGAAACCACAGCTTGAAGCAATCCTTGAGGCCATGTGCGAGTCGGTTGCCGAGCAGCGGCATGAGATGGACCTCAGACTGATGCCGGGCATCGAAGACGCACTGCGCCACCTGGCGCGGAAGGGCGCGCTACTGGGCGTGGCGACCGGCAACCTGGAGGCGATTGGCTGGATCAAGATAGAAGAAGCCGGACTACGCGAGTGGTTCCGCTTCGGCGGCTTCAGCGACGATTTTCCAATCCGTGCCGAACTGATAGGGCACGCGGCACGCAAGGCAAGAGCATTGGCCGGGGCAGATGCGCGGATTTGCGTGGTCGGCGATACTC
>Ga0224527_1000938_pt1 | contig 16428 bp, 10 predicted proteins | sample CBST0metaG_FD_179882 | JGI IMG/M metagenome (GOLD analysis project Ga0224527, IMG submission 179882) | Peat soil microbial communities from Stordalen Mire, Sweden - C.B.S.T0 | ecosystem: Environmental > Terrestrial > Soil > Wetlands > Peat | place: Sweden: Norrbotten County, Stordalen Mire... | reverse complement strand
TGTTTTACTGCACAATCTTCGTTTTTTCTAACTTTTGCCCCTCCTCGCAATCCCACTTCCGGGGTATAGGGTCATAGCACCACTCGTTCCCCTCCCACATGCTTCGTGGGATTTCGGAATTTCCTCATCCCGACGATGATCCTTGTGTAGGCAGTCCTCTGCTGCACGTAGTGCAGGGCAAGCCCGCAAGGAGAAACACCATGCATGACCTCTTGATCGCCCTCGCCTTTATCGGAATGGTTATCGCTCCCGCCATCGTCGCTGCCAACTCCAGCGCCGAGTCAGCGGAAGACAACGACTGATTTCTCATTGCTCACATGAGCGCCGGCGCCTGTTTCCTCCCCCCTCCGCGCCGTTTCGCCCAGCAGACTACCTGACGCCTGTGCATTGGCATTGCACGGCCTCTCTGCAAACGCCCTTGCCAATTGCTCTTGCTCGGCCAGCCTCGTAGACTAGAGCTTTGAGGTTTATCGATGCTGGTTGTCATGAAAGCCCAGGCCACACCGGACCAGATCCGCGCGGTCTGTGAGCGTATTGAGCAGTTAGGTCTTCGCCCCCACCCGCTTCCCGGCGCACAGCGCACCGCCATCGGCATCACCGGCAACAAGGGTGAGGTTGAGCGCGGCAACTTGGAAGAGCTGGACGGCGTTGCCGAAGTGATCCGTGTTTCCAAGCCCTACAAACTGGCCTCCCGCGACGTGAAGGCGGAAGACTCTGTCATCACGTTCCCTGGGACAGACGCCACCATCGGCGGCGTAAATCTTGCCGTCATCGCTGGCCCCTGCTCCATTGAGAGCGCTGAGCAAGCCTTCGCCATTGCAGAGAAAGTGGCCGCCTCCGGAGCACAGTTCTTCCGCGGCGGCGCATTCAAGCCGCGCACCTCGCCCTATGCCTTTCAGGGCCTGGGCCTGGAAGCCCTGCACATCATGGCTGGGATCAGGAAGCAGACCGGAATGCGCATCGTCACCGAAGCCATCGACAACGAGTCGCTCGAGCAGGTGGCCGAGTGGGCAGACGTGATCCAGATCGGCGCGCGCAACATGCAGAACTTTTCGCTGCTGAAGCACGCCGGGCGGCTGCGCAAGCCCGTGCTGCTCAAGCGCGGCCTCTCTGCCACGCTGGAGGAGTTCCTCATGTCGGCCGAGTACATCATGAGCGAGGGCAACTACCAGGTCATCCTCTGCGAGCGCGGCATCCGCACCTTCTCCGATCACGCCCGCAACACGCTGGACCTGAGCATCATTCCGGCCGTCCAGCGGCTCAGCCACCTGCCCATCCTCATCGACCCCAGCCACGGCACCGGCCGCCGCGACAGCGTGCTTCCCATGGCGCGTGCCGCCATCGCAGCCGGCGCGCACGGGCTCACCGTCGAGGTCCACCACCAGCCGGAAAAGGCCCTCTCTGACGGCCCGCAGTCCATCTACCCTACCCAGTTCGAGCAGCTGATGAGCGAAACGGAGCAGATCGCGCCCATCGTGGGCCGCAGGCTCGAGCGCGGCATCCGCGTGGCTGCCGTCGCCGACTGAGCGCGCAGTAGCAACGGCCTGTTCCGGGCGACCGGAACGGGCCAACCGCACAGCAAAGCTGGCTGGGGCCCCTATGCCGGAGTCCGTTTTTTTGGTACAGTAATCAAGTGGCCTGTGAGGGCTGCCGCTATAAGTGTGGCGCTATCGTCCAGGGGTTAGGACGTGAGATTCTCAATCTTAAAACACGGGTTCGATTCCCGTTAGCGCTACCAAACATCCGTTCTCCGGGGTTCTTCGAAGTTTACATTTTCCTTTAAATCCATGAAAATATTGAAACTTGATTCTTGGGCGTTCGCCCAGGTGCGTTGATTTCCTGCGCAAGTACGGGCAACAGTAAGGGCAATTTTTTTGTTGCGCAGGAGAGTTGCCCATTATGGCCGCCAAGAATGTCCTTACCGCCCTGCAGGTGGAAAACGCCAAACCCGGCTTAAAGCCTATGAAGGTGACCAATAGAAAGGGCAGCTCCTCCAGAACCACGACCGGGACCATCCCGCTCAATAGAGATGTCCGTGCGATCCAGGAATTTCAGTATTACTGAATCGGTTCTGCATTCGGGCGTCTTGATCTATCCTGCGATTTTCTGGTTGGCAGTTCCGCGAAGACTGTCTCCCAGAATGTGACATACACACCCAATTGACTTCCGAGTAGCCGCCGTCCCGGAAATCGGAGGCCGAGAGAATCCAAGGACATTTGCCAGGGCCGAAATCACGATATTTTTCACAGAATAACTGCTTTCGTAAACTAATGTTGTATCGCGGTCTCTGCCTTTGAAGGCTTCTCAGTAACTTGGTGGGGCGCAGGCAACTGCGACCGGTCCCAGCCGCCACCCAAAGCTTCGATAAGTTGCACCGAAGCCGCCATCTCCTGCACCTGTAGAGTCGTCAGAGACTGCTGATTGGCAAGCAGGGTGGTTTGCGCGATGACCACGTCGATGTAAGGATCAATGCCGTTTTCGTAACGCCCCAACTCCAGCCGAAGAAACGTTTGCGAGGAGTTGACAGCTTCCTGTTGCTGCCGGATCTGCTGCGACAGAATGCGAACCTCGGCGAGCGCGTCTTCCACCTGCTGGAACGAGGTAAGTACGGATTGGCGATAAGCGGCAACGTTCGCATTGTAAGTAGCAATGTATTGATTTACGGTGGCGCGGCGCAGGCCGCCATCGTAGACGGTTTGAGAGATCGATGGGCCGACAGACCAAAAACGGCTAGGCCAATCCAGCAGATTTTTGAGGGCTGAGCTTTCCATGCCGCCACTCAACGAGAGCGTCAGAGCAGGGTAAAAGGCTGCATAAGCAACCCCGATTTGCGCATTCGCAGCGGCCATATTCCGCTCCGCGGCGGCGATGTCCGGTCGCCGTTCGAGCAGTTGGGACGGCACGCCCACCGGTATTGGCGGAGGGGCGCTCGTTATGGGTTCCACCGGGATAAAGAACGTTGACGCAGGCTTGCCAACAAGCATGGCGATCGCATGTTCATACTGTGCTCGCGCAATACCGAGGTTGATTGCCGCCGATTGCGCGCTCTCCAGCGTTGTCTGCGCTTCAACGAGGGATATCCGGTCGTCAACGCCCGTGTCATAGCGAGCTTTTGCAATTGCGAGAGCCTTCTTGTCGTCTTCGACCGTGTCGTTGAGGAGTTTTTGCAACGTATCCTGGCCGCGAATCTCAAAGAAGTATTGAGCGAGGCTCGCTTGTTCAGTTAGCCGTTCATTCTCAAGATCGGCCGCGCTCAACTGCGCCTCGTATTGGCTGGCGCGCACGGTGTTGCGGACTTTGTCCCAGAGATCGGGTTCCCACGAAACGTCGGCTGGAATCGAAAACAACTGAGTCTGTTGAACGCCAGATGTGCCGGTGCTGGTGGCGGATTTTACGTTTGAGGATGCCAGTGATCGCGTGTAGGAGCCGCCAACGCTCACGGTGGGGAAATACTGCGAGCGCGCCTCGCGCACCAAGGCTCGCGCTTGCATAAAGTTCTCGAAGGCCTGGCGAATATTCTGATTGTCGATATTGAGTTCTTCTTCGAGCGCATTCAGCTCCGGCTCATTGTAGATCTCCCACCATTTGCCGCGCAGAGCCGCGTCCTGTGGCTGCGCGACCTTCCATCCATCGGATTCCTTGAACTGAGTTGGAGACTCCTTGAAGGCCGGAGGCGCTGTCATCGCGGGCGGAATATACTTGGGGCCTACGTTGCATCCAGCCAGCATCGCGCAGAGCACCGAGATATGCAGAGCATACATAACTGCGGATGCGGGCCGGGATTGCACGATCGATTTTTTCATCGTGAACACTCCAAAAGAGCTCATTGCTATGATGCCTCCGCAGTTCCATGCGGGAGGGTCGCCGATTGCTTTCCGCGCAACCACAGGCGCGCCCAATCGAAGAGAATATAAACAACGGGCGTCGTGTAGAGAGTCAGCATTTGGCTGACGATCAATCCGCCTACGATGGTGATGCCGAGCGGGCGCCTTAGTTCTGAGCCGGTTCCGGCGCCGAACGCCAGCGGCAGCGCGCCAAACAAGGCGGCCATCGTCGTCATCAAGATGGGACGAAAGCGAAGCTGGCAAGCTTCAAAGATGGCCTCAGTTGTGGACTTGCCGTGTTCGCGCTCTGCCACCAGCGCAAAGTCGATCATCATAATCGCATTCTTCTTCACAATGCCAATCAACAGGATGATGCCGATGATCGAGATCACATTGAGGTCGATCTTGAACAGCATGAGCGCGAGCATGGCTCCTACGCTTGCCGAGGGCAAGGTGGAAATGATGGTGAGCGGATGCACCAGGCTCTCATACAAAATGCCGAGGACAATGTAGACCGCGAGCAGCGCCGTTCCGATGAGAAGCGGTTCACTGTTCAGCGACGATTGATACGCCGATGCCGTTCCGGAAAAAGAGCCGCGGACCGTGGGCGGCATGTTCAGACGCTCCTGCATCTGGCTGACATCGCGGGTGGCATCGCTCAACGACATGTCCGTAGCCAGATTGAACGACACCGTTACGGATGGGAAGGTACTGGTGTGATTGATTACCAGCGGCGTTGTGCTTGCTTGTGCAGATGTGATCGCGGAAAGCGGAATGACACCGTGCCCTGCGGTGTTGAGATAGATATTCTTGATTCCTTCGGGACTCTGCCAGTAAGGCGGCGCCACCTCTAACACCACGTAATACTGATTCAATTGTGTATAGATAAGGGATACTTGCGACTGCCCAAAGGCGCCGGAGAGAGCACTGTCAATAGACGACGGTGTAAGGCCAAGCCTTGCCGCAGTGGGGCGATCGTAATTGAGTAGCTCTTCCAGGCCGCTATTCTGTGCATCGCTGCTTACGTCCTGGAATCCGGGAATCTTTTGCATCCCCGCCAGCAGAACGGGCCCCCAGTGCGACAGATCTGCCACGTTGTCCGACTGAATCGTGTATTGGTACATGGCGTTGCTCGACCGCCCTCCGATGCGCAGATCCTGCGCCGCCTGAAGGAAGGCTGAAGCCACCGGAAGCCTATTCAACTTCGGCCGCAAGCGGTTGATCACATCCGCCGCGGAAATTTTCCGCACATTCAGCGGCTTCAGCGCGATATTGATACTGCCGGTGTTTCCAGTTCCCGTGTGGACAATGACATTGGCGACGGCCGGGTCAGCCTGGATAACCTTTTCGATTTGCAGGATCGAGTTGTCCATCACCGGAAACGATGCGTCTTGCGGGCCTCGCGCGCTGCCTGTGATGACTCCAGTGTCCTGCTGCGGGAAGAATCCTTTCGGGATGATGTCAATGAGATAGAAGTTCAAAGCAATTGTCAGGACCAAGAGAGCGAAGATTGGCCATGGGTGCTTCAGCACCCATGTGAGAGAGCGGCTGTACGTGGAGAGCATCCATGTAAATCCACGCTCCGTGAGCCGATACGCGCTTCCGTGCTTGATTGTCCTCTCGTCCCTGAGCAGGTAAGCGCACATCATGGGAGTAGTGGTCAGCGAGATCAGCATAGAGACAACAATTGCCGTCGAGAGCGTAATGGCAAACTCACGGAAAAGCCTGCCGACGATGCCTGCCATCAGAAGAATGGGAATGAACACAGCAATCAGCGACATGCTGATGGACAAGATGGTGAACCCGATCTCTTTGGAACCTTGAAGCGCGGCCTTCATGGGCGGCATGCCTTCTTCACGGAGGCGGGAGATATTCTCCATCACCACAATGGCGTCATCGACGACGAAGCCCGTGGAGATGGTCAGCGCCATCAGCGAGAGATTATCGATGCTGAAGCCGAACAGGTACATGACCGCGAATGTGGCAATCAGCGATGCGGGAACCGCCACGGTGGGAATGAGTGTGGCTCGCCAGTTGCGCAGAAAGATAAAGACGACAAGAATCACCAGGACGACCGAGAGAATGAGCGTGCGCTCCACATCGCTGACCGAAGCGCGGATGGTTGTGGTGCGGTCAACGACAATGGTGGTCTTGATGCCTTGCGGAATGGAGGCTTTAATCGACGGCAATTGCGCGATCACGCGGTCAACGGTATCGATGATATTCGCGCCCGGTTGGCGGAAGATCAAAACAGTGATGGAGGGTACGCCATTCAGATATCCTGAGTTGCGGATGTTCGACTGCCCTTCCGAAACATCGGCCACGTCCGACAGCCTGACTGCGGCTCCGTTGTGGTAGCCGATAATGATTGGCTTGTAGTCGGCTGCGTGGTTAATCTGGTCGTTCGTCACGATGTCCGCGGTCACAGTTCCGTCTGAGAGTTGACCGGCCGGCTCATGAGCGTTCTGCTGGCTCAGTACGGACTGAACATTCTGGATTGTGAGCCCGTGGCTGTTGAGCAATGTCGGATTCACTTCCACGCGCACCGAAGGGCCGGAGCCTCCACCGACCGCCACCTGCCCGACACCCGAGATCTGAGAAAGCTTCTGCGCAATCACCGACGACGCTTCGTCATAGAGCGTTGGCTTGTCGTACTTGTCTGAGGTGAGGCCCAAAATCAGAATGGGCGCGTCCGCGGGGTTCACCTTGCGATAAGTCGGGTTGGCGGGCAGGTTTGCCGGCAGGTAAGTGCGCGCCGCGTTGATCGCCGCCTCCACATCGCGCGCGGCGCCGTCGATGTCTCGGCTCAGATCGAACTGCAGCGTGATCGAGGTGCTGCCAAGTGAACTCGATGAGGTCATCTCGGTCACGCCTGCGATGTGGCTGAACTGGCGTTCCAGTGGAGTTGCAATCGACGAGGCGGTAATGTCAGGGCTTGCGCCGGGCAAGCTTGCCGAAACGGAGATCGTCGGGAAATCCACTTGTGGCAGAGGGGAGACAGGCAAGACGTTGAAGGCGATGGCCCCCACAAGCGTGATGCCCGCTGTCAGCAGCGTGGTGGCTACGGGCCGACGGATGAAGGGGGCGGAGATATTCATCATCCCTCCGCCGGGTTCGATTCATCCCTGCCTTCGGCACTCTTTGGCGCGCGGCTGAACCGGTGGCCGATATGATCGAAAAAGATGTAAATGACAGGTGTCGTGTAGAGCGTGAGCACCTGGCTCAGCAGCAGTCCGCCAACCATGGCAATGCCGAGAGGACGCCGCAACTCCGAGCCCATCCCTTGACCCAATGCCAGCGGAAGGCCAGCCAGCAGCGCCGCCATCGTCGTCATCATGATGGGGCGAAAACGCAGCAGGCAAGCGTCGTAAATTGCGTCCGTTGCATTCTTCCCGTGCTCGCGCTCTCCCTCCATGGCAAAATCGACCATCATGATTCCGTTTTTCTTCACAATACCGATTAGCAGGATAATGCCAATAATCGCGACGACGCTAAGGTCCTGCTTGAAGAGGATGAGGGCCAGCAGTGCGCCCACGCCGGCGGAGGGCAGCGTGGAAAGAATGGTGATGGGATGAATGAAGCTCTCGTACAAAACGCCGAGCACAATATAAACCGCTGCCAGCGCGGCCAGAATCAGCAAGCCCTCATTGGAGAGCGAGCCCTCGAAAGAAGCAGCGGTCCCCTGGAATCCATACTGGACGCTCGGCGGCATGTTCAGATCTTTTTGCGCCTTCTCGATGGCAGTGATTGCGCCTCCCAGCGCGGCGTTGGGAGCAAGATTGAATGACACGGTCACGGCAGGGAACTGCCCCTGATGATTGATGGAGAGCGGCTCAGTAACTCGTTCGACATGAGTGAACGCACTGAGCGGTACTGCATTGGAAGGCGAGGTCGTGGCCGCTGCATTGGCCGTTGAAGTGCCGCTCGCGCCCACTCCGGACGTAATAGCATTCGAGGGCGCGCTGAGAGCCGCCGAGGAAGGAGTGTAAGCCACCGCGGTCGTCGTAGCATTCGAGCCGGCAGACGAGGACCCCGAGGAAGCAAAGGACGACGAGGCGCCCGGCCCGCTGCCTCCCGCGGAGGTGTTGGTCTGGATATACAGATCCTGAAGTTTGCCGGGGCCCTGCTGAGAGCTTGGCGCCGCTTCAAGAATCACGTGATACTGGTTCAACTGCGTGTACATGGTGCTGATCTGCCGCTGTCCATACGCGTCATAGAGAGTGCTGTCGATTGTGGAGGGCGCAATGCCGAGCCGCGATGCACTGACACGATCGATGACCAACGATACCGCCAGCCCCCCGGTTTGCTGGTCCGTCGCCACATCGGCAAGCTGAGGTAATTGCTTCATCTTGCCGACAAGCCGGCCAGTCCACAAGTTCAACTCGTTCGCGTCGGGGTCTTCCAGTGTGTATTGATACTGGGTTCGACTGACGCGGTCGTCCACGGTAATATCCTGCACAGGCTCCATGAAGAGCTCGATGCCCTCGACCGGCTTGAGGCTGGTTTGCAGCCTGCGAATCACGTCGGAGGCGTTGAGTTTGCGCTCTCCCACCGGCTTCAGATTGATGGACATCCGCCCACTGTTCAGTGTGGTATTGGTCCCATCCGCACCGATAAAGGAAGACAAACTCTCCACCGCTGGATCTTGCAGGATGACATGCGCCAGTTGCTGCTGCTTTTGCTCCATGGCAGCAAAGGAAATCGTGGCCGGCGCCTGCGAGATACCCTGAATCTCACCTGTGTCCTGGGTGGGAAAGAATCCTTTGGGAATCACGATGTAGAGCACAATCGTCAGCACCAGCGTAGCAGCGGCCACCAACAACGTGATGGTCCGATATCCCAGCACAAACTTCAGCGTGCGGCCGTAAAACGCGATCATGTTGTCGAAGACACGCTCGGATACTTTATAAAAGCGGCCCTGCTGTTCTTGGGGAGTGTGGCGCAGAATGCGCGCGCACATCATGGGCGTCAACGTGAGCGAGACCACGGCCGACAAGATGATGGTGACAGCCAGTGTAACCGCAAATTCGCGAAAGAGCCGGCCTACAACGTCGCCCATAAAGAGCAGTGGAATCAGCACCGCGATCAGCGAGACAGTGAGCGAAATGATGGTAAAGCCGATTTGTTCAGCGCCTTTCATGGCCGCCTGCATGGGCGAGTCGCCGGCCTCGATATAGCGCGTAATGTTCTCGATCATCACGATGGCATCGTCTACAACAAAGCCAGTGGAGATGGTCAGCGCCATCAAGGAAAGATTGTCCAGGCTATAGCCCAGCGCATACATGACACCGAAGGTTCCCACCAAGGAGACTGGCACGGCAATGCTGGGGATGATGGTTGCGTAAATGTTGCGCAGAAACAGAAAGATCACCATCACCACCAGGGCAACGGTCAGCATCAACTCGAATTCGACATCGGCGACCGATGCATTGATAGCGGTGGTGAGATCGGTAAGCGGCGTCACTTGAATCGAGGCTGGCAAGTTTGCCTCAAGCTGGGGCAGGATCGCCTTGATTGCCTTCACCACGCTGATGGTATTGGCGCCAGGCTGTCTTTGAATGTTGAGGATGACTGCCGGCGTCTCGTTCATCCACGCTGCCTGTTTGTTGTTCTCGATACTGTCCACTACTTGCGCTACATCCCGCAACATGATGGGCGCACCATTGCGGTAGGCAACCACTGCCTTGCGATAGTCGTCGCTGGTCACCAACTGATCGTTGGCGTTGATCTGATAATCCTGATGAGGTCCGTCGAAGTTTCCCTTGGCTGCATTGACGCTGGTCTGCGTGAGCGCCGTGCGCAGGTCTTCAAGGTTGAGTCCGTAAGACGACAGCGCCGTCGGATTGGCTTGAATGCGCACCGCCGGCTTTTGACCTCCGCTGATGCTCACCAGGCCGACGCCGCTCAACTGCGAGAGCTTGGGCGCAAGCCGCGTATCCACAAGATCCTCCACCTGCGAAAGCGGCAAGGAGTTGGACGTGATGGCCAGTGTTAGCACGGGAGCATCCGCCGGATTGGTCTTGCTATAAACCGGCGGCGCGGGAAGGCTAGACGGCAGAAAGCTCTGCGCGGCGTTAATCGAGGACTGCACCTCTTCTTCGGCAATGTCGATATTCAGGCTGAGAGCGAACTGCAACACAATGACAGACGATCCACCGGAACTGGTCGAAGTCATCTGGCCCAGCCCCTGGAGTTGGCCGAACTGACGTTCAAGGGGAGCAGTTACCGTTGTGGCCATTACATCCGGACTGGCGCCTGGATAGAAAGTCAGTACCTGAATGGTTGGGTAATCAACCTCGGGCAGGGCAGAAACCGGCAGTTGTGTATATGCAACAACACCCACCAACAGAATCGCCGCCATCAGCAGCGACGTGGCAACGGGGCGCTGAATGAATGGCCCGGATGGATTCACGGAGCATTGCCCACAGAGAGATTTGCCGAAGCCGCCTGCTTCGACACCACGACTTTACTCCCGGCCTGTAACTTATCGAAGCTGCTCGTCGCCACGACCTCGCCGGGATTAATTCCCGTTACTGAGGTCATTCCGCCGTCGGCAACGCCCGTTGTGATATTGCGGACACTCGCTACACCATTCGCAATCACATAGAGGAACGCAACTTGTCCGTTGTGCTGAACGGCAGCAGTGGGAACCAGCGTGACCCCTTCGAGCGTATTCACCAGCAACCTTGTGTTCACAAACTGGTTCGGGAAGAGTGCGCCGTTCTTGTTATCGAATTGGGCGCGCAACTTGACCGTTCCCGTCGTGGTGTCTATTTGGTTGTTGATGGTGAACAACTTGCCCGATGCTATCTTCGCGGTCTGCGCGCGATCCCACGCCTCGACGGGCAGCGTGTGCAGCTTCCGCATCCGCGCCTGCACTTGCCCCAGGCTGTCTTCCGCCATCGTGAAAATTACGGTAGTGGGCTGCATCTGCGTGATAACCACCAGCACAGTGGATGCGTTTGCCTGAACCACGTTTCCTGGGTCCACCAGGCGAAGGCCTGTCTGGCCGGCAATCGGCGCGGTAATGTGGCAGTAGCTGAGCTGGACCTGATCGTAATTCGCGGTGCCTTGATCGTTTTTCACCGTGCCCCGGTCCTGCAATACAAGCTTCTCCTGGTCGTCCAGCACCTGCTTGGAGATGCCGTTGCCAGCCCACGCGGTGCGATAACGTTCCAGATCCATCTGCGCTTGCGCCAGAACGTTGTTGTCGCGCTCCAGTGTGCCTTGGGCCTGAAGCAACTGCGCCTGATAGGGTCGCGGATCGATTTCGATCAACGCATCCCCTTTTTGAACGAACTGCCCCTCTCTATAATGCACAGCGGTCAGGACTCCACTGGCTTGCGCCAAAATGGAGGCGGTATAGACCGGAGTTACCGTGCCGATAGCATCGAGGTAGATGCCAATGCTGCCCTTCGCGGCAGTGGAGACAGTGGCAGTGACGGATGGTTTCACGGCCGCCTGCGCACGCTTGGCGGCTGCTGCCTTGGCTTCGTTCCTGTGGATGACCACGAAGACGATCACGACCAGAAGCAGCAGGAGCAGCAAGCTCGTCCACAAAATCCAGCGCTTCCCGTATGAGGGGCGAGGCGGAGACAATTGGTGATCGGCGCCAATGTGCTGGACATCCGATTTATCGGCAATTCCAGACATGCAGAACCCCGCGCCCACGCACAGTTGGTCATGTGCTCTTCGCAGAATCGCTGAATTCCGAAGCGATTGTATGCACAATTTTGCTCATTTCCGAAGGAGGTGGATCTGCAAGGTCCGTGAAATAAGCAGTCGATTGACGATTTGAGAGAAGATGAATATCAAGTTAGCTCAGGCTTACCTTCAACGCGCTGAATAGATTTCTTGCTTTGTAACAGGGCACGACTTTTGTCGGGCCGATTGCAGCGGAATGAGGGACGGGCTTTAGTCCCTGCGGTCTCTTATTTCAAAAACATGGGTCTGTTCAGGGACTATAGCCCGCCCGCAAAGAAAATAGCCTTGCGGCCCCCTTCGACTTCGCTCAGGGCAGGCTAAAAGTCGTGCCCCGTTACAAAACCTTGCCCGTTCATCCCTTGGGCTGCGGAGCCCGAGCTAACTTGATATTCATCTTCGCGATAAAGCTTGCGAAATGGATGGGGCACGAGGCCTCTACTTGAGGGCCGGATCAATAGGCCTCAACCGGGGTTGGATTTGATCTGTCATGGCAGCAGCGTCGGCCGACGGGATGATTTCAGCCAGCGACTGGATGGAGCGGTCACCGAGTCCAAGCAGGACATTCATCAGGCAGGGCTTCCCACCGGGATTGGTTGATCCCGCGTGGGACGCTCTCCTTCATCTGGGTGGGAAGACTGTTACTCGCCAACGTGGTGCACGGCTGTGATGTACTCGTTGAACAACCGGATGTGGGCAGACTGGGTTGACAAAAGTTGGCGCACCGGCAAGGGAAGTATCTTTTCCAGCGCCTCGGTGTAGACCTTCAGCGCAGCATCGCCGTCCTGCGTTGCCGTGGCGAGCAGCGATTGATCTCCGCCGCCCAGAATGGCCTTGAGATCACCCCAAACGCGATGGAGGGAGCCGTTCATCGTGCCGCTCTCGTTAATGTCGTGAACGCCCTCGTGATGAAGGACCGTCTCCAGGTCACCGCGGAACTCGGCGAGCTGCAAAGACTCTTCATTGAAATAGTGCTTGAGGGTGGGGTCGTTCAACTGCTCGGCCATTTTCTGGAATCCCTTCTGGCCGTCAATCAGGCATTTGATCAGAGACTGTAGCGTCTCTTCGACGACTTGCAGGGTTGCGGATGGGTTCGACATTCAGTTTTCTCCTTGGTGCGATTGTGATCAGAGTTGGGGACGTTCAGGCATGGCTGACCTGCGTCAATCGCGTCCGTGCTGCCTATTGCGATGAACTGGCTTTCCGGTTCTTTACTACCTGAAGAGCGTTTACCACTTGCTTCACGTTGGGTACTGCAGTTGCGATGGTCTCGGCGCCTCTTCGTTCGTGTTCCGAACTCACTTCTCCACGCAGCGTGACGACACCATTCGTGACACCATATTGCACGTCTTCGTGCATCCTGTTCTGGATCAGCACAGCATCGAGATTCTTCGCGATACCTTGGTCCAGATCGGAGTTTATGGCTTTCGCTTCCTGACCGGCACCGGCGGGCAGCACGGCAATCTGATCGGCGACGACCTGACCGCCTGCCATGGATTTGGCCAGAGATTCAGCTTGGGTCTTGCTGTTTTCGCTGGTAACCTCTCCGCCGAGGGTCACGATGCCCTTGTCCCGATCCTGACTGACCGTGACGTTTTTGAAGCCTGCCTGATCGAGCGCTCTGCGGATGCTGTCGGTGACATCCGGCGATTTCGTGGAGTCTTCCTTGCATCCAACAAAGGTCGCAACGGAAAGCAATAGCAGTGCGGCAACGAGCAACGCCGTTCTCTTCATAAATCGTCCTTTGAAAGCTGCGCGGCCCGAGCAGAAGCAAAAACAGCTCCCGTCTCGTGGGTCTGATCTAGCATCCTTCAAGGAACAGGCCAACGCTGTACAGAACCGCTCACCAACACCTGCGGTGCTGATAGCCTTCGTCGTGGCTGCCAATTTGGAGTTGCCACGGCGAATAAGCCCTGTGAGCGACCGTGATGGAGAGCGGCTACCCAGAGCGTTAATATGTATATTAAAATGTTATGTTTACAGAAATTACGTTACTATAGATGCCGTAAATGTCACGATTCCCGTAGACATTTCCCGCTATTGCTCGCTGAAGCAAAATCCAGTCTGAATGCCTCAAAATTCCAATGTTCCAGCCGAGCGTGGGGTCGCCCTCTCATGGCCGCGGCGCTCCAGATCACGGGATATAAAGTCGCAGACCAGCGATGGGTTTCAGATTGCACTCAACTTGTCGCTTCAGCCTCCGAAGCTAGCGCAGGCTTTCAGTGCAGTCCAGAGTGCGCAGCCGCCTGTTGGAAGGGCCGATATGTGCCCGCGAATCGAGTCTAAACGAACAAAATTGGCAGGAATTCTGCCCACCAAAAGCCACCCACTCCCCCACACCGCGATCCACCTGCAATCTCCCGCTAGACCTGCGCAGAAAAGGGCGGCGAGATCTACTCGCCGCCCTCAAAACAGCGCTCGATGCACAAGGCCTCTCAGCCCTTTTTGTTGCCCATGCGGGCCACGCTGAACTGCGCACCGGCAAACAGGATCAGCCCCGAGATATAAGCCCAGAACAGCAGGCTCACCGATACATAAAACGGGCCGTAGAGCGCCGGCAGATCCATGTGCGGCAGCACCAGTTCGAAGAGGAACTTCGACACCAACCAGATGATGCCCGTCCACATAGCGGTCTTCAGCACCGGGCGTGGAGCCACCTTGCAGTTGGGCATGAGCCAGTAGATGGAGAAAAAGAACAGGATCGAAGCCACGCCTGTTGTAGCGGCCAGCAGAAGGAAGCTGATGCCGTTGAAGACAAAATTATCGGTATGCCCGAAGAAGACGACCGACAGCGCCATGCGCGCCGCAGCGTTCACCACGATAGCGCTCATGCCCAGAACAACCATTACGAAGGCCAGCCCAAAGGCCACGATCTGGTTCATGATGTAGTTCCGGCTCTTGGTCACACCCCATGCCTGGTTGAGCGCCACTTCAAGCGGAAGAAAGATTCCCGTGCAAGCAATCAGAATCATCACCAGCGACAAGACCTGCACGCCATGGCGCGAGGAGTTTTTCGCAATGTCAAACAGAGCTATGGTAAACCAGCTACTCTCCTTGGTATGGATCGGGATGAAGTAGCCCACCATCGCATCGACCACATCCACCATGGCCTGTGAGTGAAACACCGATTTGGCCAACGTATAGAGCAGCACAATGAACGGAATGAACGAGAGAATCGCGTTGGCCGCCACACTGAAGGCGAAGGTATGCACTTCACTGTCCAGCAGGTAGGAGATGAGCGCTTTGCCGTCGGTCCGCCAGCGGTACCACTTGGACTCAGTGGCGGGCACAACGTCCTCCGCCGCTTCGGCGGTTTCAACTGGAGGCAGATTCTGGTTTTGCTGAGCTTCCAACGAGAACTCCTTGCCTGGAGAAGCAGGCTTTTGGGCCGGGGCTTGCATCTGACTCGCCGCATCTCTGGCCTTCGGTCTGCTGCTTCGGTTGTTCTGCTTTCAGCATAGCGGTTCTGGCGGGCTTGCGCTGAGGTTTCACCCGGCGGCTCAGGGCAATAGCAGGAACGGGCTTTCTGCTCGGCATTCAGTCGTTTCTTGCTGCCAGATTGATTCGGCCCTTAAGAGCCTTTGGTGAAAGTCGAAAATGACGAAAAACTATCCATCGGGGGCTAAAGCCCATGTTTTTAGCCACTTACGGCACGACTAAAGTCGTGCCCTTTCAAAACCCGACTTTCGCCACAGACCCTTAAATAGCGTGTAGGATTCCCACCCATTTCGCGATAAAGCCCGCGAAATGGATGGGGCACGGTGCTTCTATTGGAGGGCCGGATCAATAGGCCCGATTGCCTTGCCCGACGGGTAGCGCTCAGCCGCCCAGCCGGCGCAAAGCCCACAACGCCGCCCGGCGCAAACCTTCATCGGGCGCGTCTGCCCACAAGGCCAGCCGCTCTTTCGAGCGCTGGAGCCCGCTGTTGCCCATGGCCACGGCCACGTTGCGCAGCAGGCCCCAATAGCCGGCGCGGCGCACCGGCGAGCCGTTGAATGCCTGCTCGAACTCGGCCTCGGTCAAACTGCCCAGCCACTCCAGCGCAGAGTTCACCAGCTCCGCGCGTGGCTCCAATTCTACGTCCATTGCAATCGGCGCTTTCCGGTTCCACGGGCACACATCCTGGCAGATGTCGCAGCCGAAAACCTGCCTTCCCATGCCGCTGAGCAGCGCCTCGTCCAGCGCGCCCTTCTGCTCGATGGTCAGGTAGGCGATGCAGCGCGTGGCATCCATCTGGCGCGGCGCAGTGAGCGCCTGCGTGGGGCAGGCTTCAAGGCAGCGCGTGCAACTGCCGCAGCGGTCTGGCGCAAGCGCTGCCGCAGCGCCCGCAGCCACTGGAATCGACGTGAGCAGCACAGCCAGAAAGCCAAACGAGCCCAGCTTGGGATGAATCAGGCAGGTGTTCTTCCCTGTCCATCCGAGCCCCGCCGCCGTGGCCAGCGCGCGCTCCAGCACCGGCCCCGTATCCACAAAACCGCGCGCCGTAAACTCCTCGCCACCACTCTCGGCGCGCAACCTTGCTTCCAGCCGTTCCAGCCGCTTCTTCAGCACTTTGTGGTAGTCGCTCGGCCTCCGCACACCGCTCCGATCCACGCGGCTCGACCACGCGTAGCGCGCGATCCAGCCCGCGCCGGGCGCATGCTCCGCGGTTGATCGCGGCGGCTCAGACTCATAGCTGGCAAAGCAGACAATCGCCGACTGCGCCCACGGAAACGGCACTTGCACCCGCGAACGCAGCAGCAGCCCTTCCTGGTCGCGCCGCTCCAGATACTGCATCGAACCGGCCCTGCCCGCGGCAATCCACTCCGCCAGGCGCGCCCCATCGCGCGCTTCTTCAACGTAGGGAACAGCCACCAGTCCAGCCTCGGTAAATCCAGCTTCAAGCGCCAACGCGCGTACACGC
>Ga0224527_1000936_pt1 | contig 16452 bp, 10 predicted proteins | sample CBST0metaG_FD_179882 | JGI IMG/M metagenome (GOLD analysis project Ga0224527, IMG submission 179882) | Peat soil microbial communities from Stordalen Mire, Sweden - C.B.S.T0 | ecosystem: Environmental > Terrestrial > Soil > Wetlands > Peat | place: Sweden: Norrbotten County, Stordalen Mire... | reverse complement strand
ACCTAAATTATGAGAATCTACCCCAACCATTGGGGGACGACGCTCTTGCCCACGAAACCTAAACTTCTATGGGACTGATCGCGCTGCCGGCCACGGTTGACTGCTGTTCCACGGCTCGCGGAAGAGGATGGTTGACGTGGACGAAAGACGCACACAAACTGGACGACGTACCCTGCTCAAGGCAGGCGGATTCATTGCTGCAAGCGGCGCGTTTGGGTCGCTTTGGGCGCTGGTGACGGGTGCCGGCACTGGGTGCAACGCAGGCAAACGCGCCCGTTGGATCAAGGTGGTGGACCGGCCCACCCTGGGTGAAAAGACTGCCGATTACAAACGCTTTTCCGGCAGCGATATGTTTGCACTCTATCGGCCGTTGAAAGCTCAACGCGATGGAGCCGGTTCCTTCGAAGCGGAGCAAGCATCCAAGACCAAGCGCCTGGCTGCGTGGATGAAAGAAAGGAAACCCGGATTCAGCCAGCCCGATCAGCAGTTGAGCGAAGGCGCATGGACGGTGATGCGCAGCGCCAGACCCGGCACCGGCCTGCTGTCATGGACGCGCACTCCTGGACGCACACCGGCGCAGCCAGACGCCCCGCGTTACACGGCCTCGCCGGAAGAGATGGCGAACACAGTGAAGTCCGCGGCGCGACTATACGGCGCACGGCTTGTCGGCATTGCGCCAATGAACGAGGGCTATGTCAACCTGCAAGTGCCGCGGGAAGATGAGAAAGAGAGCGACAAGGACATTGTTTTCGAAGATGTCGATGTACCCGTGGTGACCGACACCAAGTTCGTGATCCCCCGGAAGATGAAGTGGGTAGTCGCCATCGCCATCCCCATGGATCTTGACCTGCTTTCTCGAACGCCCACGGCATTGGGCGATGCCGCATCGGCGCTCGGCTATAGCCACTCGGCATTTGTGGTGTCATCATTGGCCGTGTTTATTCGCGGCCTCGGCTATGAGGCGATACCCTGCGTGAACGATACGGCACAGAGCATACCGTTCGCGATTGATGCAGGCATTGGCGAATTGAGCCGCCTCAACAAGCTGGTTACGCCTGAGTTCGGTCCCGCGGTTCGCTTGTGCAAGGTCTTTACCGATATGCCCATGGCCTGCGACAAACCTGTCGATTTCGGGCTGGTCGAATTCTGCAAGACATGCAAGAAGTGCGCTGAGGCGTGCCCTTCGCGTGCCCTTTCGTTCGACAACGAGCCAAGTTTCAAAACCAGGGGACCGTGGAATAATCCCGGCCACAAGACCTGGTTCGAGGACTCTTACAAGTGTTTTGAATACTGGCAGAAGTCCGGTTCAGCTTGCGGCGTGTGTCTTTCCAGTTGCCCCTACACGAAGGGCGACGAGGCGTGGATTCACGAGGCCGTGAAGGCCACTGCCTCGATTGCACCGGAAGCGGACGGCGTCTTCCGGACCATGGACAATGCCTTCGGCTACGGAAAGCAGCACGACCCCGAACAATGGTGGAGAAAACAATCGCCGTCGGGGAGAAGAGGATAACCATGACGAACGGAGCCGATACTTTTACGATCACAATGCGCAGACGTCCGTGGTGGTTCTGGGCTCTTGCCGGGTTCTGGCTGCTGGTGGAAATTCTGTTACTGCAAACAGCCTTGGCCAGCGTGCATGAAGGCGAGGTTCGCGCCGCCACCATCAGTTGGATAGCCGCTGCCGTTCTGGCGGCCGTGGGCGCCTTGGTCTGGTTGCGACGGGAGCAACCTCAAAAACATGGCGAGTCAAACACGCAAGCCGAGGACGCTGCCACATCGGCATAACATCGGGGTCCATTGGAGTCTGCTCACAAGACTGTTGCGAATGGCCACATCAGTCTTGTGAACAGACCTCTTCATCTCAGCGACGAGTTGATCGACTCTCACCGCTATTAGTCACGTACACCCCTGCTTGCTCCTGAAGCGGGCAGGCGAATTCGCAGGCTCCGCAGCCCACACAGCGATTGAGATCGACATGCGGCCGCTTCAGTTTTCGCACCTTCCCCTCCTCGTCCACAACCCGGGCATCCTCGACATAGATGGCCTTCGGCACCGTCGGGCACCATTCAACGCACACGGTGCAATCGGTGGCCTTGGCCCACGGCAGGCAGAGTGCCCGATCATAAACTGCCGCCCCGACGCGCAATGGCGTGGACACAACTCCGTCCTCCGATACCCATCCCTTCTGCCGTGGCGTCAGTTCCCTGATCGCGCCTGTTGGACAAGCCTCGGTACACAGCACACAACTTGGTTCGCAGTAGCCGATTTTTGGCGTCAGGACCGGGCTCCACAGCCCCTCCAGCCCGGCCTCAGTGAGCGTGGTCTGAAGCGCACTGTTGGGGCACGTGCGCACGCATTCGCCGCAGCGGATGCAGCGGGAGAGAAACTCAGTTTCATCCAGTGCGCCCGGTGGCCGGATCAGCCGCTCGTTGCGGCTCTTGTCCAGCACAGTCTGCGCGCGCAGGATGGGCACGGCCGCTAACCCTGCCACCATCGCAGCCAGCGTCGTGCGCCGACCCAAACTCGTCCGTGCAACCTGCTGCTGCTGGCGAGAAAAGCGAAACTGCAGGCTTCCGTGCGGACAAGCCTCCACGCAATTCAAGCAAAGGTGACACTCCGATTTGTGCCAGGGCACGCCGCCGACAGGATCGTCGCCGCCTTGGCAATTCACCATGCAGCGGTTGCAGTGATTGCAGGTGGCCGGATCCTTGTGCAATCCCAGGATCGACCACCGGCTCGCCATGCCCAGCAATGCGCCCAGCGGACACAGTGCACGGCACCAGAAGCGCGTCACGCGCAGATTCATCGCGAGCAGTGCGAGAAAAGCGACGCCGACCAGTATGCTCGACCAATAGTGGGGCTGGTAGACGACATAGTATTTTTTGCTGGCCGCAGCCGGCAGAATCGATACCCCCACAGATCGGACGAAGAGGCTGAAGGGATCGACCCAACCCACTATGCTGCTGCGGCAAAGCGCGGCCGTCAACCCTGCAAAGAGCAGAACATATTTGGTGATCTGCCACGTCTTGTACCGATTGGCTGCAATCCGGACCTGGCGCTGTTTGGACCTTGAGCGGACTCCATCCAGACACTGATTCAAACTGCCCAAGGGACAGATCCAGCCGCAGAAAAACCGCCCCAGGAAGACGGTCGGAATCAGGATGACCAGCGCCCACAAAAGACCGCGGTAAAGTGCATGACCTGCCAGCGCGTTGACCACGGCTGTCAAGGGATCCAGTTTGAAGAAGAGATCGACCGGAAGCGTTTGCCGCTTATTGGGGTCTGAAGAGCCGACAAGCTTGGTGCGCAGCAACAACCACAAGAAAATCAGGAAGAATGCAATTTGCGAAATACGGCGACGCCTAGCGAGCAAGGATGGCCCCCAAATTCATGGAACGCGACATCTTCCCCGACGCCGCATTCCATCAAACAGCGGAATCCCACCATCGCCATATCGTTGCAGGCAACGGTGGGATTCCGAGTGTTCTTGTTTCGGTTCAGCCGCTTGGTTGCGGCGCTTGGCTGGGTTTCTAGAAATAGAACTTTCCAGCAATTTGAATTGCGCGCGCCGGCTGCGGATCGCCGCTGGTGCTTACAGGTTGATCGACGGAGTTGATGTTGCCGAAGAGGGCGCCGCAGCCGTTGCTGGTACTTGCCGGGCCGGCGTTACAGTTGCTGATTGGATTGGCAAAGTTCGCGTGATTGAAGGCGTTGTAGGCCTCCAAGCGCAACTGAACGTAACGCGAGCTCTCTCCCCCTCTAACTGCGATGTTCTTGTAGACCTCAAAGTTGGAGTAGTTGAATCCAGGGCCATGGAAGAAGTTGCGCTTCACATTTCCAAAGGTGCCGATCGCCTCATGCGAGAAAGTCGACCGGTCGAACCAGTTGTTGCCGGGATCCCTCGGATTCTTCGTCTTGATGTGGAAGGTGGACGTATTGGGAACGTCGGGACAATTGACGAAACTGAATTGATCGCAATACAGCGAGTTATAGACTCCCGCGTCATAGATGGTTACAGGGAAGCCGCCCTGAAGTGCAGTGATTCCAGAGAGGTGCCAGCTGCCCAGCGCGGTGCGCGCGATTGCATTGCCATGAAGGCTGCGCAATAACGGGATTTCATAGTTATACAGCGCCACAAACCGCTGACGCGCATCATATGCGGAGTCTCCGTAGCTCAGATGCTGGAACCCTGGTACATAGTTGGTTCCATAACTGTTGGCCACCGAGTCTTCCAAGCTGGAGGCATTGTCCAAGGCATGGCTGTAGGTATACGCAAGAGCGAAGTACAAACCGTGCGTGGGGGCCTTGGTCAGAGAGACCTGCATCGAGTTATAGCTGGAAGAGCCACTTGTGTACATCGCCCCGATCGACAGGTAATCCGGCATCCCATTGGGAAACACTCCAGGAATTTGCGTCCCTGGAACTGTTGCAGTCTGCGTCTTGTTTCCCGGGAAATAGAGCGATTGCTGACCGGCGAGTTGCTGACATGTGAAGGTGTTGCCGCCCAGCGTAATCGCTGCGCCCGTTCCCGTTCCATTCAAGCACGCATCGTGTCCAGCCTGAGTGATCGGGTCTCCGTCGCGAGCGCGCATGAGCTTCCTGCCAAGCGAGCCGACATAGCCCACCGTCAGCACCATATTGCTGGGCAAAGAGCGCTGCACATTGAGGTTGAAGTTATAGACATACGGAACGTCGTAAGCGGAAGTAAGATTGTCCATCTCCAGCGGATAAAGAGAGGAGAAGTCGACGTTCTGACCGGGTTTTGGAGCGGTATAGGGAAAAGGATTCGCCGCGTAAGACGCGCCCGGTGTGCCGGCAATATCCTGGAACGGATTCCCAAAGCTCGGATTGCCGCCGAGTCCGGATGCGCCCAGGCTGTTGAGAGAGAACGGAGGATCGTACGAGTTCATTTGCGATCCTTCCGCCTGCCCGCGATTCCAGTACAGTCCGAAGCCTCCACGAATCACAAGCTCGTGCTGACCCGGTGTGCCGGAGACTACGCCGAAGTTGTTATTCGGGGACCATGCAAACCCTGCGCGCGGAGAGAAATGATTCCAATGAGTCGTTGGTCCACCATTTTTGTTACATCCCTGATCGCCGGGATAGAGCAATCCTGGAGGGGCTCCGGGGAACACCTTCGATTGCGCGTTGCTCGCCATCCAACAAGTAACGCCCACGCCCTTATATTGGAGGTTCTCGAAAGGAGTCTCGGTGTCATACCCGACGCCATAAGAAAGCGTCAGCGCATTGGAGAGCCTCCAATGATCCTGTGCATAGGCGTAGTATTGCCATGCCCTGACATCGACATCGAAGCCTGATCCCTGATTGTAGGTTGCCGGGATTCCAAGCAGGAAGTCGGCGGCAGGGTCGCCAGAACTGTAGGTTGCGGACGAATTGAAGCTGAATTGCCCGCTGTTCTGGAAATAGATCGGATTGCTGAAGACAAAGCGCTCCACGTCTGCGCCGAATTTCATGCTGTGGTTTCCGGCAACCTTGCTGAAGTTGTCAAAGTAGTTGTAATTCTCATCTTTGCGGGGCTGCGGTCCATTCGTGCTGAAGCCCAACGAGAAATACCCATTCACATTGATCAAGGGCAGAGCACCGGCGGCCGCATCCTGCGGGGTGATATCGAAACCGTACGACGAAGGCGCAGCCAGCGTGGAAGTTGCCGGCATCAGTTCCGAAAAATTGTAGCGGAAGTAGCCGGCGCGCAACTCGTTCAACGTGTTGCTATTGAAGACATGCGTCCACGACGCGTTGAAAATCTTGATGTGCGCCGCATTTACGGCCGCAAAGCCAGGCAGATTGGCTCCTGTCCCTGTCGATTGGGTCGAAGGGAGCGGCAGCGTATTCATGCTGGGATTCGAATCGAATACCGTCGAGCCCCAGAGAGTATCCTTCGATGTCAACTGATCGTCGATGCGGATGATGCCCTGGTCGTCGCCCGCGGTATTGGGCGCGTTGAAGTTGTAGTAGTTGAGGCCGCCGCTTGTATCGTTGGATTGGGGGACATACTTGTTGAGCAAATTGCCTGCAATCGTATTGAAGTTTGCAGTTGGAATTTGCGCGTCGGGGAAGCATTGGTTCCATGGCGTTCCCTGAGGGCAAAAGCCTGCAGGCCCCTGCAGACCGGCGGGAAATGGAATGGGTTTGCTCGACAGTCCCCCGTCAGCGGAGAAGTTTCCGCTCCTCTGCTCCTTACTGAATACCTGGGTTAGCTGTGTTTGCGCCGTGCGATTTCTCAGCCCTTGATAGGCGACAAAGAAGAATGCATGGTTCTGCAGGATTGGCCCACCCAGCGTGCCTCCAAAAATGTTCTGGTGGAAAACGGGCCTGGTCGCCGAGAAGTAGTTGCCGTTGTTCATGAACGTGTCGCGATAGAATTCAAAACCGTCGCCGTGGAACTGATTCGTCCCGCTCTTCAGAGCTTCGTCGACGATGGCGCCGGAGTTGCGGCTGAATTCCGGATCGAGAGTACTGGAGATGATATTCACTTCCGCCAACGCATCGGGATTTACTGTAATCCCGGGCTGGTTGAGCAGAATGTCATTGATATCCGTACCGTCCAACATGAAAGAATTCTGCTGCGTCTGGCTGCCGTTGGTCGAGAAGGTGCCTTCACGGTCGGAGGACTCCATCACTCCAGGTGCGGTCTTTTGAAGTTGGACAGCATCGCGGCCGAGGGTTGGCAATTCCTCAAGTTCCTGGGCTCCGACTACATTCTTCAACTGCACATCCGAGGTTTCAACCTGAGCCGTCGTTGACTTGACCTGGACTGTCTGCGACGATGTGCCGACTTGCAGCTTCGCATCGACCTCGCGTGCGGAGCTCAGGTCGAGCATGATCCCTGTGGAAATGAATCTCTGAAATCCGCCTTCATCCACGGTAATCGTGTAGGGACCACCGATGTGAAGATTCGGAAAGACGTAGTAGCCCCGGTTGTCGGTTCTCTGGGTGTTCGAGATTCCCGTGCTGGTGTTGACGGCGGTGACAGTAGCGTTGGCCAGAATCGCGCCGGTTGGATCGCTGACCGTACCGTGAATCGATGCGGTGGTAGCTTGCGCCTGAGTTTGAATGACTCCAAGAAGCATGCCCGCGATCAACAATAGACATGCCCCAAGGAACTGAGTGCGACTCTTCATGATGCCTCCAAAAGTTGTGAACAGTGCTCTCCCGCGTACCATGCACCGGAATAACAAGGAGTCATCCAGACGAAGGTACAGGCGGTAGTATTATTTGTGCAATCTGGAGTGATGTTTCTCTAGACCGCTGCGCACATTCCAAGAATGGTTGCGGCATAATCTTCGACGATCTGAGGGGGTATGTCTCCGTCCCTACGGTTGAGTTCGGCATCCACCCAGAGGAGGATGCCGGACAGCACGGGCGGAACCAGCGAGCAGGCAAACTCCATGCCCATCGAAAGAGCCAAATTCGATGAATTATGTAGATGCAAAGCTGCTCCACGCACCGGCGCGACAGGCCTGCGTAGTCATCCTCAATAGGACTGAGGTCAGTTTCTGAAGATGGAAGTATGTGGGTGGTGGTTCATCCAGTCAAACCAATAGTCCTTGTTTGCATCCAGGGGCGTGAGGCATTGCCCTGCCAGCTTGCCGGCGACGGCGCATCCCTGAAAGTTCCAGGTGCTGGCTGTCTCGGCATCCTGCATTACTGCATACTCATCTGGCTGACCACTGTCGGCTATAGGAACAAACGTCATGGGCTGTTCAGCAAGGCGCGCACGAAACACGCGGATGGACGCATCATCGGGTCCAACAAGAATCAGAACAGGATTTCCGACAATCCGATCCTGAATGAGTTTTGCGGAGAGTATGGACTTCACGGGATAGGCCTTGCTTTGGCCGGAGACCATCACGCCGAGCATCAGTTCATGCGGCGATACTCCCGACTTGCTGGTATCGACCACCGTCGGTGTCTTCTCAATGTGCTTCTCCCAATCCTTGGGCTCATACTCCGCGGCGTAGCGCGCCTCGGGCTTGAGCACGAGACCGTTGGGTTCCTCTTTGCGCCACTGACTGAAGGTCAACTCGTCGCTATGGATGAGTGCGAGTTGCCGTCCCTTGAGCGCTCCAAAGATCGCTTTGCCGGTGCTCTGTTGCCAAATGCTGCTCGTCTCTTCATCCCGCATCAAGGCGTTGCCATTGTTGATGCCCGCCAACCTGAAGTGCAGAGTTCTGCCATCTATCACTGGATTCCACACCAGACCGGTATGGCAAAGGGTGCAATAGGTAACCGCAATGGGTACATTGCCAAGGGTATCGTTCACGATGTGGTGATAGCCCATGATGCGAATGGGGTAGGCGTGGGCAAGGCCGCCGATTTTGACCGCGAGCACCTTGTCGTCGGCGTCGATCTGCGCGTTCCCAACATCTCCAAAAGCCGGAACAGGATAAGGATGGAACATGATCTCGAAGATATTCACATGCGTCGAGTAACCAGCGGCAAGAGCGATGACAAAAACTGAAGCCAGTGCAATGCGGGGGCGCAAGGCGCGAGTGCGCCTCCATGCCCAGATGACCGCACAGAATGCTATGAGGATGCAGGCTGCGGCAACCCAGGGCCCCGCGTCGCGCACTGTCAAGGCGAAGGCTAGCGCGTGGGCGCCCTGCGGGCGGAAGGGGCGGATGACATACATTGGAACGGCAAGGCAAAAGATCGTGGCCAGAGTGCATGCTATCTCGATCCCCAACGCTGTTCCAGTTACATGGTTTGCTTTTCCATTGCCTAATGTCTCGCTCGATTGCTGGCGATGCTCGATGACCTGCATAAGTCAGCAATGTTATGCCGCATGGCGTGGAACCGTCGTGGATCATAAGGTTGACCGAAATCTCCATCGAGGGATGGATCCGGCGTTTACTCCGAGCGCAATGCCTCCGTCGGATCCACATGCGCCGCCCGGCGCGCAGGCACCAGTGCCGCGGCGAGGCCGCCTACGAGCATGACCAGAGCGACTGCGCCAATCGTCCACGGATCGTTTGCTTTTACTCCATACAAGAAGGTCTGCAGCCCGACGGTTGCGAAGTAGGCCATCGCGAGCCCAATTCCAAGGCCGGCAAAGAGCATCCAGCCCGCTTGGCGAAGGACAAGGCTCATCACATTCCACTGTTGCGCGCCAAGAGCGATGCGCAAACCCATCTCACGCCGACGTTGCGCAACCAGGTAGGCCAGCAGGCCATAGATGCCTGCCAGGCAGAGCAGCAGAGCCGACCCGCCAAAGATTTCGAGCAGATGCGCGGCCAGGTTCTGGCTGCCAAAGGAATCCTCGACAACCTGGTCCATGGTGGAGAAGGTGTTGGCGGAGAGATCGGGGCTGGCTGCGCGTAGCGCCTCTCGCAATTCCGGAGTAACCAGGGAGGGACTGCGCTGGGTGCGCACGGCAAGATCCATCGACATCCCCTCCGCACCCTTGTAAAACATGCTGGCCGGCGTAATCTGCGGAATGCAGACCTCGATCTCGGGCTTCGAAGGCTCAGCCACGGAGACCTGCCGCTCGTCGTCGAGCACGCCGATTACCACGGAGCGCCGGTCCTTTGCATAGCTGATCAGGCTCGCGCCAAGAATCTTTCCGGGGTCGCGATCGTCGCCGTAGTACGCCTTGACGAAGGCGCGATTGACCACCACAACGGCCTGCGAGGTGGGAGTGTCGCCCGCGTTGAAAAAGCGTCCGCGCAACATACGGAAACCAAAGACCTGCTGCATCTCCGGCCCAACCGCGCGGAATTGTGCTTCCATTGCACGCCTGCGGATGGCGTCTGCGTCGTTGCCGTCCGAATAGAAGGTGAAGATCATCTGGAAGGTCTTGCCCAGCGGTACCTCAGTGAGCAACGTGGCGCTCTCCACGCCGGGCAGATGCTTCACGCGGTCTACCAGGGGCTGATAAAGCACGGTGGTCATGTCGCGCCCGGCGAACCTGTAAGAGGGGATGGTCATGTTCGCGACGACGATATGCTCGGTGCAAAAGCCGAGCGGCACATGCTTGAGCGCATAGATGGTGCGCAGCAGCAGGCCGCATCCGACCAGAAGTGTGAGGGACAAGGCGATCTCAGTGACCACCAGCAGGCCGCGCATGCGCTGGCGCGTTCTGCCCATGCCCTGCTGCGGAGATCCCTGACGGAGCGCAGCGTCGATGGGGCCTCGCGCCGCGACCATGGCCGGCCAGGCGGAAATCAGCAACGCACCGGCGATGGTGAGCGCCAGCAACGCACCCAGGACAGGAAGATTAGGGGCAAGGATCTCGTGAATGCGATATTGCGTTTCGAGCGCATGCGCAAAGAGCTTGAGGACTCCCGCCGCGAGCCCCAACCCGAGGAGCGAAGCGCAACCGCTCAGCATCAATCCTTCCGTGAGCAACTGTTCCACAATTTGCCACCGGCTCGCTCCCAGCGCGCTGCGCACCGCAAGCTCCCGCTGGCGGGCAGTGGCTCGCGCCAGCATCAGGCTTGCCGCATTCAGGCAGGCAATGAGCCACAGCAGAGCCGACGCACCAAAGAGCGCAAACAGAGCCTTGCGCACATCACCTTGCTGGAGCGACTCGGCATAACTGCGCAGACTGATGGAATTTGCAATCTCACGATCGCGCGCCTCGGAATAAGGCTTGACGACATCCGGCTGGACGACTTTCAGCTCCGCCTCGGCCGCAGACAAAGTGACGCCGGGCCGGAGCCGTCCGAGCACATCGTAACGCGGAGCCCCATTGTGAGTGCGCAGGGCATCGTCGCCGTTCAACACGATGGGCTTCCAGACCACCGGCATGCCATTGAAACTCGATCCCGCGGAGGGAAACATAAATCCTCGGGGCATCACGCCAATGACGTTGAAGCGCTCCCCGTTCAACTCTACGGACTTACCCAGAATTCCGGGATCGGCGCCGTAGTTGGTGCGCCATGCGGCATCGCTGAGCAGGAGAGAATGCTCATCCGCCGCGTTGACTGAACCTCCGGGATCGCGCGCAAGAAACACTCGCCCCATCGCCGGACGCACACCAAGCGTGTCAAAGAGATTCGCGCTCACAGGAATGCTGCTCACGTGCATCGCACCCGCGCTTCCCTCAAGAAACGAGGCTCTACGCTCATTGGAACTGAAGAAAGCGATCTGGCTGAATGCGTGGCTGCGTTCGCGCCATTGCTCAATGTCGAGATATGGGCTGCCGTAGTCGAGCGGTCCCTTCTTGCCGGCCTCGCGAATCTCCATCAGCTTTCCGGGATCGTGGTAGGGAAGAGGACGCAGCAGTACGCCATCGACCACGGTAAACATGGCGCAGGTGGAACCCACACCCACCGCAAGGGTCGCGATCACAGTGATGGAAAAACCGGAAGAGCGCCGCAAGACGCGCAGCGCATAACGGAGGTTGGCGACAAACTGCTCCAGCCGCCTCCATCGCCAGACTCCATGCGTCACGTCCCGCACCAGCGCCGTATTCCCGAACTCGCGCCTTGCGGCCGCCTCGGCCTGCTCCCGCGATTCGCCGCGATTCATGCGGTCCGCGATATCCAAAGCGATGTGCATCTGGATTTCTTCGTCCAGTTCGTCCTTGCGTGTTTCAAACCACCCTGAAAACCAACCCACCCTGCGCCTCCGTTCTTTGCGCCAAGACAATCACACGCTCATTCCGTTGGAGCCGAATTGAGAATCCCGCCCATCACTGCCACCATCTGCTCCCAGCGGCTTAAATCCTCCGCCAACTGCTTCTTGCCGGTGGCCGTGATGCGGTAATAGCGCGCGCGCTGATTGCTTTCCGACTGCTTCCATTCCGAGCGCACCCAACCCTGCCGCTCCAACCTGTGCAGAGCCGGGTAGAGCGACCCTGTTTCCACCTGCAGGGCGTCACCGCTCTGGGTGCGCAGCGCCTGCACAATTCCATAACCATGCGCGGGACCCCACTGCAGGGTGCGCAGAATCAGCATGTCCAGGGTTCCCTGCAGCAGTTCCACCCGGTTCCGGTAGCCACTTCGTCCGATCATCATGATGTAGACACTCTACCCCCAAAGGATGTAGCGCGTCTACATGGATATTTATCCAACCGGCTGAAGGATCAGAGGATAAGACTGGAATCTGTCCAAATCCCTGTCGGCTTGCGTCGATTCAATCTGGATCGCCGGCGGGGAGATCGCGATTTTTTGCGATGGAATTTGACCGCAGCGGCAAATGGAATGTGGCCGCAGCAGCAATTTAATGCGATTATGGTTTCCATCCGCGTCGCACGGCGAGGAGGGACCATGTCGACTTTTCTTCAGGATTTGCGTTTCTCACTGAGGCAGCTCCTTAAGAACCCAGGAGTTTCACTGACGGCGATTTTCTCCCTGGCCCTGGGCATCGGCGCCACGGTCTCCGTCTTCAGCCTGATTTACTCCGTGCTCATGAATCCGTGGCCTTACCAGGGAGCGGATCGTATCGCCAATATTGCGCTGCTGGATAGGTCCGGGGAAGGTCAGGGCTATGGACTGAACGGCCCGCAGACACGTGACCTGGCCAAGGCAAAATCACTTGAATACGTCGTGGCTTTCAACGGGTGGAACCTGACCGTGACGGGCAGCGACGTGCCGGAAGATGTCCAGGCAATGTATTTCACGGGGAACGTGTTTCAGATGCTGGGTGTTCCCGCCATGCTGGGGCGGTACTTCCTGCCCTCCGACGCTCCGGACGGACAGGAGCCGCAGCCGGTCGTTGTGCTGAACCACAAGTTCTGGAAGCGCCACTTCAATGGCGATCCGTCGGTGGTCGGCAAGACCATCCAGATGGTGCACAAAACCTACACCGTAATTGGCGTCATGCCGCCGCATTTCGGTTTCCTTGGCCCGGATGTCTATCTCCCGCTGAAACTCTCCGGCTCGGCTACCGAACAGTACGGAACCTTCGTCAAGCTCAGGGCCGGGGTGAAGCCGGAAGCCGCCGCGGCAGAACTCAAGCCCTACATCGAGGAGTTCCGAAAACAAACGCCCGACCACTATCCGAAGGACTACAAGAAAATTGCGATACAGAACCTGAGTTATTGGGTCCTGCACACGATCAGCAAAACCCTCTACCTGCTGTTTGGAGCAGTAGGATTGCTACTGGCAATTGGCTGCGGCAACGTCTCGATTCTGCTGCTGGCGCGAGGCACGGCCCGCCAGCATGAATTTGCGGTGCGCGCCGCGGTGGGAGCCGGCAGCGGCCGGATTATTCGCCAATTGCTCACCGAATCGCTCCTCCTGGCAATTACCGGAGCGAGTCTCGGCGTCTTTCTGGCCTACTGGAGCCTGGGATTCATTGTCGCCCGGCTGCCTGAAGGGTCCTTCCCCAACGAGGCGGACTTCCACATCCACATGCCCGTGCTTTTGTTCAGTGTCGGACTTGCCCTGATCACGGGAATCCTCTTTGGGCTCTTTCCCGCTCTGCAGTTGGCGCGCCCTGAAATCAGCCAGATCATGCAATCCAGCACGCGAAAAGTTGCAGGCAGCGTGCGAGGGAAACATCTCCACTCCGTCTTGATCGCCGGTCAAATCGCCCTTACGCTGCTTTTGCTGACCGCCGCGGGGATCGCGATCCAGGGATTCGTGCGCATGCTGCGCGTCAATCTCGGCTACAACCCCCACAATGTCATGTCGGTTGGAATTCCGGTTCATGAACATACCTTCTCCACATGGGCAGAGCGGTCAGATTACTTCACCCAGCTCCGGGACAGAATCGCAACTCTTCCAGATGTCGTGTCCACCGGCATTTCAACCAACGCTACCCCTCCAGATAGCGGCTGGAACCAGCCTTTTGAACTCCAGGGCAAGACCGCGCTGGAAGACCAGAAAGCAAGCGTCAACTTTGTCGATTCCCGCTATTTCAGTACCTTGGCGATTCCGCTCAGGCAGGGACGACTATGGGAAACAACGGAACTCAAACGCGGCGCTCCGATGGCCGTCGTCAATGAAGCATTTGTGAAGCACTACTTCGGCAATGGCAATCCTCTCGACAGCGCGATAAAAATCCCATCGCTCAAGAGCGAACCTCCGGAAAGACTGGTTGCGCCCGGCAGTGATGGTTGGCTGCAAGTGATTGGAGTTACCGCAGACGCACTCGATGACGGCTTGGACAAACCCGCAAAGCCGGCGATTTATCTGCCCTATACCGTCAATATGTGGATGTGGACCCAGATTCTGGTGCGCAGCCGCGAGGATCCACGCAGCATCCTGCACAGCGTCAAGCAGCAGATCGTTGGGGTCAATCCTGACCAGCAGGCCACGCTCTGGGACGACGGCATACTGGAATCATGGATCAAGAATCAGCCGGTCTTTGCGCGAGGACGCCTTGTTTCAGTCCTCTTCGGCGCGTTTTCTGTCCTGGCGCTTCTGCTGGCCGCCGTTGGTCTCTACAGCGTTGTTTCGTACTCCGTGGTGCAGCGCACCAACGAGTTCGGCATCCGCATGGCGCTCGGCGCGCAGAAGTGGCATGTGCTCAAAATCGTCTTCGCGTCGGCGGGAATCAGCGTCGGCCTGGGGATTCTTGCGGGCCTTGGGCTGAGCTTCGCTCTCAACCGACTCATTGCCCAGTGGGTGGACAACGCCTCGGCGAGCCCTCTGATTCTCCTGGCTGCTTCTTCTTTGCTGCTCGCTGTGGCTGCGGTGGCCTGCCTGCTCCCGGCCAAGCGCGCCTCGGGAGTCAATCCTATGATCGCGCTACGATGTGAATGATTTTTCTGGTCGGAACTTACGCAAACATGAGGGCGTGAGAAGCCGCTGACAATAACAGGCGAATGCGCGTTTCCAGGATGGCTTCTGGTAGTTTTGGGACCTGATCGAATCGTCGCCCGGTTGGACAGAGTTCTTGCAGATGGCAGTTCGCCTGACCCAGCACTCGGTTTTGACCGTTCCATTCACAGACATAACCCGGAAACTGCTCAAAAATCGACGATTAGAGATCGCAGCGTTCCCGATTGTCACGATCAATGAATGGAGTTCGGGCGACCAGACGAAGATTCATTGTTTGCAGGTTTGAAATCTGCAATCTGCGGTGCTAAATTTCCTGTGTGCCAAATCCCGGCGCAGTGTGGGGCCGGCTTCTTCCCCTGGTCACCTACCTCCCAAAAACTTGATCTGGCGCTGGCGGCACTGGAGGTTCCACCCATGGCCACACTGTCTATCGATCCGCGTGTTAGCAGCCGTACTGCCGGCTTTGTGAGCAGCGATCACAGGATGCTCATCGACGGCCACTTCGTAACGTCGGCGTCCGGCAAAACATTTCCCGTCTACAATCCGGCAACCGGCGAAGTGATCACACACGTTCCCGAAAGCGAGGCCGAAGACGTAGACCGCGCGGTACTTGCAGCGCGCCGCGCGTTCGACGAAGGCCCGTGGCCTCGCATGTCGCCCTCGGAACGAGGCCGCTTGCTTTGGAAGATTGCAGAATTGGTGGAAGAAAACCTGGAAGAGTTCGCCGAACTTGAATCGCTCGATAATGGCAAGCCCTATTCGATCGCTCGTGTCGCCGACGTGCCGCTCACCGTGGACATGTTCCGCTACATGGGCGGATGGGCCACAAAGATTTCCGGTAAGACGCTGCCTCTTTCGGCCGGATACAACTTCCACTCCTACACTCTTCGCGAACCCATCGGCGTCGTGGCGCAAATCATCCCGTGGAATTTTCCGCTGCTGATGGCTGCGTGGAAGCTGGCGCCTGCACTTGCCTGCGGTTGCACAGTGGTCCTGAAGCTGGCCGAGCAGACGCCGCTGACCGGCCTGCGCCTGGCGCAAATTTTCGATCAGGCAGGCCTGCCGGCAGGCGTAGTGAATGTGCTCACCGGCTATGGAGAAAGCGCCGGCGCACCGCTGGCCGCACACAACCTGGTCGACAAGGTCGCCTTCACTGGATCCACGGAAGTGGGCAAGCTGATCGTACAAGCTGCGACGGGAAATCTGAAGAAGGTGTCCCTGGAGTTGGGCGGCAAATCGCCCGCCATCGTCTTCCCCGATGCGGCAATCGATCAGGCAATCCAGGGGACAGCCAGCGCGATCTTCTTCAACCACGGCCAATGCTGCTGCGCCGGTTCGCGCCTCTACGTGCACGAGAAAGTCTTCGACCAGGTGGTGGAGGGCGTCAGCAACGTGGCCAACGACATCAAGCTCGCGCCAGGCATGGATCCCTCCTGCCAGATGGGCCCGCTGGTTTCAGACGAGCAATATCACAAGGTGGTCGGATACATCGAGTCGGGCATTCAGGAAGGTGCGAAGGTTGCAGCCGGGGGCCCAGTCTCCGGCGTGGAGCGCGGCTGGTTCGTGCGTCCCACCGTGCTCACCAACACCAATCCACGGATGAAGGTGGCACAGGAGGAGATCTTCGGGCCTGTGGTGTGCGCCGTTCCCTTCTCCGACAGGGACATCGATGCGATCATCAAGCGCGCCAACGACACTGTCTATGGTCTGGCCGCCAGCGTGTGGACCCAGAATCTGAGCCTGGCGCACAAGGTCTCCC
>Ga0224527_1000928_pt1 | contig 16584 bp, 13 predicted proteins | sample CBST0metaG_FD_179882 | JGI IMG/M metagenome (GOLD analysis project Ga0224527, IMG submission 179882) | Peat soil microbial communities from Stordalen Mire, Sweden - C.B.S.T0 | ecosystem: Environmental > Terrestrial > Soil > Wetlands > Peat | place: Sweden: Norrbotten County, Stordalen Mire... | reverse complement strand
GAATCCTTTTCGTCCTCACTGCTGGGACGAACGGCAAGTTTCTTGTCCAGCGGATTTACTAGTATTTGAACATAATCCACATTTGGCATCTGGGTCAGGCATGCTGTATTTAGCCACACCTTGCAATTGCTAAAAGTAATAGAAGGCTCGTACACGTGAGCAAAAAATTCACGCCGAACTACCTGATAGCCGTCATAACTAAAATCATCATCTTGTAGGTTCTTTTCAGTATCAGGTAGGCTTTGTTCGGTTGGCAATTTCAAGGAGGGGTTGTTGTCAGCATATGGTAAAACAGATTTACTCTCCATCTTTTTTAGTCTCCTGTTCTATATTGAAAATCATGTGCTTAATGGTGCTTCCGATTACCTCCGCGCTAGTGATATTTAGTCTTGGAGAATCAGAAAAAGGCTGACCTTCCTCACTGACACTCCATATGCCTTTTTTCTCAAACGTAACTAATTCCTGGGCTTGTGCATGCCGGTAGAAGTTACTGCCGAAATTGTCTGCCCATGCTGATGGATACGCCATAATGTCCTTTTTAGGACCGATGGTAAAAGGCTGAGCGTTATCAAGAAGCAGAGCTTCTTCCGATGAGGATTTATCCCAATCAAATTCCAGAGTATCCTGCGGTATAAATATTTCCGTTTCCTTTATATCAAAAATTATGACCGCCTCATTGTCTTTACTCCGGTAGATGCCCCTCATACGATATTTGCAGCCTAATTTCCAGCCGAAAAGATCATACAGTGTTTTTATATATGCCGCACAGCTGACGGGTCGGGAATAATACTGCCCTTCATTAAGATTAGCCCACCGGATAGCATTCCTGGTTTCTTTTGTGCAAGGACGTACTACAAGCAGATGATCTCCTGGATGAATAAGCATTTCTATGTACAGAGCCTTTTCAAATTTCCGGATGGATTCTGTACTGAACACGATACCATCAGCGGAAAAAGTAACGCATAGCTTTCTTGCAGTGTCAAAGAATTGAGAACGTGCAATTTCAAACCCACGCAGATCAAAATCGCCGGATTGCGCTTCAATCTGAAGTTCATCGGCTGGCAGCTGAGCTCCGTTTTCATAAACGCTCTCAGATGCAGATCTGTAGTCATCAGCAGAAAAAGCGGCCCATCGGGGATTTATGGATACAAATGCCTTCAAGGCACCTTCACGGATGACTTTTAGTTCCGGTAGGATTCCTTTATTGCCGTATCGTGCATTGCTGATCAAACGCTGAACTGCAATGAAATCATCTCTGGAAATGATGGCTTCATGATGATTTCGTTTACGGTACTGATTCTGATCCTGCTTATTCTTCTTAGATTTATGGTCAAGGTAGTTGGGAGTCCATGTTTTTCGGGCAAGGACATCGCCGCAATGCCGCTCGTTCTGCAGAATCTGTAGAATAGAGCCTGGTGACCATGATGTATTGTCTTTCTTGGTGCGGCGTCCAAGTTTGGTCATGGTATCGGCGATTTGTGCGCATGTATATCCATAGAGGTACATGAAGAAGATTAAGCGTACTGTTTCGGCTTCAGATTCGTTAATAATAAGATTTCCATCTTCATCCTGATCATAGCCAAGCAGTGGAGGCGTCAGGAAGATGCCTCTGCGGAACCTCATTTCAATGGAAGAATTCATGATTTCACTTTTATTATGCGATTCTTCCTGAGCCATTGTGGCCATAAAGGATAAAAGCATTTCACTGCTGCTGTTAAGGGTGTGGATATTTTCAGTTTCAAAAAAGACACCAACGGGCGGCCGCATGGCTGCCAACTGACGTACATAGCCAATACAGTCCAGAATATTTCGTGCAAAACGCGCTACTGTTTTGGTGACAATCAGATCTATTTTTCCATTCTGGCAATCCTTTATCATATTTACGAATGCGTCACGGTGCTGGAGTGATGTACCGGAGATACCCTCATCGGCATAAATATTGACTAGATTCCAGCCGGGATGACGGCTGACAACATCTGCATAATGATTTTTTTGAAGTTCATAGGAAGATGTCTGACGCGGATCATCAGTAGAGACCCGTGCATATATGGCCACTCTCTTTTCAGTTGTGCCGTCATAGAAGTTATCTTTCGGCGCAGCCGGGATGATATCAAGTTCCCCCAAGTCAATTCCTTTGTATCGTGCACGTATTCGTGCTTTTTGACTTTCGTTGTCTTCTAATTGTGCTTCGTTTTCTCTCATTGACTGTTTCTCCTGTAAAATGGTTATTTTAAAAATTGTATAAGGTATAGGAAAAAAAGAAAATGAACTACAGGTCAACTGGTAGACCTGTGGTTCATTTTCAAGGCAAAATTATGGATTTATTATTAAATATTAATCTTTTATCAATAGAAATCACAAGCGATATAGAGAAAACAGGAAGAAATAGACTATTATGTAGAATGCTGTAATATTCTATATGATAGGAGGAAAATTTATGGCATTAAATTTTATAATTATTGGCCGAAGGGTAAAGGAAATTCGTTTGCAAAGGAAAATCTCCCAGGCAGTTTTAGCAGAATGGATTGATATGTCGGTGACATACATAAGTCATATTGAGACGGCAAAAAAGCATGCAAGTTTAGAAACATTGGTAAGGATTGCGGATGCTTTTGGAGTAACAGTAGATCAGCTGCTAAACGGTAATCAAGAGAATGATCCGGCAGAGTATAGGGCAGAGATGGTACAGCTTGTAGAGGACTGCACCAGTTATGAAAAAAGAATTATTTATGAAATTGCATTTGCTTCCAAAATGAGTATCCGTAATAATAAATGCCTGCAGCACAGAGAGAGATAATAACTTTAAAGGAGTTTGGGGCTAATAAATACTTATCTGAATATTTTATAAGAGACTATTTGGTATAAATATTAGCTGCTGTGAAATTTATTCGCCGTTGCTCTGTGTATATAATTCATGAAATCGCTTCATCGTCTAAAAGTAGAGCTTATTGTATTTTAAACGGTATTATTGCAGTATATAAAGTGAATAAGGAGTTTCCAGCGTTAGAACGCTGGGAACTCCTTTCGCTAATTGGTTTGGTTAGGACTATTTGAAGATTGCAGTTACGAAGCAAAGATCAGATACTACGAAGAGTATATCAAAAAAAGGCCGGAGTCGGATTTTGCCGTATACGACCGAAATAGCTCATCAATTCGTTTGGTTATTCACACATTCGTGATATAATAAAAACAAAGTAGTTACTTTAGGAGGTTGCCGCAATGGCTGTCTGCTATAATAAATTATTTAAGCTATTGATAGACAAAAAGATGACAAATGTCGAACTTGCTGAAAGGGCGGGATTCAGTGCAAATATAATTACTCGCCTTAAACGAGACAAATATGTATCTCTCGACAGTATTGAAAAAATTTGTTGCGTTCTTGGCTGTGGTGTGGACGATATTTTAGAGTTTGTGCCGGATAACTCAAACAACGGGAGGTAACGTAATGCCGACACTTGAATGGATTGGAAAAGATAAAGTAATAAATCATCATCAGCAGGTGCCGTTTCGTGTGCTGGAACGGCAATATAGTTATGATCAAAATGGCCAGCGTGATGAAGATAATGGTAGTCAAAATATGATTATCCATGGAGATAATCTGAAAGCCCTAAAATCTCTTTTGCCACGCTATGAGAGCAAGGTGAAATGCATCTATATCGATCCACCTTACAATACAGGCAACGAGGGTTGGTGTTATAACGATAATGTGAACGATCCCAAAATTCAGAAATGGTTGGGCGAAGTTGTCGGAAAAGAAGGTGAAGATTTATCACGTCATGATAAATGGCTTTGTATGATGTATCCCCGATTAAAGTTGTTACAAAGACTAATGGCACATGATGGAGCAATTTTTATCAGCATCGATAGTAATGAAAAATTCAATCTAAAACTACTTTGTGATGAAATATTTGGAGGAAATAATTTTATTGCTGATATTGCAGTGATTAACAATTTAAAAGGACGAAGCGATGATAAATATATTGCCACTGCGCATGAGAGCTTGTTGATATATCAAAAAGGCGGCTTCATTACAAATGGTGTTGCTGTTCCAGAGGAATATGAAAAAGAGTACAAATTAACGGATGTTAATGGTCGATATAGGTTGCAAGGGTTGAGAAAAAGAGGTGCTGGTGCTAGCCGTGAAGACCGACCGAATATGTATTATCCTTTTTACTATAATCCGACAACTAAGGTTCTCTCTTTAGAAAAGATAAACGATGATGTTGTTATTGAGATTCTTCCAAAATTATCTGATGGGTCAGATGGTCGATGGCGTTGGGGGAAAGATACTGCAATTCAAAGGATTAGTGAACTAACGGTTGAGGTTGTAAAAGGTCGTAACGAATATGATGTTTTTCAAAAAGACTATTTACCAGACGATAATAGCAAGCGTATCAAGCCAAAATCTGTTTGGATGGGCAGCGAATTTGCTGCTGAAACAGGTACACTACAAACAAAAAAAATTATCGGTAAAGGCGTATTTCAAACGCCAAAGCCGACAGGTATAGTTGAATATTGCATGGAACAAGCTGCCGATAAAAATTCCATTATACTTGATTCTTTTGCAGGTTCAGGCACGACTGCCCATGCTGTTTTAAGAATGAACAAGAGTGACGGTGGCAACCGTAAATTTATTCTTGTGGAGATGGAAGATTACGCAGATAGCGTCACTGCTGAGCGCGTAAAGCGAGTTATAAACGGCTATGACGATGTGGAAGGGACAGGCGGTAGTTTCAGTTTTTATAAACTTGGAGAACCACTTCTCCTACCAGAAGGGAATCTAAACGAGAGTGTGGACGAACACAAAATCCGTGAATATGTTTATTACATGGAGACTAAAGAACCGTTGCCACTTTACGAAAGCATCGAAAATAAGTATCAGCTTGGCATAAACAATGATACTGCATACTATTTTTATTATGAGAAAAGCGATATCACTACCCTTGATTATGAATTCCTTGCATCAATAGGGGAAAAGGCAGATGGCTATATCATTTATGCTGATCTTTGCACCCTTTCTGAGAGCGAACTGAAACGATATAACATTACATTCAAGAAAATTCCGCGAGATATTGCGAAGCTATAAAGGATTGTGAAGCAAATGGAACTGAAAACCTATCAAAAAAATGTCATAGGCGACCTTTGCCGATTTCTTGCGCTTCTGACAGAAAAACAAAACATTTCGGAGGCATATCGAACTGTTTGGGAAGAAAAAAACGTTATGGTTGGCATGAATGGTATGCCACCATACAACACAGTCATATCAGGTGTTCCTCATGTGTGTCTGAAAGTTCCCACAGGTGGAGGCAAAACTTTCATCGCGGCAAACGCTATCAAGCCTATATTTGATTCTATACCTAATATTCGAGCAAAGGCAGTTGTGTGGCTTGTTCCGTCTGATGTTATTCTGACACAAACATTTAAGGCGCTTACTAACTCTTCACATCCATATCGTCAGAAAATCGATGTGGATTTCGGAAGTCGTGTGGAGGTATATTCGAAGGAACAGCTTTTGAATGGACAGAATTTTAGCCCGACCGCCGTTACGGAACAGCTTTCTGTTTTTGTCCTAAGTTACGATTCTTTTCGCACAAGTAAGAAGGAAGGGCGAAAAGCTTATCAGGAGAACGGAAACCTTGTAACCTTTGCGAAAGCCATGAACAATCCTGATGTTCTGCTTGATGATACAGACGAAACAGCGTTGATACAGGTAGTACGCTCACTTAACCCTATTATCATTGTGGACGAGAGTCACCACGCAACCTCGGACTTAAGCGTGAAAATGCTGAATGACTTTAATCCATCCTTTGTTCTTGATTTGACAGCTACGCCGAAAAAAGGCAGCAATATCATATCTTTTGTAGATGCCGCTCAGCTTAAAAAAGAAGAAATGGTGAAGCTACCAGTCATTGTTTACAACCGCAAAAGCCAGAGTGATGTATATTCTGATGCTATCAGCATTCGTGCAAAGTTGGAGGCACAGGCTAAGCAGGAACAAATTACAAGCGGCAGATATATCCGTCCGATTGTACTGTTTCAAGCACAGCCCAAAAATACTGCTGACAGTACAACCTATGATAAAATCAAAAAAACACTTGTGGATATTGGTATATCCGAAAACCAAATTGCCATTAAGACTGGCGACAAGGATGAACTGAAAAAGGGAGATTTATTATCTCCTGATTGTCCTATCCGTTATATAATCACGGTAAATGCTTTAAAGGAGGGGTGGGATTGCCCTTTTGCCTACGTGCTTGCAACAGTTGCTAACCGTACCTCTGCAGTGGATGTTGAGCAGATTCTCGGACGAGTGTTACGCTTGCCATATACAAAAACGAATGACAGCGATGTGCTGAACCTCTCATATGTCATAACTTCCTCTGCTGATTTTTACGGAACGTTGGATAGGGTTGTGGAAGGATTGAACTGCGCAGGGTTCAGCAGCAAGGATTATCGTGTAGAAGAGATTGAACCAGAAGAAACGACACAACCTTCGAAAATTCCGGTACAGACTGAACTTTCTGTCTCAATGACAGAAACGGACGATGGCTCGGAAGTGGACACTGCCATATTGAAAGCTAAAATAGAGATTGCTATGCAGGAAATCGAAACCGCAGCGACAACCGAAAGTATCAAGTCGGATGATATGCTCAGTGCGGCGATTACGCATAGCAAGGAGTATGCGGCTGAGCTGGAGAATTCAGAGGAAACTGCACTTACAGCTGCGCCGCAGGAGGTGAGGGATAAAATGAATTGTTTCCGCATGAACGAAGAATTTGCAGAGGAAGCCGCTACATTGTTATTTCCGCAGTTTATGCTTGCTACGGGGGCGAGCCTGTTTTCCGATAACGAATATAGTCTGCTGGAACGTGACAATCTGACAAAGGGCTTCACGCTTAAAGATAAGGATGTGCAAATAGACTTTTCTACTGCACCTGCAGAACTAGCTCGTGTCGATATTGATGATTCAAAAGACGCAAAGCCGCGAGCGTGGAAAATTACTGGTTTCGATAATATCTATTTTAAAGAATGGTTTAATTCTCAACCATCGGAAAAGAGGCTTGGCTATTGCAAGGGTATGATTTGCAAGAAATTATCTTCCTTCAATTGCGTGAATGACAAGGAATTACGGGAATATGTTGATAGGATTGTTGATACCATGACTGAAGATCAATTATCCGAGTTGGAGCAGTCGCCATACCCCTATATTCTGAAAATACAAGAAAAAGTAAAATCTTTGCTCGCGCGGCACTCGGCTGAGATTTTTGATAAATGGTTGGAACAGGAGATTATCACTTGCCAACCAAGTTACAAACTGCCGTCATCTATTTCGCCAGTATCATTCACTTCAACAATTCCCAATTCGCTTTATACGTCTGAACAGGATATGAATGGTTATGAGCGCAAGGTAATTTGGGAACTATCCTCGCTTAATAACATTAAGTGGTGGCATCGCAACATTTCTCGGCGAGGCTTTCAAATCAACGGGCATGTACACGCATATCCCGACATTATTGTAATGACTCATAGTGGCAGGATTTTGGTGATTGAACCAAAGGGTGACTTTCTAGAGAGTGAATCCAAGCAGAAAGCTAATGTCGGAATGAAATGGAGTTCACTTGCAGGGAAAAATTTTCGCTATTTTATGGTGTTTGAGTCAAAACAACCAGATTACCCCGGAGCCTACTCCTTTGATCGTTTTATGGAAATTGTCAAAGGATTATAATCGAGCAGGGGCGGTTTAGGCAGGATATTCAGGTCAAACAATATACAAAGGGGTAGAGAAGTGAATAAGCATGAATTAAACAAAGTCGGGATAGCATTTGTTGAAAAAATGTTTGAAAGTCATGGCTTTTCCATCGATAGAGTACTTGTAACAAAAGGCCCCGTTGATTTCATTGCTTCATTGAATGGAAGAACTATGAGGATTAAAGTTAGAGCCATATCGCAAATTGGCAGTTATGTATTCATGGAAAAACGCAGATTTAACATTGACGACACGGCCTTGTTTATGGCGGTGACTTACATACCCCGCAACGAAGATGAAAAAATCCTATATCTTGTGCCTGCTACTGATATGGGGAAAGGATATATATCCTTTCAAGGGCAACGATTATGATAAACCAGGGCAGACTTCTGAGCCAGAGTGGGGAGTGAGTTTTTCGCAAAAAGCGAAAGATGCAATGGAGCCGTATCGGTTTTCAAGAGTAGTAACTAATTTTGCGACTGATTGAGGACGATGCTTATAACGGGCAAGTCATAGAGAAAGGGACAGACAGGGACAGGGGACAGGCACCATGTCCGAGGATATGGGGATATTAGGATTGTTAATAGCGATAGCTAAGACAATACAGGAAGGGGGACAACAAACCTGTCCCCCTCAGCATTACCAAAGAGAATTTGTTTTTAACAGGGAGAATCATTTATGAAACCTTCATATTTAGATTGGCTTATTCAAGAAAAACAAGTAATTACTTCCGAAGGGAAGCAAATCAATGTATATGAACTCGTGATTCAAAATGATGAAAGCATTCTTACCTCGTGGGCAAAGCATCTTCGCGAACATTACTGTACTGATTCCGAAATGGATGTCCTTCGTGCAGGGTTTGGCCTTGAAAGAAATGAATACTTGAAAACAATAAAGTTTCCAGATGTACGAATTAGTCCTGGTCCTTCTGTGCGATCGGGAGATTTTACTGAAATATTAGTTGCTGATTACGTTCAATATGTACTTGATTATATTGTCCCGAGAACACGTTACGACCGCAAGGTAAACAGGAACTCTTCTACTATGGGCAGTGATCTCATAGGATATAAGTGCGGTGAAAAAATTAGCAACAATGATGAATTAATAGTTTTTGAAATTAAGGCCCGTGCTAGTGAGGTCCCACCCACTTCAGAGAGTAGGCTCCAAAAGGCCGTAGAGGATTCTAACAAGGATGTTGTTAGACTTGCGGAAACATTGAATGCGGTTGCTCAGCGTTTAATAGACCGAAGAAACTTCGAAGAGGCAAAACGAGTGCAACGGTTCCAAAATTCTTCTGATAACCCTTATCGAAGAACATATGCAGCAGCTGCTGTACACTCCAATATATCCTATTCCGAAGCTGTGCTCAAAACCGTTTCTACTCTAAACCACGCTGATCCCGATCTGAGTCTTATAGTCATACACTGTGACAAACTGATGGATTTTATCCATAAAATGTATGGGAGGGCGTGCGAATGCTGATAGGGAGTAATTCAAAATATCTGCTAAAACAGACGCGCTCAAAAGCAAAAATGTATGAGTACAGTGTTCCAAGTGAGCTACATATTGCAGTGGAAGACGATGCGAACAAATTGCTGTTGATTGCGATTGCGGCAATCGGAAATATATCGGCTGAAGTACTTAATGAAAACAATCCATATAGGATTATCCCCGCAGATAAAAAAGCGGAGCTAGAGTTTGCATCACATTATTTTGATGCTTTTTTGCAATCAAAGCTAGACCCGTGCTACCCTCAATATTATCTGCTTTTAGGGGCAATTGCATATTACTTATGCGACTATGCCGGCAGTGCGAAAGTTATGGCAAATATGATTATGATCAATGAACTTGACTTGGGGTGTAGCGGTCTCGAAAAAGTATTGGCTTTAGTGCTTCAAGATAAAATTAATGGAAATAAACTAACGGAAGTTGTTAAGGAAAATTCATATAGTCGTTATTTGCATCAGGTAGTTGCAACTTATGAAAATTGGTTTCAACAAAATAGAACTGTTGAACTAGGCTTTATAAAGGAGTTCCGTTCTCTCATATACTCTCAAGGATCACCGAGAGAATTACTATTGGCCGATGCCTTATTAGCGATTTTGCTTACGAAGATAGAACGCTCAGCACTAAATCTTTTGCCGAAATATTCAGAGCTACCCCGCCACGATTGGGAGGGGATGTTACAAAACAAAAAGAACATACACGAGCTTTGGCCTGTCCAAATACGTTTGGGTGAAGCTGGTGTTTTTTCTGGAAAATCGGCTATTATTCAAATGCCAACAAGCTCCGGCAAAACGACATCTATGTCTATTACCATCCGAGCTGCCTTCCTTGCAGAGAGAAGTCATTTGGCTATTGTTGTTGCTCCCTTTAGAGCATTGTGCCGGGAAATAAGCACTGATATTGCCAATGACTTTTTAGATGATCCAAATGTTCATGTCAATGCATTATCGGATGTGCTCGAAATAGATGATCTACTGGAATTATTAGAATCCTTTGGCGAGACAAACAAGAACATCATGGTTTTGACTCCAGAAAAACTGATTTATTTGTTGAGGCAAGATATTGAAAAAATTAAAGAAATTGGACTAATCATATTTGATGAAGCACATATGTTTGATGACGCTTCAAGAGGGGCACAATATGAACTTTTGATTTCTACGATTATGATGTACTTAGGCGAGGACACTCAAAAATTGTTCCTTTCGGCAGTAATTCCGAATGCGGTACAAATAAACGATTGGTTTACTGGTGGGAAGGGTGTCGTGATTGCCGACAATTCAATCCGTACAACAGAAAAATCAATTGCAATTGCTGACTGGGAAACTTTTCGTACTGATAAATATGGCTATCTGTATTTTCTCGATCCGGAAAATAGAAATAATCTTGAGTTTTATGTGCCGCGTATTATTGAGATACAAGAACTAGAGAAATTGAGAAAAAATGAAAAGAAGCGTTTCTTCCCATCAGTGAATTTCCAGGCAACAAAGGTGGAGCATAATGATATAGCAATTTATCTTGCGTTAAAGTTGAATCATAATGGCGGAGTGGCGATTTTTTGTGGGCGAAAAGACACAGTGGATGGTGTTTTAAAGAGAATTATTGAAATTGAGGATAGGGGTATTGATATTTCTTCCTTTGGCGATCATAGCATTGATAACGAACATGAAAAAATAGCACGACTGATAAAAGAAAACTATGGTCAAGAGAATACTTATTACAAGACTGCAATGAAAGGGATTTTTGCTCACCATAGGGGTATTTCAAATGGAATTAGGATCGCCACTGAATATGCAATGAAAGAAAATTTAATAAGGTGTATCGTGTGTACTTCAACGTTGGCCCAAGGGGTTAATCTGCCTATCCGTTACTTAATTATTTCCAGTCTCTATCAAGCTCAAGAAAAAATTAAAGTCCGAGATTTTCATAATCTTATTGGTCGAGCAGGAAGAGCAGGACTATATACAGAAGGGACTATTTTATTATCAGAAACATTTGTATATTCCAGGAAAAATGTGTTTAAAGATCGTTGGCGCTGGAACAGCTATTTAGGAATGTTGGATTCGAGTAATTCCGAATCGTGTCTCAGTCAATTTTTATTGCTCATGCGACCTGAATCCTTTGAGGTAGCGTATGACGTTACTGTAACATGTGATTTTTACCATTTGGCTTTGAATCGCTATAACAATAACGAAAACTATGAAGATGACGTGGCGGAATTAGTAGATAATTTTGCGAAAGATTATCCTAGAAAACTGCATATTTTCATAGGTGCAATTGATCGAGTTAATCGATGTTTGGACGCAATTGAAAGCTACCTTTTATCATTCCTTACTGAAAATGATGATTATGATCTCAATTCGCTTGTTTCCAGCACATTTGGCTATTTTCTGGCTAGTGAAGAAGAAAAGGAACGTATGAAAGTTATATTCTCAGTCGCTAAGGATCATCTGCTCAATACGGTAAATAACAAAGAAAAGCGAGAGGTTTTTAGTCGTACACTTCTTGGGACAAAACAATTGCTTGAATTGGAAAGATGGGTCATCGAAAATTCTGATACGCTTATGAATAGCAAGATAACTTCTGAGATTCTGCAAATGATTATTCCTAAATTAGTAGAATATAGTGAGAATAAGTGCCTTAAAGCAGTCACAACCGAATTTGAAATATCCAGTATTGCCAACATGTGGATTAACGGGATGCCATATAAGCAGATTCTTGAATATGCGAACGAAAATAATGTTATGATCATTCGCAGAAAAAAAGAAGCAGAAATACAGCTTGATGAAATCATTGACATTTGTGACAATGGATTTGGGTATGCCTCAACACTTATTATCAATGCTATCTCTGAACTGTTACGGTTTAATTACGAGGAAAGTGAAGATACTTGTAAGTTGCTGGCTGAGTTGAACAAGCAGATGCGATATGGTCTTCCATCAAAAAAGAGTATCATTATTTATGAATTGGGATTTGCCGACAGGGTTGTATCTTTAAAACTTGCGGCTGAACTGAAGGGGATTTCTGTAAAAACAAAGAAGCAATTTCAAAGAATTGCAAAAGAAAGAAAAGATAGTTTGCTGGAAGTATTAATTGGATTTCCGAGATTATTTTCTGACAGAATATCTGAATTATAAAGATTTCCTAAATTTGTAGTAAGCATGGATGATGTCGATATGTCCAACAAGGGAATTGTACATTTAAATATTAGAAAATTTTGATGAATAGCTGGTAAAGATAAGCTGCTGATCCTAAATTTAGGGATCAGCGGCTTATCTTTTGTCCTTTTTAATATTGCGGACGCTGTGTTATAATAAACAACAATATAGAACATAAAGGGCTGGTGCGATAAAGTGAAGAAAATAAAGGAAAATACAGAGCAGATTGCCATTTATTCTCGTAAATCTAAATACACAGGGAAGGCGTAACCTGCATTCCCGGAAATACATAATTAGATAAATTTAACCTTGCGTCATTTTGACAATGTTGAATTAGTTCGGGACCAGCAACCACGCGTTAAATCGGGGTTTAATGGATCAGGTAAAAAGCCCTAATGCGGGTGCGGACCTTTTTGCGGACCAATTCGCATTAATACGACCTGGATTTATTAGATATAATGGAAAAGAGAAACCTCTGAATACCTAGATTATCTGTGTTGCAAGATACATCATAGACGTCTAAAAACTCAAATTCGCCAATTCCCAAGCCGTGGGTCGAGAGTTCGAATCTCTTCACCCGCTCCAGTAAATTCAAGCCTTCTAGCCGTTTTGGCTGGAAGGCTTTTTTGCGTTAGGAAGGCAATATAACAATCTTGCCTTATCCTCGGAATTATTGTGTAGATGCGTAAGCGTAAAACAACTAGGTGGATAGTTTTCAATGTAAGCGTCAACCCAATGCCACATAGTCTGCCCCCGAAAAAGCTGGGATAATGTTATCAAAGGGGGCATTTATCATGGAAACAGTAACTCGACAAAAACGCAAAAATTATTCTGCTGCAGAAAAAGCATTGCTGGTGGACACCTACAAAATCAGCGGGTTACCCTGTAAATGTGAATTGAAACCATGCACATGATTAAAGGCAGATTGAGTTGTTTAATGAAATTATGGTAATCTCAGTTTAATATTCTGGTAAACGATAGGCTATTTTTGAATTTATAAAAATTTTGCACCAGAACCCACTATTCGTTGGATTAGAAAAGATTATTCATAGCTATAAAAAAATATTAAATTAATATATTGCAATTTTCCGAAGAGTATATTATTATAAAGGTGCGGAACAAAAGATTCATAGCGTCACAAATGTGACAGTGCGTAATGGAAAGCAAAAACTACATAGATGTGGAAGGGTAAAATATGCTTAATGTAGAGAGACGGTTGCTTGTAAAAGTTTCACAGATGTACTATTTAGAAAATATGAATCAAAATGAAATAGCTAGTAAGTTTGGTATAAATAGGACTACTGTGAGTAAGTATTTGAAGAAGGCATCACTCGCAGGTATCGTACAGATTTCCATTGTAAATGATTTATATGAAAGTCTGGAAACGGCATTGGAAAAGAAATTTGGCTTAAAAGAGGCATATATTGTGCCGTCTAGTGCAGACCCCGATGAAGTAAAAAATAATCTTGGAAAAGCTGGAATAAAATATTTAAAAAGGATCATAACTGATGGTGATGTTGTAGGGTTTGCTTGGGGAACGACCATTGGTGCTCTATCAAATATTGCCTTAGTCGAAAAATGCGATGTAGTAAATGCCGATATGATTCCTCTCGTGGGCGGTCCAGAAAATTTGGATAGCGAATATCACGTCAATACCATTGTGTATAAAATTGCCAATTCATTTAAAGCCAAAAGTCATTATTTGTATGCCCCTGCGATTACAGGAACAGCAGAAACGAAAGCGGTTATTATGCAAGATGATCATTGTAATAAAATTGTGAAGTTTTGGGACGAAGTGAGTATTACCATATCGGGAGTTGGTGCACCCATAAAATCTTCCAATTTGGTATGGACAGGTCCGCTGGGAACAGAATACCGTGATGCATTACGAGAAGCAGGGGCTGTAGGCGAAATTTGTTCCAGGTTTTACGACGTCAATGGCAAGGAGGTAGACACGCCCTTAAAGGATCGAACGATCGCCATTGATATGGAAAAATTAAAGACGGTGCCATATTCAATTGGCCTTGCGGCGTCCCCAGAAAAAGTACCAGCCATCTATGGAGCAATGAAGGGTAATTTTATAAATGTGCTAATTACAGATGAAGAAACTGCTAAACTACTAATTGATTTTGCTGACTAAGATGAAAACTCTTAGCTTAAAATGATTATGTAAGGGCCATGGGCTAAGCATAATGCGGCTCATGGTCTTTTTGTACTGTTTTAGAAAGTGAAATATTATTTTTTAAATTATGGTTTAGGAGAATGTATATGGCTAAAGAAATAAAATCAGCTTTACAACCAGGCGATAAAATATATGCATTATTTGACTACAACGAGGTGGTCATTAAAGGTAGTAAACAAAATTTTATTATACGAATAGAAAAAATCGACAAGGTAGAAGAGAGTAAACACGCTCTTGGTCGGTAGCATGTAAGAGCCATGGGCTAAGCATTCAACGCTTAGCTCATGGCTTTTTAATATATATAAAAATATATAATGGAGGTATTAGTGATGTCAAAAGTAGCACTTATAGTGGGTGGAGGACGAAGTTTAGGAGAATATTTAAGTAAGTATATGGCGCAGGAAGGATATACGGTAGCTGTTGCAGATTTGGTATATGAAAATGCACAAACCGTTTCAGATGAAATTAATGCAAACGGTGATCATGGGATTGCAATCAAAGTGAATGCTTGTATTGAAGACGAAGTAAAAGCAATGGTACACAAGGTTATCGATGAACTCGGACGAGTGGATTTGTTAATCTACAATGCTGGAATTGCCAAAAGTAGTAAAATTACTGAATTTGAATTGCAAGCTTTTAATCGAATTATCGATGTAAATTTAAATGGATATTTCCTCTGTGCGCGGGAAGTAGCGAAAGTTATGATCGAAAAAAACATTAAAGGATCAATTATTGGCATTAATTCTAAGTCGGGTAAGGTTGGCAGTAAATTTAATAGTGGTTACTCCGCGGCAAAATTTGCGGCTGTTGGTTTAACGCAAAGTTTGGCTTTAGATTTAGCCGACGATGGGATAAGGGTAAATGCCATGATGCTTGGCAATCTTCTAGATTCAGATATGTTTGAAAGTTTACTTCCTCAATATGCCGCTAAGTTAGGAATCGCAGAATCAGAAGTAAAACAAACATACATCAATAAAGTGCCTCTAAAAAGGGGGTGTACTTTTGAGGATGTAGGAAATGTGGTTGCATTTTATGCCTCGGAAAAAGCAAATTATTTAACAGGGCAATCTGTGAATATAACTGGTGGACAAGTAATGCATTAAAGTGGTAATGAACGCTATTGAAAATTATCGAGCGTTTATTGATAAGACGAAGGATGGTAGGGAGGTGATAACGATAAAAAGGGAGAGGTTAACGGTTTAATGATATTCTAAAAAAATATTGAAAGAGAGGGTATTGTATGGACATGTTCATTTTTTTAGCCAAGGGTTTTATTGGTATGTTTAATGAAGGTGGCAAGGTCTTTGTCAGTCTGATCACTGGAATTGTGCCTACGTTAGTTATGTTACTCGTCGCGATGAATGCCTTAATCCGCTTTGTTGGGCAAGAAAGAGTGGAGAGAGTGGCACATTTGTGTGGTGGCAATCCGATATCTAGATATCTTATTTTACCCGTCATCGGAACCTTTTTCTTTTGTAATCCCATGACCTTATCATTAGGAAAATTTTTACCTGAAAAATATAAACCTAGTTATTATGCGGCAGCGTCTTTTTCCTGCCATAGTATGAATGGTTTGTTTCCACATATTAATCCCGGCGAATTATTCGTTTTCCTTGGCATTGCGGCTGGCATCACACAACTAGGGTTATCAACGGTTGATCTAGCAGTCAGGTACCTGCTTGTTGGTATGGTGACCAATTTCTTCAGAGGCTGGATTACCGATTTCACAACGGCGTATGTTGAAAGACAACAAGGTATTCAATTGAAAACCGAAGTTACCACAGTGCAATCAGCTGGTCTTAGCGCTTAGAAAGGGGGAATAAAAAATGGAAAATTATAAATCAGTTATAATAACGGCAGGTAGAGGTGGATTTGGTGGACCGTTAGTGATTGAACCGACTGATACTAAGAATAAGGTTGTCAATATTACGGGCGGCGTCATTTCATCGGTTGCTGAAAAAATTGTTGAATTGACAGGTTGCACACTGGTAGAC
>Ga0224527_1000924_pt1 | contig 16629 bp, 19 predicted proteins | sample CBST0metaG_FD_179882 | JGI IMG/M metagenome (GOLD analysis project Ga0224527, IMG submission 179882) | Peat soil microbial communities from Stordalen Mire, Sweden - C.B.S.T0 | ecosystem: Environmental > Terrestrial > Soil > Wetlands > Peat | place: Sweden: Norrbotten County, Stordalen Mire... | reverse complement strand
GAGCGCGTGCGTGGGCGGGGCCGTGGTGCCCTTCCTGATCGGTGCGCTGGCCGACAAGGTGGGCATCCAGTTCGCGTTTGTGATTCCCGCGATTTGTTATCTTTACATTGCATGGTACGGGCTGTGGGGATCGAAGCCGGTACGGCGGATTACGGCGTAAGGCTGCTTGCTGCGGTGCCCTGGAAGTTGATGGAGTAAGTTGAGTTTGAAAATGCAGGTCCTTCGACTTCGCTACGCTCCGTTCAGGATGACAGCCTTTTTATTCAATGAACTATAGAGACAGGCACAAGCTGCCGGTTTTGCGGGAAGGCCCTTCGGATTGTTCCGAAGGGCCTTTCTGTTTTTGAAGTGCGGAATGTGGGGTAAGATGGGGTCGGTTCATTAGAGCGAAACCAGAGTAACGCTATCCTGTCGAGCTCTGTGCAGGGTCGCCGCTGCCTCCACCCCACGAACAAGGACCCGTTCGCGGGGACCCTGAACCTGGTGGTCGCATCGACTTGAATGCTGCGGTTTCGGGATACATCAACTCTGGTTCCGCTGTACGGAGTTCCGCATGAAGCGCAAAGCAAAGCCGCGCAATTCAAATCTGCTGATGGTTTTTGTGGCGCTTGCCATGATACTGCTGTTGCTGCGGATGTTTGTGTTTGTTGCGGGGCGTGGGCACCACAGGTTTTGATTACTTACGTTTGCCGGATTGCCAGGCTTTGACGAACTTCCAGTGGATGTAAACGGAGTGGTTCAGATGCTGGACAAGGCCCTCGCGGCCATCGAGGAAACCGAGGCGGAAAAAGTAATTGTAGACGAAGGTTGCCGCGGGATTCAGCAAAGCGTTCCAGACAAATGCGGACAGGGTCACGCTGCGGCGGTCGGCCTGAAGCAGCATTTCCGCACTGGCCGAACTGTAGCGGTTCATGTGCTCGATGTACTCGTCGAGAGTGGGGTAGCAATGGTGGAGCAGTGGGGTATGCAGGCGGCCCGCGGGTCCGACAGCCTTCATTGTTTCGTGGACGGGGCGCTCGGCGAAGTCGGCTAGGCCGCGGCGGAAGAGGCGCAGCTTGCGGTCGGGCCAGTAGCCGCCGTGGCGGAGAGGGTGGCCCAGAAAATGATTGAGGCGCGGAATTTGGTAGGCGGTGAGAGGCGGATCGCTCTTAAGCAGCAGCAGGATTTCAAGCGCCAGTTCGGGGCTGACTTCCTCATCGGCGTCAAGCGAAAGAACCCAGTCTCCGGTGGTGTGCGCGATGGCGGAGTTCTTTTGTGCGGCAAAGCCCTTCCACGGCTCCACGAAGACCCGCGCGCCAGCACTGCGGGCAATTTCAAGGGTGGCATCCGTGGAGCCAGAATCCACAACGACAATGTCGTCCGCCCAACGCACACTGGCAAGCGTGCGCGGCAGGTTGGCCGCTTCGTTTAGGGTAATGATGGCCACAGATACGGTGTTAAGCATCGAGGCAAGGATAAACCGGCGGGGCGCCGGAATGCGCGGCAATCGATGCGGCTGGGAACCGGCCGGTGGCGGGTTGCGTATTCTGAAGCCAGAGTGAGCAAGGAGAAATACCATGGGTGGCTACACGTATCCAAATCCGCAAGCCATTTTTTACCAGCAGTACGAGTCGGTGCGCCGCGATGAGGTTGTGGGCATTCTGCTGGCGCTGTTTATGGGCAGCTTCGGGCTGCATCACTTTTATCTGCGCCGAACCGGGCTGGGGATTCTGTACTGCTGCTTTTTCTGGTCGGGGATTCCGGCGTTGCTGGGCCTTATCGAGTGCTTTTTCATGCCGGGACGGGTGCGGGAGTTCAACGCCATCCAGGCGGCGGGGATTGCGGCGTCGCTGGGGATTTCTGTGCCGGGATGGGGGCAGCCGGTGAATTTGACCGTGACCGTGCCGCTAGCCGCTACGGGGCAGCAGGGAACGCTGGTAGTCTGCGCGAAGTGCCAGCAGACCAATGTGCCGGGAGCGCGGTTCTGCTCGGCCTGCGGCGGGGCTCTCTGAGGCTTTTGGGGCGGATATCAGGAAGGAATTTGCCGCGCGGGCCATTTCCAGGGAGTGAGCGGGCATAGACCGCGGTTACAATAACAAGGTGCAGTCCAAAGCCTCTTCACCGATCATTCTCGCCGAAAATCTGACCAAGGTTTACACGGCGGGCCGAATTCAGGTCACCGCGGTCCACAACGTTTCGTTGAAGGTGGAACGGGGGGAGTTTGTGGCCATTGTGGGCCCGTCCGGCTCTGGCAAGTCCACGCTTTTTTACCTGCTGGGTGGGCTGACGCGAGCCACCGAGGGGCGGGTGGTGATTGACGGCGTGGATTTTGCCACGTTGAACGACGGCGAACGCACGAAGCTGCGCAAACACCGCATTGGCTTCATCTTCCAGAAGTTCAACCTGCTGCCAGCGCTCTCGGCGATGGGAAACATTGAAGTTGCCTACGAGATCAGCGGGAGCAAAGGGCCGCTCGACATGAAATATCTGGACCACCTGAGCGACCTGCTTTCCATACAGGGGCGGCTGAAGCACAGGCCCTCGGAACTGAGCGGCGGCGAGCAGCAACGCGTGGCCATTGCGCGGGCGCTGATTACGCGACCGGCCATTGTTCTGGCCGACGAGCCCACCGGCAACCTGGATACGAAGAACTCGGATGCCGTGTTGCACATGCTGTATCGCTCGAACCGCGAGCTGGGCCAGACCACGCTGATGATTACCCATAACCCCGAGGCGGCGGCGATCGCGTCCCGGATTTTGTATATGCGCGACGGACAAATCGTGCGTGAGGAGAAGGGTTCGCGCTCTGACAAGGGCCTTTCGTTCCCAAGTGCGGAACAGTCGGCCCCGGCTGGAGTTTGACCCAATTTCGGCTGGCCGGTATACTCAAAACTGTACCAAGCGGGAGTAGCTCAGTGGTAGAGCATCGCCTTGCCAAGGCGAGGGTCGCGAGTTCAAATCTCGTCTCCCGCTCCAAACCGCCCTCCGGTGTTATTCCGGGTTGGCTACGGTGGTTCGGAGCGTAACGTATCGATAGCGGCAGCCCTGCCAAGGCGCGGTACCCAAGTGGTAAGGGAGAGGTCTGCAAAACCTTTATGCGCCGGTTCGATCCCGGCCCGCGCCTCCAATCCTTTCAACGACTTAGCTTCACGGGCTTTTCGATCTGGCTGCCGTTTGGCTGCCAATTGATCGATAAGCCCTTACGAAACAGCTTTGTACGCCCCCTCCAAAATCACAGACCGTGCGCCAAGACCTCGGCTGAGCGTAGAAGCTGCCACGTCCGCCGACGCATCGAGGACGTGAGCATAGAACTTGAGAAGAATATCGGGACGGGAGTGACCTAACCGTTCCTGTGCTGCCTTGAGTGGCACGCTTGCTTCCACCATCTGAGTCGCCCCCCAATGCCGCAGTAGACGCCACGTGACGTGCGGAAGTCCCAGTTCCTCTGCGGCAGGCTGAATCACCCTGCCCAGAAGATCCTCGTGCCAGATGGGACCCGTGTTACGGCTGTTCGGAAACATCCAGTCGTCATCCTTCGCCCCCTTCAACCGCTTCAACGTCAGCAGACGTTCCACGTCCGCCTCCGTCAGCCGAATCGGACGATTCGCGCGGTGGTACTTCGGGGTGTGGAGCTTGCCGCGATTCACTGCCCGCACGATCCACAGCATCCGCTTTTCGGCATCCAGATCCTTCCACTGGAATGCCAACTCCTCCGGTCGAACACAAGCCACGGCAGACAGCCAGACGGCAGTACTCACCGGCTCCGGCAGCTTTTCGATCAACGCATTCAGTTGGCCGAGGTTAGGCAATTGCGCCTGCTCCTGTATCTGTTCCGGTGGGAGGTCTGTACAGTCGCCTCACCGTCACGATTTGTCTTTCTGTTTTGCCTCCGCCGTCCTTTCAAATCCTCTGACCTGCATGAGGCACACAACATGTTTCGGCGAAACTATGGAATGTGAGGTTAATCCTGGACGTTCACCAGTTATTAGCCATGGACGTATAGCGTATGGTCAATGTCCAAAAGCCAGCGCGAAGGTACTTAGGCACCGTAAGGAAATAATGGTATCAACCGAGTAAGCATGAAGATATGCTCACTATCGCAGTGTAAATAGTTCGTCCGCGCGTGGACGCCTCTTAGCGAATAGCGCGGACATATTGTGACCTCCAGTAACGCATAAGTCCACTTGCTTACTTTATTTATGACCGGCACCTTATGGATGCACCGAGTGAACACACCCGGGTCCAACCAAGCCTCGCATATACGAACGTCAAAGCAATCGAACCCGTGCCGCTGCCAATCGAATAGAAGATCATGTAGGCAGCGACAAGCCCGGCTAGTCGTCTCCGAGTGCCTGGCAAAAATCATGCTCTGATTAGTGACATGTACGACCTGTACAGCGAAATCCAGAGCGACAATTTCCACGATCAGTATCCACACCGAGTGTCTGAAATACACGATTGGCAACCACGATGCTAGCAATAGAAGCAATCCCATTCCAGTTGTCCATTGTGCCCAGCCACGATCAGCCCAACGGCCCGCTCGCCCAGTCGCAGATGCCCCCCGCTACGCCCGCGAACCCAAACGACCCAATCGCAGTATGTAAAAGCGACAGCGACGGCACGCCTAGTGGTAGCACGAGTGAAGTCCACAATGCGCTAAACGCGGAAAATATCAACAGACATCGCGCGCAAGCGCATCGACTGAGCAACGAATGTTTTCTCCGCCCACAACCTCCACAATATGATTCGCTCCTTTACCGCTTGTGAGCGACTTCACTCCCTCCTGCCACTCTGGTTCTCGGGTGTAATTGATACCGGCATCCGCCCCGAGTTCTTTCGCGCCTCCAACTTGTCATCGCTACTTGAAGTAACGATCACTCTTGCACCTGCTGCACATGCCAGTTGAAGCGCAAAGATCGACACGCCTCCTGTACTTTGAATCAGAACGGTATCGCATGGTTGGACACGGCACTTCTCAAACAGCGCCGACCAAGCGGTTACGGCAGCGACCGGAAGAGTCGATGCCTGTGCGTCGTTGAGATAGGACGGAGTATGTACAGCACCTCGTTCGTCAAGCACAATGTGCTCGGCCAAAACACCAGGCAGCGGCACGCCAAGATTCTCTGATTCCTCCTCAGTGTGGATGCCGCCTCTGATCCAGCGTAGATAGAAGTGGTTTGTGGCCCGATCCCCAACCTTAAAAGAGTTAACATTCCTTCCTATCTCGGTGACGACCCCGGTGGCATTCGAGGCCAGGACAAGCGGCAAAGGAAAATCAGTTCCAAATTGTCCTTCGAGAACCAACTTGTCCCGATAGTTTAAGGAAACCGCCCCGACCCACATGAGAATTTCGTTGTCCCCAACTTCGGGAATTGGAATCTCTCACAGAGTGAGTGATGTTGTTTCAAAGCGATCTGCCTGCCATGCCTTCATTCGATTTTTCCGACATATTACCTTCTCTCTGTGCTTCGTCAATGGACAGGTCACCCATTGTCGGGAGCAACCTCTGGCAACGTGGCAGGGGTGTAGCCAATACCTTTCGGCTCCTGGTAACTAACCGCAAAAGAGAATGCCCGCACACCTTCTGCCAAGGTCTTCACGGTATGAACTGCATTGCGCGGGACATAAACGAGATCGCCGGGGCCGACTCGACGAGCTTCTTGTTCGATCTGAATGATTGCGGTTCCCTCAAGGATGAAATAGAACTCATGCGTGTTGTGGAAGTGCGGCGCTCCCCGTGTGTTGGGCGCAATCGTCCATTCCTCGATTTCCTCCAGGTAAGTTCCCTGGGTCTGATCGTGTAAAGAAAACCTGGGAAACAACGCCCAGACAGTGGTGACTTGGTGCATCGTCACGGGAGCGACAGTACGAGCGGAACGGATATCCATAAAACCTCCTGGAGAAAAGGCTAAACCTTGACACTAGCGTCAATGTCAAGCATTCTGGAGACATGCAGATCGGCGAATTGGCGCGACGCTCGAATACCAGCACTCGTTCCCTGCGGCACTATGAACAACGGGGACTGCTGAACCCCCTCCGGCTCGACAACGGTTATAGGGAATACACAGTCGAGGCTGTCGAGACGGTCCAGCACATTCGTTGGCTCTTGGCCGCTGGCCTGACTACGAACACCATTCGAGATGTGCTTCCCTGCGTGCTTGAGGAGAAACCAAAAGAGATTCGCTGCCTTACCTTGCGCCGCAAACTGGAACGAGAAGTCGAACGTATGGAAATGCAGGTTAGCGACCTGGAGCATAGTGCTTCGCTCCTACGCGGAGCCCTCAACGCAGGCGAGGGTTGACCTTGCCCCCGCCAAACGTATCCCTTAGCGAGCTGTTCTAATGCGAAAGGGTAGCGAAGATGACGAAGGCAACGCGGGGACGATACACGCTGGAGTTCAAGCAAGAAGCGGTGCGGCTAGTTGAGTCGGGCCAGAGCCAGGCGGCACGCAACTTGGGAGTGGTTGAGCAGACCTTGGGCAACTGGATACGCGAGCATCGCGCCGGGACGTTGAAGGGCGCCAGCAGCAAGCCGCAAGTGACGGCCGAGCAGATGGAAGTCAGCCGTCTGCGAGCGGAGTTGGCGCGGGTGACGATGGAGCGCGACATCCTCCACCCCACGGACGAAGACCTGTCCGTGGGGACCCCGTCCTGGGAAAAGCCACGGCGTATTTTGCGAAGTGCCAGAAATGAAGTACGCCTTTATTCAACGCCACAAGCAGGTTTGGCCGATCTCGGTGCAGTGCCGGGTGCTGCTGGTGAGCGTCTCTGGCTATCATCAACACTTGGCGAGGCGCGTGCATATTGCCCAGCGCCGCCATCTGAGCGACGAGGCGCTGTTGGTTCACATCAGCGCCGTCTACGCGGAGAACCGCGGTGCGTATGGCTGGCCGCGCATCTGGCGGCAACTGCTGGCGCAAGGCATTCACGTGGGCAAACGAGGAGTGCAGAGGCTGATGCAGAAGCACGGCATTCAAGCTCGCGGCAAGCGAAAATTCCGCGTTACCACGACAGACAGCAAGCATAACTTGCCGATTGCGCCGAACATTCTGGATCGCAACTTCACCGTGGCCGCACCCAATCTGGCGTGGGCGGGTGATTTTACCTATATCGCGACCGACGAAGGCTGGCTGTTTCTTGCGGTGGTAATCGATCTGTTCAGTCGCAAGGTTGTGGGCTGGTCGATGCGGCCCGATATGCAGCGCAACCTAGTCATCGACGCACTGGAGATGGCTTGGTTCGCACGCAACCCCGGCAAGAATACAGGGCTGCTTTTCCATAGTGATCGTGGCAGCCAATACCGGGGCCCCCACGGACAGGTCTTCGTCCGTGGGGTGGAATACGCCAGCGAGGATTTCAGCGATGTGCTCAAAGGGCATGGCATCACGCCGTCGATGAGCCGCAAGGGCAACTGCTGGGACAACGCCTGCTCGGAGACGTTGTTCAGTTCGCTGAAAGTGGAGAGGCTCTATGGGCAGCGCTTTCAAACCATCCGCGAGGCCAAGGACGAGGTGATGGCGTGGCTGCTCTGGTATAACCGAACACGCGTGCACTCGACGCTGAACTATGTTAGCCCAATGCTGTTCGAGCAGGACTGGGCCGATGCGATAACGAAGATCACCGCCTGAAGAGTCGGCGACGATAGAATGAGGCCGTGGAAATAACCGTTTCCACCGCCACAACGACTACGGGGATAAGCAAACTTCCCCCAAACCACGCCCATTAAGAGATACGCATTCTGAGGGCAAGGTCAGAGGAGAATCACCGCAAACGCTCTCTTGATAGCCGTATCCTCCTTGACGCGCTTATCCCCCACAACAAAATTCAAACCGCAACTCTTGCAGCGATAACGCTGCTGTCCTCTCACGAAGCCGTTCTTGACGAAATCCTTGCCATCACATTGCTTGCAGCGGTTCATAAGAGCCTCCTATACAGATAGGGCTCTTTTATATCACTAATCTATCTATAGGTAAACACTCTCGATAATTCTTTCTTTTGACATTCTCCGGATACCAGCAGCGTAGCCGAGGCGCGGTCCGCGTCAAGGCTCTGCGACCGCGTAGTGGCGGGCTGCGGCCCGGCCTTGACCCTGACCTCCATCGCCTCCTCCAGTCCTTCGTCCCCGTAACGCTTGGCCATGGCTCGCACCGGCTTGCGTGCCACGTCCACGTCTCTGGCCACCTGCGCCCCCGTTTGCCCTTCATCAAGCTGACGAAGAATCAGTGCTCGCGGCAGAACTCGCGCTGATTCCCGTCCTCTCATCAACATCGCCGTGATCTGCTGCCGATCCATTTTTCCCAACTTCACATGCACTCGATGATGGGTCTTCATACCTGTTAATTTTGAGAACGAGGAAAGCGTCCTTGTTATAATGAACACTGATAGTGCGTTCGCCTCACCTTTGGTCAGCTGACGGTCCGTGACACCCAGCGTGGGCAACACGTGGTTTAGGCCTATAAGAATGAAGGCTGTAGCGCCGTCAAATCCGAACTCCGGCAGGAATACATGCCTTCAGATGTTTCGTCTTCCGAACTCCAAGAGCACGCTGATCCTTCGGCTGTCCCGTCCGTTGCCGAGCGAGTTACGGATGAGAATGAAATCTCCCTGCTCGATCTTCTGATCGTCCTTGCCGAGCGGAAGCGAATCATTCTCTCGGTTACGGCAGTTTTCGCAATCGTCGCGATCATTGTTTCGCTGGTTCTTCCTCCACGTTACACCGCGACATTAACGCTTCTGCCCCCGCAGCAGAGTTCCTCGATGGGTGCCGCGCTGGCCTCGCAACTGGGATCCATGGGTGGCATGGCCGCGCTGGCCGGAGGCAGTCTCGGCCTCAAGAACCCAAACGACATGTACGTCGCAATGTTCAAGAGTCGCACAGTCGAAGATGCGATGGTGCAGCACTTCAGCCTGATGCAGGAGTACCACGCGAAGTATCCCTCCGATGCACGCAAGTCTTTCGAGAGACGTGCGACAGTCGACGGCAGCGGCAAAGACGGCCTGATCCGTATCTCAGTCGAGGACCGCGATCCCCGGCGTGCCGCAGACATTGCTAACGGTTATATCGACCAGTTTCGCCTCCAGTCCCAGCATCTTGCCATCACGGAGGCTTCTCAGCGCCGGCTCTTTTTCGAGCAGCAGTTGGAACAGACCAAGGATAACCTGGCCAACGCCGAAGAGGCCATGAAAGAGACTGAACAAAAGACGGGCGTGATTCAGCTCGATAGTCAGGCACGCGCCCTGATCGAATCGGCTGCATCACTGCGCGCACAGGTCGCAGCAAAAGAAGTGCAGATTCAGGGAATGCGAACGTATGCAACGGGGGAGAATTCCCAGGTGGTGCAGGCACAGCAAGAGTTGGAAAGCTTGCGTGCGCAGTTGGCAAAGTTGGGAGGCTCCGAGGACAGCGCCAGCGGCGGGCTGATCGTTCCCAGTGGGCAGGTTCCAGCAGCGGGCCTCGAATACGTTCGCAAACTACGCGACGTCAAGTACAACGAGACGATTTTCGATATTCTGGCGCGGCAGTTTGAGGTCGCCAAGCTGGACGAGGCAAAGCAGGGCGCGTTGATTCAGGTCGTCGATCCCGCCGTTCCGCCCGATAACCGATCATTCCCGAAGCGTGGCCTGATCGTGATTGCAGCCACTATCGCGGGTTTGCTGGTGGGGGTTTTCTTTGTACTCATCTCCGCGGCTTTGGAAAGCGTGCAGTCAGCACCTGTGACTTATGGGAAGTTCCTTCACCTCAAGCGGATGCTATCCTGGAAAGCATCCCGTGAATCCTGAATGAAGCGCTTTATGAATTTCTCTTCCGGCGCTCAAGCCACCTCAGCGCCTCTCAGTAAAATGTCGCAAGACTCAAAGAGACGATCTCGCGGAATAGCGTCCGCGACCTTGACTGCTATTTTCGGAAAGGGCACCAGTCTTCTGGTGAGTGTCGCCACTGTGCCGCTCACCGTTCGATACCTTGGAGCTGAAGGTTATGGTCTCTGGATCACCATCAGCAGCGCCGCAACCATGTTCTTTGTGTTCGACATAGGCATTGCCAGTACTCTGACAAATCTGATCTCCGAAGCATATGCCGCTGACGATAGGGAACGGGCAGCAACTTACTTTGCCACCGCATTCTGGCTCATTTTAGGGATCGCGGCGCTACTCGGTCTTGTGGGGTGGATGCTCTGGCCATACGTTCATTGGGTATCCATTTTCCATGTTCAGAATCCGGCCCTGATTCACGATACTTCACGCGCCATGGCAGCGGCGTTCATCGTCTTTCTATTAGCCCTTCCCACTGGCCTTGCGACGAAGGTGCTCGGTGGCTACCAGGAACTGCATGTATCCAACCTTTTCGCCGCCGCCGGAAGCGTATTGAGCCTTCTGGCCGTCGTTGCTGTGATTCATTTTCATGGCAGCCTGCCTCTTTTGGTAGTGGGATTTGCGGGCTCTTCTGTGGCCGCAAATGCAGCTTGCCTGCTTTGGATATGCCTTTTACACAAACCATGGATGAAGCCTTGGCCGCGGCGCATAGATTCAAGTTGCATCGGCCGAATCTTCCGTACCGGAACCCAATTCTTCGCAATTCAGTTGGCTGGACTGGTTATCTTCAGTAGCGACAACCTGGTCATTTCTCACTACCTCAGCCCGGCTTACGTTACGCCGTATGCCATAACCTGGCGGCTGGTTGGCTACATTACAGCGGTCCAGACTCTCGTCATGCCTGCATTATGGCCTGCCTACTCCGAGGCCTATGCCAAGCGAGACCTGCGCTGGATACGATTGACCTACAACCGGGTCAGATGGATTACTGTCGCTACTCTCGTAGTTGGCTGTTCAACCATGCTCTTTGCGGGACGGGAGATCATTCGTATCTGGGCAGGTCCGGCGGCCGTTCCCAGTGCCTTGCTTATCCAGCTCATGTGCGTGTGGATCGTCATCTGTGTTTTTACGACCAATCAATCCTGCCTGATGGGAGCGACCTTCAGAGTGAGCAAGCAAGCGATTTCTTCCTCGCTCTCGGCGGTAGCTAACTTGGCCCTTTCCATTTACTGGGTCAAGACTATGGGAACGACAGGGGTTGTGCTGGGAACCATCGTCTCTTACCTCGTCTTCATTGTTGTCGTGCAATCCTGGGAGGTAAGAAGAATCCTTCGGGGAGATTTCCTCGCTGGCCGACAACAGCAGGATTCAGCTCGCAGCTGATGTAATATGGGCGACCATAGTTAGCCACTCCGGAATTGGTATAATCAGAGCGAATCGAAGCCCCCGAATAGCTTCGAAGCGAAATAGCCTCAAGTGGTTGCCGCATGCAAGACATGAAATCACCGAGTCTGAAGATTGAGAGAATCTAGGAGTTAGCCGATGAACAGGGTACTGAAGATTGGGATCGATGCACGCGTCTTGGCAGATCCTCATTGTGGAATTGGCCGGTACGCTACAAATCTCGTGCGCGAGTTCGCGGCACTGCAGTCGCAGCACCGTGTATTTCTTTATTCCCATCGGCCTTTCCAGCTTGGATTTTCTCTGCCGGAGAAATGGAAGGTGCGCGTCGGCGCGGTTCATAAACCTGGACTGAGCACGGCATTCGCGCAGCTGTATTTCCCGGTTTGGGCGAGGAAAGATGGAATCGACGTATTCTGGACGCCGCGCCATCAGTTACCGTTACTATTGCCTCCACGCACCAGGAAGGTGTTAACTGTTCACGACGTAGCATGGAAGCGCTTCCCGGAAACAATGACTCGCAGTAATCACGTCCTCGAAGCACTAATGATGCCCTTGTCGCTTCGCATCGCCGATCAGGTTATTACCGATTCAAAATTCTCATGTTCCGAAATCCTGACATTTTTCCCGGGCGTCAAAAGCAAAATCAATGTCATTTACTTGGCATCCAATCTCAAAAGCGAAGGGGAAATGGGCCTTTGTCCGTTGTCCAGGCCCTATTTTCTGTTTGTCGGCAGCAGCGAACCACGCAAGAACATAGAGCGCATGTTGCTCGCTTATGTCCAGTATAGAAAGCTCATCCCTCACCCGATTGATCTGGTTTTGGCCGGCGGATATCAATGGGGTAATTTCAGTGCCACTGACTTTATTAGGGCCAACGATCTTCAGTCATCTGTACATTTGATTCAACACGTAGATGACACCGTTCTTCGCGCTCTTTACGCAAATGCGCAGGCATTGGTCCTGGTCTCCCTCTACGAGGGTTTTGGCCTGCCGCTGGTAGAAGCTATGCAGTGGGGCATCCCGTTGATCGCAAGTAATACTTCCTCCGTTGGCGAAATCGCGGGAGATGCTGCGCTGCTCGTGGATCCAAACGAAACGGACGAAATCGTGCAGGCCTTCAGGCGAATGACGGAAGATGAAGCCATGCGTTTGGAACTATCCCAAAAATCAAAAAAACGTGGGCAGCAGTTCAGCTGGAAGCAGGCGGCATCGGAAACGATGGCCCTGCTTTGCCAAGATTGATGAAGCAATGCCAACCTTTATGGGCGCGATATTTTCGCTCTATTTCTTCTGGTGTTTTCACAGTCTGCATAAAGGGCGCACAAAAAGCGAAATGGATCTGTCGGCAAAACGCCGTTGCCGAGGGCTTTGAATTGTCGTGCCAAGTACGCTAAGCAGGAAGAGTTCCTGCCTAGGGCACCCATGCAAGGGCCTGCTCAGTGGCTAGAGCACAGAAGTGGTTCATGAGGGTTCAGATGCTGACCTATTGTTTTATCTTGACAGCTCTCTTCATTTCCGCGCTGATCAGCTCTGATCGAGACCTTTTCAGAAATCAAGGCGCGCGATTTGCGCTTGCTGTGCCGAATGCTGTGATCTTGGTGGTCTTTATAGGCCTCCGGGATGAGGTCGGGGGTGATTGGGAATCCTATGTGACCATTCTGCAGAACTATCGCTGGCCATTTTCATTGGCCACCTACACGATACTTCCATTAGAGCCAGGCTATTTGCTTTTGGATATTTTCAGCAATGCTGTTAACGGCGGCCTTTACCTCGTGAACTTCGCTTGCGCCGTCATGATTCTGGCGTGTCTGCTCAAATATTCATCTTTAGTCTCGCTTAATCCGAACTTCGTATTGTTTCTGGCAGCGCCGTACATGCTCTTTGTAGTCGGGATGAATTACTCTCGCCAATCAGTCGCAATCTCCGTTAGTTTTGTGGCCCTGGCCTATCTCGCGAGGGGAAAGACGCGCACATTCTATTTTCTCGCACTCCTGGCGGTTTGCTTCCACTTTACAGCAGCGACTCTCATCGTATTTACGCCATTCAAAAAGAAGCTCTACGGGGTTTCTGCTCTTGCCATCGCGGGATTACTCTTCTTCTTCGTTTCATTTCGATATCCGCTTTATCTTCAAGGAAATGAATTCCTTGATTCGAAGGGCGTGTGGCTGAGAATGGGCATGCTCGTCCTCGGAGTGATGCTATTCCTTGTCCAACGAGGGCGCTGGAAGTGCAACCCTGACGCCTACAGAATATTTGTGCGCTCGAGCCTTATCGTCGTCTGCTTGCTGGCGCTATCCTTCAAGTTTTCCACGATTGCTGATCGCATTGGACTTTATTTTATGTTTCTTTATGTGACCACAGCGGGAAGCATCATAAAATATTCACCGCGACCTATTAAGGTCTTGGGCTTTGCTCTTGCCGCGGGTGTGACCTACGGAGTGTTCTTTGTCTGGTTCGGAATGTCAAGTGCCGCAGCGCTATGGATTCCATACAGAAATGTGCTTTATCGATACTTTTAGGGAAGATCCGCGATGGTATCATCTAGGTGATTCCAATGAACGTCAAACCTCACATTGCTATTGACCTTCGAATGTACAGGATGGCTGGCATCGGTCGCTATCTTCAGAACCTGCTTCCAGACCTGATTCCGCGCCTGAATACGTCAACAATATCGATTCTGGGTAAATCGGACGACTTGGCGGGCGAAGGCTGGATCAGGGATCCACGAATCCAGCTTCGCGAATTCCGCCCGCGGATATTTAGTGCTGCCGAGCAATGGGCTGCGGTGCGTGGTGAATATATAGACACTGACCTGCTTTGGATTCCGCAATATAACCTTCCCCTGATGTACCGGGGAAAGTTGCTGGTTACTATCCACGACCTGTGTCAATTGGCGAATCCCGAAACGCTTGCAAATGACTTGCAGCGTGGTTATGCGAAATATCTATTGTCCAGAGTTGCAAAACGCGCGTCGGCAATCTTGTGTGATTCCGAATTCACGGCTTCCGAAGTGCAAAAATATCTTCATGTGGACAGGGAACGTTTGGTGGTTGCGTACCCGCCCATGGGAAACGTGTGGGGCATCCCCGCTGCGACAGCGCTGACACCGTCCAATCGCCCTTATTTTCTTGCCGTGGGCAACGTGAAGAAGCACAAGAATCTACCTCGATTAATCGCTGCGTTCGGCGAGGTCCGTAACCGGATTCCTCACGATCTCCTCATCGTCGGCAAGCAAGATGGATTCTTGAATCCCGAGACGCAGTTCGAATCTGTTTCTGCGGACCTCGCCGGGCGCGTGCGGTTTACGGGGTACGTGACCGACGAAGAACTGAGAATCTATTATCGCAACGCCACAGCTACGATCTTTCCTTCCCTCTATGAGGGATTCGGGTATCCTCTGGTGGAGGCGATGGCAGAGGGATGTCCTGTCGCGTGTTCCAGTGTTGCATCTCTTCCGGAAGTGGCAGGTGACGCCGCGCTGCTATTTGATCCCTATAGCATTGAGGATATTGGGCGCGCTCTGCTGCAAATGGCAACAGAGCCCACTCTGAGGGACACACTTGCAGAGCGGGGGAGGCGGAGGGTTAGCCGCTTTGTTGGCACTGCCTGCGCCGAGGTTACTGCTGCAACAATCAATCGCCTGCTTGAGGTGTGAACATTGCAACGCTTGATTCTGCATCTCGGCAAGTATTATCCTCCGCACATGGGGGGGATGGAGACACATATTCAGAATCTCGTCTCCGGCCTGAGCTGTTCGGAAGCTGTTCGGGTGATTGTCGCTGGGGACTCGATCCGCAGACACATTGACCATCTCGACGGGGCAATCATCACCCGAGTGCCGACATTAGGGGTGTTGGCGTCGATGCCGGTCACTCCGACACTTCCCTGGGAACTGATGAAAGTGAAGCCAGCCCTGGTGCAGGTGCATGTGCCAAACCCGGCGGCGGCATTTGCGATTGTCGCGGCGCGGTATCGCGGACCTTTGGTCATCATGCATCAGAGTGACACTCTCGGCCGCAAGCTTCTGAAGAAACTCTGTGACCCGTTTGTGAACGCGATGATGAGGCGGGCGGACCGGATCATTGTCGCTTCGCAGCGCTATCTTGACAGTTCCGAGGAATTGGCGCCATTCAAGGCAAAGTGCAGGGTGATTCCGATGGGGATCAACATAGAAAAAGAGCGCGAGGACGTCGGGGCCGAAAGCGCCAAGGTTGTGCAGCAGTACGGTCCAAGGCTGGTTCTGGCGGTCGGAAGACTGGTGGGCTATAAGGGATTCATCTATTTGTTGGAGGCGATGCGGATGGTCGATGCAACGCTCCTGCTGGTGGGGACCGGCCCGCTCGATGCCTCCCTGAAGCAGGCAGCACAGGACTTTGGAGTGAGCCACAAGGTCAAGTTTCTTGGCAAAGTGAACGATTTGCAGAAGTACTACCGGGCAAGCTCGGTCTTTGTTTTGCCCTCCATTTCGCGTGCAGAGGCATTTGGGCTGGTTCAGTTGGAGGCCATGGCCGCGGGAGTACCTGTAATCAATACAAACCTCAACTCGGGGGTTCCCGAGGTGTCACTCGATGGGGTGACAGGAATCACGGTTCCACCCAAGGATGCAAGCTCCCTGGCGCAGGCCATTAATATGCTATTGGAGGATCCGGCATTGCGGAAGAGAATGGGCGAGGCCGGCAGAATCCGGACTCATCGTGAATTTGCCCCCGGGTTGATGATTGAAAGGACGATGAAATTGTATGAAGATGTGTTGCTGGAGCGGCAAAGGCAACGCTCATTAGCTCATTAACGAGCACTTATTCTGTCGCTGCACGTAGAATGCAGCGGCAGAACCGTATCAGGAGGTTCATTCTTCGCGGCACCACTCGAAGCCGCAAAGAATTATTCTAGTTCTCGCCTTAGGCCAAAGCAGCCAGCCACCAATCGAGAATGTCCTTCAATGTCTGTTCAAGCTCGATGCGCGGTTTCCAGCCGAGGGCGCGGACCTTGGAGGAATTGCCGAAGAGGCGCAGCGTTTCAATCGGGCGGAACTTCTCCGAGTCCACTTCGATCCGGACCTGGACACCAGCCAGTTTGCAGAGCATGGAGACGATCTCTTGCATGCTGACGGGACGTTGCGAACCTACGTTATAGACCTCACCGGATACGCCCTGTGTTGCCACCATCCAGTAGGCCTCGACGGTGTCGCGCACATCAGTGAAATCCCGCACAGGTGCGAGGTTGCCGACATGCAGAACAGGCTCCGCCTGTCCCAGTTTGATCGCCGCGATCTGCCGTGCGAAATCCGAGCAGACAAACCCCGTCGGTTGCCCGGGGCCAACATGATTGAAAGGGCGGACCGTCATCGTCTGAAAACCGAAGGCCTCGACATACTGGGTTGCCAGAGCTTCGCACATGAATTTGCTGGTTGCATACGGTGTCAATAAGCGTATAGGCG